>Ga0169931_10012963_pt1 | contig 11467 bp, 8 predicted proteins | sample Kivu_15m_20L_FD_129675 | JGI IMG/M metagenome (GOLD analysis project Ga0169931, IMG submission 129675) | Freshwater microbial communities from Lake Kivu, Western Province, Rwanda to study Microbial Dark Matter (Phase II) - Kivu_15m_20L... | ecosystem: Environmental > Aquatic > Freshwater > Lake ... | reverse complement strand
TGAGCACAAGATTCATTATTGAGATGAAGTCACTCATGTCTAAGAAGTCACGGACCGAGGTCGAAACTGTGCAGGGTTCCGCACTTTTCAGTTTCTTGTAGAAGGTGGGGATTGGCCCAATCGCCAAACGCGGGCCTGTCACATTCGCAATCCGCAGCGACACCCACGACAATGGGCTCGCCGCTACTACAGATTCACCGGCAGTCTTTGAGATGCCATAACTCGTGAAGGGCGCCGTCGGATGCTCGACCGGTATCGGTACAGTGATGGGCCGCCCGTAACACAACGCTGTTTGCAGGTTCACAAATCGCTTCACGTTCGTGCCTTCGCTTGCCCGAACGACGTTGATTGTTCCAACTAGGTTCACTTCTGCATCGCTTACCCAGTCATTGGGGTTCTTGTACGAGGCCGCTGCGTGAACGACGTGGGTCGGGGCAAATCGCCGAAAAATATTTTCCACCAACTTGGCGTCGGTGATACTTCCCTCCACGATTTCCAGGTTCGACTGCGGCAATAGTGACGCATGCTTGCCCGTGGCAAAATTGTCGATGACCATGACCTCCTCGCAACGAGATGCGACGTGCTCAATGAGATTTGATCCCAGCGAACCTGCACCGCCGGTCACGAGCAAACGCATACCTACTCTGCTTTCAGGTGTGTATACCCACCTACTACCCCAAACTCTTGGTAGTACTTCACCGCATTCCACACCGTGGTCTCAAGTGGGGTGAACTCGATAGTCCCGAAATCGGCCTGAGTCCGCGAGGGGTCCAACAATATGGAAGGTGCGTCATCAGGGCTTAGCTCCCGTCGTTCAGGCTCTGGATAGTCGCGGATTCCCATTGCTTTTACGACCGCGTCATACAACTCGATTATGGGCACATCTCCTCCGCTCGAGAAGTGATACGCGCCATGCCCTATGCCAGAAATCGCCTGCCCCACAGCTTTTACGAGATCGCCGACATACACAAAATCTCGGCGTGCTGGAGTAACGAAGCATCGCTTGCCTTCATTAAGTCGCTGAAAGAAAATCGGCAGAGGTCCCGACACATTACGCGGCCCGATCACATTTGCTAGGCGAAACGTCACATAATCAAGACCAGAAAGCGACAGGTAATCCTCGCCTGCGCCTTTTGATATCGAATAACTCGAGTTGTCTACTTTGCGTGGATGCTCCAACGTCACTGGGTTCTGCTCTGGCTTTACTCCGTAAACCAACGCTGTCTGGAAATAGATAAATCGACCAACCGATACCTTTCGAGCAGCGTCTATCAGGTTCACCATTCCGCGAACATTGGTCTCAACATCGGTAATCCAGTCATCCGGATCCTTGTACGCAGCTGCGGTGTGAACCACCACATCCGGGCAGAATTCGCCGACTAGTCGTTTGACGAGTGAAGTATCTGCAATCGACCCCTCTACGAACGAGTATCTGGGGCTTTTCGCGACATGTATCGGTCGACCGGTGAAAAAATTGTCAATTCCCAACACCTCATCACCGCGGGAAAGTGCTTGGTCGACCACATGTGAGCCAACCTGCCCTGCAGCACCAGTCACAAAAATCTTCATCATGGCACCCTACCCTCGCGCCAGCTCTCGGTATTGAGCTGCCCGATCGTGAAACTGTTGATGCCACAACTCGAGGCTCATCAGTGCCCAGGTCTTTCTAGAAAATTTCCCCGTCGACTCAAAGTTCTTTCTAATTGCATCAGGATTCAGCCCAGGGCGGGCCTTCGACTCCATCGACGCAATTGTGTCGAAGAAAAAATCCCGCAATTCACCTGAAAACCATTTTGACAGTGGAACCGGAAAACCCAACTTATCACGGCGATTCAGCACGCTATCTGGAATATCATTACGAAAAGCACTCCGCAAAAGGTACTTCAATTGTCCATCTTTAAATTTCACATCAGCAGGTACCGTTGCAGCAAATTCAACCAATGGATGATCCAAGAAGGGCACCCGACTCTCCAAACCATGAGCCATACTCATTCGATCTTCAACGTGCAAGAGAGCTGGCAAGAGTGTCTTGAATTCAAAGTGAGTCATACTGTCAAAGTAAGCCTCTTTGGCAACGTTGTTCCGATTGTTGAATATCTCATAGAAACGTCCATACACAGCTGTGATATCAAGTTGTTTCCAGTCAACTTCATCTCTCATGTCATGTGAGCGATCAATTAGTCGCAGAAACCGCTGATCAAGAGGACCAAATAGACCATCTCGCCAGAACTCCTGTATAAGAGGTTTGTATTCCTGCAATACCCCGAGATTTGGGATGATTGACTCGATCGTTACGACATAGTTTCCATTCTTGTAATTCCCATCAATTGCAGCCTTGATGCATTGCTCAAAATACGCAATGAGATATCGTGCATATCCGCCAAAGATTTCATCACCGCCTTGCCCACCAAGAACCACCTTCACGTGCTTACTTGCCAGTTCAGAAACCATGAACTGCGGGAAGGATCCTGGGCCAGCCATCGGCTGGTCGAGGTAATAAATCACTTTGGCAATGTTGTCGATGAAATCCTGAGCAGAGATATCTCTCACCTTCAAGGATCCTCGTCGAGCCTCAACTACATCATGTGCATATCTACTTTCGTCAAAGCCGTCATTGCCAGGAAACCTGCCGTGAAATGCCTTAAGTCCAGCTCCAGTTTGATCGCTTGCAAGGGAGTAAATTAAGGACGAATCCAACCCACCAGATACGTACGCACCAACTTCTACGTCGCTACGCAAATGCATTGCTACTGAATCACCTACGCGTTCCCGGAGCCCTGATTCAAAGTAGGTTGTCGGTTTACCGAAATTGACTTCATACGAAATGTCCCAATACCTGGTTGTGGTTACTGCACCGTTCTGCACTACTACGTAGTGTCCTGGTGGCACTTCATAGATGCCCTCAAACATGGTTTGACTATTGATTGTGTACTGAAACGTTAAGTACTCAGCAAGCGCCGAGGTATTGGTCGTCACCGCTGGCAGAAATGGAAGAAGGGCTTTCATCTCTGAGGCAAAATACAACTGATCACCCACCAGGCAGTAATAGAGCGGTTTAATACCGAAGCGATCTCTCGCTAGAAGTAGCTTCTTGTTTGACTCATCCCACAGCGCAATAGCAAACATCCCGCGTAATCTGAGCAAGGCATCTACACCATGCCTTTCATATGTGGCGAGAATTGCTTCGGTGTCCGACGCTGTCCGCAATACGTAGCCCCTTTGCTGAGCAGCCTCACGTAACTCGCGATAGTTGTAAATCTCACCGTTAAACGAAATCGCATTTCTCTCACAGTCAACCATGGGTTGTTGACCAGCCATTGAAAGATCAACAACTGCAAGGCGATAGTGGGCAAGAAAGAGTTCCCCGTCGTGGCTCAACCAATAGTTGCGGCCATCTGGACCCCGATGCGCCAGCAATCGGTCAAACGCTGACCTCGCAGACGTGGCGTGTGCCGTTAACTGTCCTCCTAGGCTTAGAACTCCAGCAATACCGCACACTTGTTTAAACTAGTACCACTCGATGATTCAGTAACCATTCTTCGAGACGTACGCGCGGGAGTGATTTCGTTAGCTCTCGGCTTGTCGTCCTCTTTTAACTAATCGACGTTTCTGAACTGTCGATACCAGTCTCTGTTTGCGACATCCTGACACTCAAGCGCTTCGTAAATCGATTGGCATTCGGAAACTCGCAACTTAGGGTAAATACCCACCGCCCGCCTCAAAATATGTAACGCGAAGAGCTCCCTGCGTAACCTCACAAACTTTTGTTGAAGAAGTTGATAATCCAGTCGTCTTCTCGTGAAATCACGATTCAACCCGTCAATCAATTGGTTTGGAACGAATTCGAGATGAAGGTTCTGAGCCGAGGCTCGTATTTCAGTGATCACTCGCTCTCTAAGTTTCTTCGCGTTGAAAACTGGAAGAGAGTAGGAGCAGTCGAACTGACTCAGATCAAACGCCACCGTGTTTTCTACCGACTGGTACAGACCAGGAATTGGGAGCTTCGACAGCGTGGTCAGACTAGGGTCAACTGACTTTAGATATCCGAATGCGTGCGACGGAAAAGCGGCGGACTTAGTCCCATTAGATTCACTTGATACACGGGAAATCTGCAGCGGTGCTCCAACCTGAACAGCACACCTTGATTGAAAACTTGCAAGTGTCATCGATGTGTAGTCGGGACTAATTGGATGAAACACTGTTCCATGCGCTTCTCGAATTCGAGAAACCAAATCAGAGCGAAAAGCGCCGAAGCAAACCTTTCCGAGGGCATACATGTAACCGTCTTGCAAGGACCGCGGTATTCTGAATTCTCGACGTTCAATGAGCGCGTCCAATAGGGACACTAGATGTGGAGCTGTTCTGGGTAAGCGATACGGAAGTACATATCCAACTCTTTCAGTGTCATCAGCAGGAATTAGGTAGTCATGACCCCAACTAATCACATCTGCACTTGGAAATCTCTGTGAGATTCTCAAGATAGCTTCCACAGCAATCCGGCTCCACGCCGTCTTATCAATCATGACAGCTACGAATCGACCTCGAGCTTGACTTAGGGCAGAGTTCCAGTTTTCTACCATTGAAAGACTTCGAGGGGTTTGGCTGTAACGAATATCAATCTGATCTTCAAACTCCGCACATACTTCTTGAGATAAAGCGTTGTTCGAGTTATCTGAAACAACAACATCAAAGTCACCAACCGTTTGGTTTACCAAGGACTGGAGTGCATCGCGAAGAAAGTATGGGCGATTGCGAGTTGGTATTACTACTGACAATGACTTCACTGGTGTTTTTCCATATTGTTCCCCAATGTTGTCTGGAATTCTCCATCATATGTGGGCACAGGGAGAGACCATGCACCAAGTCATTCCTAAGGCGAGCCGAAATTACTCTTGTCCAACTGTCACCTCATCCATATACAGTTTCCGATAGTGGTGGACCTACAAGGACCGACGTTCTCAACCGAAGAAAAACGAGTAGCGTTATTGGGTAGCGGATATGAGGGTCCTCGTTACCGGAGCAAATGGATTCTTGGGGTCATCAGTTGTTCGGGAACTGCAAGAACCGCGACTCGGAGATTCTTTTGTCGTATCCCAATGGGCTGGCAGAAGAGACGGCAACTTCCTAAATTCCTTGGATCGGGCCGGGGTCTTGGCCCGATTCCTTCCAAATGTAGTTGTTCATTGTGCGTGGCACTCTACGACTCAAGATAGATACGAGCACGCTTACGTCCACAGCCAATGGGCCGATGCGACAATTGCCTTCGCGGCGGAATGTCGGAAGCACGAGGCGCACATCGTTCATCTAGGATCTGCGGTTGACTACGTCGCAAGTTCATCCCGACATCTTGATCGATCCCATTATGCAGCTAGTAAGCAGCGCTTGCGCCTGGTTGCACTAACAAATTCAAAGGATTTTCGCCAGTCAACTTGGTTGAGTCCACAGTATGTTTTCTCTATGTCAGCCCGGCGTCCACGCCTCCTACGAGACCTTATTGAGTCTGTTGACCCCGCCTCATTTATACCTATTAATCCCTTGGCAGTTCACGATTACATACACGTGAACGACGTTGCTGCCGCGGTTCGCGTCGTCCTTGAGAATCGGATTTGCGGATTGGTTTATGTAGGTACGGGGCAGCTCTTTACTAACGGGGACTTTGTGACCGCTGCTCAATTTAGTCTTGGTTTGATCTCACATCGCAAGAAAGTTACCCCGCGAATGAGCGACCAATCTCCTGGGTTCCTCCAATCCCTGGGATGGATACCGAAAACAACCCTCGACTTTTTTGGCCTGAGTTAGCATGGCTTTGTAGATGACCCAGGGGCCATACCAACAAGAGATTGAGTCCGAGGAGGAATTCCTCTCAAGTCGAGCCAATGACATCTTGGTCATGGGTGAGGACGTAGAACTTAGAAGTCAAGCAGTTGACCTTCAAGTTCGCGCCGCTCAGTATCGATTCGGGTATCAGCAACTCTGGTGTGGTGTGCCAGTTATCAGACTCCCCGAAGATATCTTGCTACTGCAGGAAGTCATCCATGAGATTAGGCCGTCCTGCATAATAGAAACTGGTGTTGCACGCGGGGGAAGTCTTTTGTTGAGCGCAAGCTTAATGGAGATCTGCGGCATCACGCCAACCGTTCTAGGCATCGATATATTAATCTTGCCACACGCAGTCGATGCCGTGGCGCAGTCTCGCTACTCGAGAAACATCAAACTCCTTGAAACGAACTCCAATTCGAATGAATCGGTTAGAGCGATTCAATCTTTGATCAGAAGTCAGCCAGCAAATACTCCAGCACTGCTTGTACTGGATAGTAACCATTCACACAATCACGTCTTAGCTGAACTTCGCTATTTGGCGACACTCCTACCACTAGGAAGCGTCGTAGTAGTTGCAGATACCTTGATTGAATTTATGCCTCACGACTTTTACGTGGGACGACCGTGGAGTAAAGGAAGTAATCCACTCACAGCATTACAATTATTTCTTTCCGAGAATGATCGCTTCGAGCCGGTCACGAAATGGAGTCGCCGAGGGCTTATCAGCGAGGTGCGAGACGGCATCATACGGCGCGTCGCCTGAACTACCAGCAACGAATCGCTGGAATTGCAACCGCAAACTTGCCACCCCAGTCACGTATGTAAGAGAGCTGAGCCTCGATTTCGTGAGTCAAATTCCAAGGCAGAATAAGGACAATATCGGGTTTGTTTTCGCGAAGGACGTCGGGGCTCAAGATTGGAATTCTACTTCCCGGAAGATATTTACCAATTTTCGCCGGATTTCGATCTACGACATACGGAAGCAAGTCAGATCTAATGCCAGCGAAATTGAGGATGGTGTTCCCTTTCGCAGCAGCTCCATAACCGACAACCTGTTTACCTAAAGTTTTTTGGAGAAGCAGAAATCTGATGAGTTCGTTTTTCGTATGTATAGCTTCTTCTTTGAAAGAACGGTAATACTCAATTGAATTGATTCCCGCATCTGTCTCGTTCTGCAAAAGTGAAGATACTGAACTGTGGACTCCCTTCGGGCTTGAATCGTCGCGCTCCGCAACCACCCGAAGGGATCCCCCGTGAGTCGATAGTTCTTCAACCTCAACAACTCTAAGTCTTGCTTCAGTCATCATCTGATGCACCGTCGTAAAAGAGAAGTAAGAAAAATGCTCGTGATAAATAGTGTCAAACTCGCAGGATTCAATCAGAGTCCTTAATTGCGGGAACTCAACCAAGAAGACTCCGTTGGGTGCCAACAGAGTCCTAACTGCCCGTAGTACGTCTCTTGGATAGGGAACGTGAGCAAACACGTTTATTGCAACAATGAGATCCGCCGGGCCATGTGTGTCAAGTACCTCAGTTGCCAGTTCTTCATCAAAGAATCTCTCCAACGTTGGAACACCGAGAAGTTTCGCTGCAGCAGCAGTGCTGGCGGTGGGCTCGATCCCCAAACACGGTACTCCGGAACGCACAAAGTTGCGTAGTAAATATCCGTCGTTTGAACCAATTTCGACCACGAAACTATGGTCGCCCAGCCCCAGACGACTAGTCATTCTCTCACAAAGCATCTGCGCATGTACAAGCCATCCCGACGAAAATGAAGAGAAGTACGCGTAATCCTCGGAAAAAATCTCTGCTGAACGCGAGTAAGCTTCTGCTTGTATAAGCCAGCACTTGTTGCAAATCATTACTCGCAAAGGAAACCATCGTTCGGGGCGCCTGAGCGTAGTAACCGTCAGATATGAATTTGAGAGTGGTGCGCTTCCGAGATCGATCAGCTCAATGCTGACCTTCTGCGCACAGTTACGACATTTCACGCGATCATCTCATCCCAATACGGTTGGGTTTCATTGCATAAACCTTTCGAATAGTCGCAAGAACTGGGAGAACAATCGAACTAACTCTTTGTCGCCATCGGAGTGACGGCAGAAGAAACCAGAGTCTTGCCATCACGCTTGTTCTTGTCTCTCCAGCTAGGTGAAGAATGAGTTGATTTTGGCATATCAAAATCTGACTCTTTGACCAGTCATCTAGCTCTCCTGTGTGCAAAATATACGGTTTTGTAAACAAATACTTACTGATGTAACACTGAAGGCGTTGATACTTTGCAAGATACGACAGAAACGTAGTTCCGCTTGCACCCGCTTTACAGACGGCACGTTCAGGTGGAGGCGGCTCACGATCTGCGGAATCAAGGGACGCCACAAGCAATTCATCAGAGTCGGACACGATAACAATCTCACTACCGTCACCCAGCAATGGTTCAAATGTTTCTGCTGAGTCAAGAACGAACCTACGGAGAAGACCTAAATATGTGTTTAGTGTTGACTGACTAAATCTGTCAAAGTTGATTCCTGTTGGTGTCGGCGCGTGCGATCTAATGACTGCGCACTCCGAATCGGGTGACAGCCAAATTGCACACCATGGACTCGTGGGAACTAAATTCTCTCCTACTATCCATGATTCTTGCAGTGGATGGTTGTTGTTAAGAAGGATGCGTGCGAGAGCTCTGGATTCAATCTGTAATACACCACCATGTCGAAACTTCATCAATTCAATAGTGGCGCTTTGACGATCTACAATACCCGCCCAGTTGAATACGGCGCGTTTTGATCTGAGCTGACTAGCAAGAAACCTAAGAGAGCCATCCGACCAAATGAAATCTGCCCCGGAGAATACAAAAATCGCACGTTCTCGGGCAGCAATATTCATCGAAGCGAGAACTGCGGTGGTCATTGCTGTGTACTTGTTAGGAAGTTCATGAGCAAGCAACGGAAGTACTTCAATCCTTACTTGTTCATTGATTTGCAAGTCCTTGAAACCCTCGCGTATCTCTTCACAATCAGCCTGTCGAGTAACTATCTGAACTGAAACATCAAATTCATCTGCGACTGCGGGCAGATTTCGTTGACTTGAAAGCGAGGCCCACGACCATTGAAGCCACTCTGCTATGTACTCGCGACCCCATAACGGAATACACAGAAGGAGCTTCGGCTTCCCCAGCACCGCAGAGTCGACACTGTTCAACATGTTTCAAAGAGCATAGGTCAGTTTCGCCGACATTCTCTGATGGAAACAATTGTCAGATAACCGCAACAATTGGCTCGCTAGAAACCCTTTCTCGTAGCTTTTGTAATGTAGGTATACAACCGATGTGGTTTAGATTCCGCATCAATCAAGATCACTTCTCGGATAATACTTTGTCGTTTGGTTCCTTGGTGTGGGTCTGCTCTCCGAGATTTGTGATCAAAACTAGATTCGCTCATGGCTTCAATCATTCGTGCGGAGCTATCTGAGCAAGTTTGCGGCGACACTTGCGCTTAGCTAGTCAATTGTTTCTCTCACTTTCAGTTCGTAAAGTGCGCCAGATCCACGGCGAGCGCCACGACAGTGAGTCTGACCTTGAACTGTCTCCTTGCTCACGCAACCAGTCAGATAAACCAAGTTGACTGATGGAGTTCACAACTTGCGTTTTTGCGCACTGACTTACTCTGTGCTGGCCGCTAAGAGTCTCGTAAATGAGATGCATTGCCGCATCGTGAAGGTGTATCGTCTCCGGTTTGCAGAGTTGAGCAGCACGACTTAGATAAATGACCATGTCAGACCAAGTCATTGCAGCGGCTGATGGCGAATCTGCGAGAAGTCCATTGACTGCGTCATCCACCAGCCGCCGATAGCTGAACTTGCCGGAATCGATGAGTTGCTTATGCGAATTGTTGGCAACTTCCTGGCATCTTTCTAGATCTCGCATTGCGAGCACAACTTCTTGCACATTGGAGAAATCATGATTCAGGGGCAGATAGTGCACCCACGGTTCGAGAACTCCGAGGTAGTCGTCTGGTCGGAGAACCTGGCACATGCCGGCAGCGGCTGCTTCGAAGAGTCGTGGGCTGATTGCCGAAAATCGATGCCTACCGTCACGACGGCGGAGAAATGGAATTGAGTCGGCAGTGTCGTGGTTGTGGGTGCGTCGTTGGCCGCGTGCTTCGACTCGGGCATATAGAAGTCCGTAGGGGTCGGCGATGCTGGCCCCACCCTTCATGCCAACCGTAAACTTGCACTGTCGGAGGAACTTGGGCCAATCAGCGCCCACGATGCCGTCTTCGACTCGCGCGGAGACATTGACGACGAATCCCACTTCACGAACATGCCGAGAAAACTCGATGGTTTGGTGAGCCTTCTCTTGGGCGTATGCGCCGAGATGTGCTGGCATCGCGCGCACACGCTGCCCGAGATCAATCGGTCGTGCTGCGAGTGGGTCTGAAGGTTCGACTGAGGTGGGCGCATAACCGGTGAGCACCGTTTGAATCTCAGCACGTCTTATGGTGCGCGGATACAGAACATGAAGATGATTATCGATTGGTGTGAGCACACGATCGACTTTCCATGACATGCACCAGTTGTCAAGTAGCCGGTGGGCCCAGAAGTCGTCTTGGGCGATAGCAACGACCTTACGTGACTGCCGGGCAAGGTTGCGGTGGCGGTTCTTGACATAGGGCCACAGTGGGGTGAACCGATAGTTGAGGTAGTCGTAGTTGACAATGAGGAGATCGGGTTCGACCTGATCGAGCATGCCCTTCGGTAGCGGTTGTGCAAAGTGGAGGTACTGCACATCGGCATTGGGGAGATGCTCGCGAAATGCGAGCAGGTGATCAATTGTCGTCTGTCGACTGGTGGGGCGCAGCGCGTGGATAACCAGCACCTTGTGACGAGACATCAGAATTGGCCTAATACCAGCGGTGATGGAGTTTGGTTTTACGTAACAACCAATACCCAAATCGGGGCGAGAGGAGCACCAGACGCTGTCCGATGTATTGTACCCATGCCGGCAAGTAGTAGCTGAGTCGAACGACATTACTCATCGAAGATGCTGGGCGGGTTCTGGCTACTTCAATGAGTTCGGCATAAAGGTCGGCCGGTAGCGAATGTGAAGCTGGGTCAACGAGAAGCTTGACGGCAGCTTGCTGGTTACTCGTGATGATGACCGAGCAGACGGTCACTAGGTACGCATCGACATCGTGGCTAGTCACGATGATGACCCCAACCATCGAGTATCTCGTCAACGATGTTCCGGGCGGCATGCCCATCACCAAAAATTCCTTCGGATAGTGGTGATCGTGGGCGACGAATCCACTCGGCAAGTGGAGCGTTCAAATCGGGGTCGAGAAGGTTCCAACCTGCTTCGACCGTCTCGAACCATTCGGTTTCGTGCCTGGCGGTGATGCAGGGGCGCTCAAGTAGCACGGCCTCTTTCTGCAAACCGCCTGAGTCGGTAATGACCGCAACTGACTGCGCAGTTGCGTGCACCGTTTGTGGATATGACAACGGCTGCCACAACGAGAGCCCCCCTGTGGCCGAGATATTGAACTCGCTCATTCGCGCGGTGAGTCGTGGGTGAGCGGCGAGACGCACATCATGGTGCATCGCGCCGAGGCGACCAATCAACTGTCGCAGACGAGCGGGGTCGTCGGTA
>Ga0169931_10012962_pt1 | contig 11468 bp, 8 predicted proteins | sample Kivu_15m_20L_FD_129675 | JGI IMG/M metagenome (GOLD analysis project Ga0169931, IMG submission 129675) | Freshwater microbial communities from Lake Kivu, Western Province, Rwanda to study Microbial Dark Matter (Phase II) - Kivu_15m_20L... | ecosystem: Environmental > Aquatic > Freshwater > Lake ... | reverse complement strand
GTCCGCGCCTGCCGACTTCGGCCCCAGCGGGCTTGCGTGGGCTCCTAAAGTCGCCTCCGCGCCACGCGGGGCCGTAGCCGGCAGGCTTGCGGGCAACCCGGTTCAATCCCTGCCGCGGGCGGCCTAAATGGTTTAGGCCAGCTCATTTCAGGGCTGCAATTGTCAGAAGAAAACACTCCGTTTAACGGACAATTGATTGGGAAAAACAGTAACTTCGAACTTGGAATGAGAAAAGAAAAAACATGAACGCAATAAACGAAATTTTGGCACCCGCAAATTGGGAATTGACATCCCCAAAGGACAAGTTGTTTTCGAGCGACCATGTAATTGACGCATATTTGAAAGGTAAAAATGATGGGCTTGAACAACAGCAAAGACTAATAATTGAGAAACTTGTAGGTAACATCAACAAAGCGGGCAAGCACACTACAGATATTTTATCCTTTCTAAAAAAGAAAAAGTTAAACCCAATTTCTGCTTACCTAAGAATAAATTCCTGGGATGATTTTTCAATTTTAGTAATACTTCCTCAAGAAGAGTTTCTTGACAAAAAAATGTTAAGTGTTTATGATTACATCTCTGAACTGGAAAACAAAGTTGATGAGGATATGTATCATATTCAGGTATCTGTGTGTGACGCCGAGGACAATATAGATGAAAACTATGTTCGTTCAGACGGCTTTGCTTTAAAACATAAAATCAGCAAATGAGAAAGCAGCATGCTATTCACAACGAAGCAGCCTGCGACTTTCTATTATCAAGCAATAAGTTTAACGATTGGGTCGTAACTACAGCGTTTTATTCCGCACGGCACTTTGTTCAACATGCGATTTTCCCACTAACGGATGGAGCAAAAACGTATAAAGACCTGAACGTGTATTACAGCGAAGTCCTTAAAAAGAGAAATAAGCGCCTCACAAAACACATTGCAACAATTCAATTTGTGGGCACAAAGTTGCCTAAATGCGCACCATATTACAGATGGCTTCACGATGCCTGCATGACTGCAAGATATACCAACTATAACGTTTCATCCGGCAAAGCTAAACAGGCAAGAGAATACTTAACGTTGCTCAGTGGGCATTTGACAAAATAGAGAACAACTGCTGCCAACAGCGAATCTTCGTGCTGCAAGCAGCGGCAAGCCCATGACCACGGTAGGCAAGCTCTGGAGCGAGGTTGAAATATACCATTTCAAGCAGCAAAGTCAGCCCCTGTATGCAACCATGGACGGCAACGGCAAATTCTTCTTAAAGGGATCGGTTGTTTATTTTTGCTTGGTTTTACGCCCATTGTCATTCCATGAATTCTGCACGCTTTGATCCAGAGCCAGAATTTCCGTGAAATTATTTGCTGACGGGCATAACAACGTTTAAAGATGGTATATTTGAGTAGAATATTCATTTAATAGGGGAAGTTTAAGGTAACTGCCGCAATAAGCAGCCTAAAATCAAATGCGCATTCATGCATTATGTTCGTAACGCATGAGAGGAAAAGCTGATTAGACTCATTAAAGTGCAATGCAATGACTAATTTTCAAGTTTGAAAAACAAATATGAGCCTAGCCCAAATAGAAAACCGCCTTAAGCAACTCGTGAATACACTAGATAAAGAAACCTTTATCTACAAATTTCTGGAATCATACTCCCTCCCGAAAGCATCCATTTCACGTTTGCAAAAAGGAAGTTTGAATTTGAGTAAAGTACTCGGTGAAGTTTCTTGGAAGAAAAAACTATTCTTTAAAGAGGAACTTAAGAACGATTTGCACCTAACCATTTCAACCTTAAAAGATGAACTAAAACACAACCAACGTTTTGTAATTGTAACAGATTATAAAACGCTGTTGGCTATTGATACGCTAACAAAAGATCAGTTAGATATTCCAATAACTGATTTACCAAAATACTATGATTTCTTCTTGCCTTGGGCTGGAATGGAAAAAGCAACACATGCATCTGAAAATCCTGCTGATGTAAAAGCAGCGGAGAAAATGGCGAAGTTGTTTGATGAAATAAAAAAAGACAATCCTGATCCATCTCCTGAGTTCATTCATAACCTGAATATTTTCTTTTCACGTTTGTTGTTCTGTTACTTTGCGGAGGACACCAATATATTTGAAGATAACCAATTCTCACACGCCGTTGAATCACATACTCGTGCGGATGGTTCTGATTTAGATGCCTACCTCAATAGATTATTTTGGGTATTGAACACTCCAGTGGATAAGCGCGGAGATATTCCCAATTACCTCAATGCCTTTCCGTATGTGAATGGTGGTTTGTTCAGAGAAGAAATCCCTTGTCCGAAGTTTACATCCAAATCAAGACAACTTCTCATTGATTCAGGAGACAGCAACGATTGGTCCGCAATCAATCCTGATATTTTTGGATCCATGTTTCAGGCGGTTATTTCGCCTGAACATAGGGGTGGTTTAGGAGCGCATTATACCTCTGTTCCAAACATTATGAAGGTGATTGAACCTTTGTTTTTAAATGAACTGAAAGAAGCGTTTGAAGATGCTATTGGTAATGAGAAAAAACTAAAAGAACTTCTGCACCGTATTGCCAAAATCAAACTCTTTGACCCTGCCTGTGGTAGTGGTAATTTCCTAATTATCTCATACAAAGAATTGCGCCGTTTGGAAATGCTCATCCTAAAAGAGTTGGGTGGTTTTGCATTCTCAGGCATACATCTCAATAATTTCTATGGCATTGAGTTAGATGATTTTGCACATGAGATTGCCAAACTATCCTTATGGTTGGCAGAACACCAAATGAACGTGGAGTTCTTTAATGAGTTCGGGCGTACAAACCCAACCTTACCTCTACAGGAAGCAGGGCAAATTGTATGTGGTAATGCGTGTCGTTTAAATTGGGAACAGGTGTGTCCGAAGAATGAGGGAGACGAAATTTACATCATGGGTAATCCACCTTATTTGGGGGCTAAAATGCAGAATGCGGAACAAAAGAAAGATATGGAAATTGTATTCCGTAACATAGAAAATTATAAAAAGCTAGATTACATTTCTTGTTGGTTCATATTAGCATCAAATTACTTAAGTTCTAAATGTAAAATATCAGCCGCTTTTGTTTCTACTAACTCGATATGTCAAGGGGAACAAGTTTCCCTTTTGTGGCCTAATGTTTTAAATGAAATGGTTAAAATAATTTTTTGTCACTTGTCTTTTAAATGGGAGAACAATGCAAGGAAAAATGCGGGTGTAACAGTAATTATTGTTGGAATTAGTAATTTAAAAAACGTTAAAAAAATAATTTATGATAATAATCTAAAAAAAGAAGTTGGAAATATTAATGGATATCTAACAAATGGAAATAATGTCTACATATCTAAAAGAAGTTTTCCAATTTCGGCTTTTCCATCGATGTTTAAAGGTAATATAGCTTATGATGAAGGTAGCTTAAGTTTGTCAGAAGATGAAAAATATAGCTTAATCAATAAATATCCATATTCGGAAAAATACATAAAAAAATATATAGGCTCATATGAATTTATCAACTCGATTCAAAGATATTGTTTATGGATAGAAGATAATGATGTTGCTAATGCTGTTACCATAGATGAAATAAAGGAACGAATCGAATCTGTGGCTAAATCAAGGTCAAAAAGCCCAAATAAGGGCATCAGAGATTTTGCGGATAGACCATGGAAGTTTGTGTTTGTGACTTGGCAAAATAAATTGGGGTTAATAATCCCTACTGTTTCATCTATTAACCGTAGGTACATTCCAATTGGATTTGCGGAAAAGGATACTGTCGCCACTAATGCTACCTATATATTATACTCAGATGATTACTTCTATTTATCAATATTAATCTCTGAAATGCACATGATATGGGTGCGAGCTGTTGCAGGTAGATTAAAGACCGATTATAGATATTCTTCTTCATTGTGCTATAATTCTTTTCCATTCCCCACAATTTCCGCACAACGAAAAGAAGAACTCACCCAATGCACTTTTCGCATTTTAGAAGAAAGAGAAAAACATCCTGAAAAAACTTTGGCGGAATTATATGACCCTGATAAAATGCCTGAGGAGTTGAAAGAAGCTCATCGACTAAATGATGAAGCAGTGGAGCGTTGTTACCGCAGTACACCATTCAATAGTGATGAAGAACGCTTGGAGTACCTTTTCAAATTGTATGAAAAGATGATCCAAGAAGAAAAGGAGAAAGGAACATTGTTCGAAGCAGAAAAAAAGACACGCAAAAAGAAATGATAACATTCCTCAATCAATTATTGTCGCTTTCTACAGAAAATGAGGTGGTAGAATTTAAAGAAGCAAAAAACCAATTCGATAAGGATAAATTGGGTAAATATTTTTCTGCCCTGAGCAACGAAGCCAATTTAAACGGTAAATCTCAAGCTTGGTTGGTTTTTGGAGTTAAGAACGATAAAACGGTTGTTGGCACCACAATCAATGATCGTCAAATCAACGATTTTAAAGCAGAGATGGCAAATCATACCAGTCCAAACCTTTCTTTTATAGAAGTCCATAAAGTCAACCACATCGGTCAGATGGTACTGTTGTTTGAAATACCTGCAGCACCTCAAGGTAGTCCAGTTGCCTGGAAAGGCTTTTGGTATGGCCGAAACGGAGAGAGTTTAGGATCTCTCAACCTAATTGAATTAGAAACTATACGTAATCAAAATAGAACCATCGATTGGTCCGCCCAAATAGCAAAAGGAGCTCAAATTTCTGATTTATCACAAGAAGCAATTGACCAAGCAAGATTCATGTTTGAAAAGAAGAATCCGAAACTTACAGATGATTTAAAAGCCTGGGATGATGTTACTTTTCTGAATAAAGCAAAACTTACTATCAAAGGCGAAATTACGAATACTGCTATCTTACTATTAGGGAATCCAGAATCAGAACATTTTATTTCACCTGCATCAGCTAAAGTTTCGTGGATTTTAAAAGATAAAGATGGGATTGAAAAAGATTACGAACATTTTTCTTGTCCACTTTTACTTGAAGTAGAGCACATTTACAAAAAAATCCGCAATCTCAAATACCGTTACATCAAAGAAGACACTTTATTTCCTGAAGAAGTAGATCAATATGATACGTATATTATTCGTGAAGCATTAAACAACTGTATTGTCCATCAAGATTATAGTTTTGGAGGCAAAATCAATATCGTTGAGCGTGAAGATGGTGTTTTAACCTTTTCTAACATGGGTTCTTTTATTCCAACATCTATTGAAAAAGTTATTACTTCAGATGCTCCTGAGTCAAAATATAGAAACCCATTTCTTGCAAATGCCATGGTCAATTTGAACATGATTGACACTGTTGGAAGTGGAATCAGAAAAATGTTTAACATTCAGAAAAACAAGTACTTTCCTTTGCCTGAATATGATATTTCAAATAACAAGGTACAGGTTCAAATTATTGGTAAAGTGCTTGATCTTAAATATGCTCGTAAGATTGCTCAAATGCCTTCTTTAACTCTTTATGAAATAATTCTATTGGATAAAGTGTCCAAAAATAAACCCTTAACAACAGAAGAAGTGACCGTTCTAAAAGTAAAGAACGTAATAGAAGGCCGTAAGCCAAATTTTTATATTTCTTCTGATGTTGCGAATGTAACCAATGCGCAAGCTGATTATATCAAACAAAGAGGAATTGACGATTCATATTGTCAAAAAATCATACTTGATTATTTAGAAAAGTTCGGAGAAGGAAAAAAATCAGATTTCGAAAACATCCTTTTAGATAAACTACCAGATGTTTTAGACATCGAGCAAAAGAAAAATAAAATTAAAAACAATCTCCAATATCTTCGCAAACACAGTATTATCGAGCCTTTTGGAAAGGTATGGAGAATGGCCAATCCCAATAAGTTTTAGACATCTTAGACATTTTTTAGACATTTTTTAGACATTATGCCAGATATCGTACACGTAGAATACAAACAAACAGGGCAAAGTAAGCGCACCAACCAATATGGGATGCGCGAAATGCAAGAAAAAGCATTTGAAGCACGTGATGCCCAATACTTATTATTGAAAGCGCCACCCGCATCGGGTAAATCAAGGGCATTGATGTTCTTAGCTTTGGATAAATTGAGCAATCAAGGTATCAAGAAAATTATCGTAGCTGTTCCTGAACGTTCTATTGGTAGTTCTTTTGCTAAAACAGATTTAAAAAAGTTTGGGTTCTTCGCGAATTGGGAACCAAACGACAACTACAATCTATGTACACCAGGGAGCGACGGAAGTAGCAGTAAAGTTCAAGCCTTTCATAATTTTATGAAAAGCACAACGGAACAGATTCTTATTTGCACCCATGCCACATTGCGCTTTGCTAGTGAAGGGTTGGAGGAAACTGCCTTCAATGATTGTTTGTTGGCAATCGATGAGTTTCACCACGTTTCAGCGGATGTAAACAACCGTTTGGGAGATATTATCCGAAACATCATGCAAAAGTCAACTGCGCACTTAATTGCAATGACAGGTTCTTATTTCAGAGGAGATAGCGTTCCAGTTTTGCATCCTGATGATGAAGCGAAGTTTACCAAAGTAACCTACAACTATTACCAACAGTTGAATGGGTATGATTATCTGAAATCATTGGGAATTGGTTATCACTTTTACCAAGGGAAATACACCGATTCAATAATGGAAGTATTAGACCTTAATAAAAAAACCATTCTTCACATTCCAAATGTCAATTCAGGGGAATCTACCAAAGACAAACACAACGAAGTAGATTACATCCTTGACCAAATAGGTACTATTGAAAAACAGGACCACGAGACAGGAGTTATTTATGTCAAGAAACATTCGGACGGCAAAATTTTAAAAGTTGCCGATTTAGTGGAAGACACACCTCGCGACAGAGATAGAATAGTTGCATACCTGAGAGAGATTAAATCTGTAGATGATATGGATTTGATCATTGCCCTTGGCATGGCAAAAGAAGGTTTTGACTGGCCATATTGCGAACACGCATTAACAGTAGGTTACAGAGGTTCATTAACAGAAATTATTCAAATCATTGGCCGTGCAACACGGGATAGTTCAAATAAAGTACACGCTCAATTTACCAACCTAATTGCTCAGCCTGATGCGCACGATGACGAGGTGAAATTGTCGGTAAACAATATGCTGAAAGCCATTACGGCCTCCTTACTTATGGAACAGGTGTTAGCACCCAATTGGAAGTTCAAAACCAAACTTTCCGATGATGATGTGGCACAATCAGGTGAAATCAAAATCAGAGGCTTAAAAGAGCCAAGTTCAAAACGAGTAAAAGAAATTTTAGAGTCAGACTTGAACGACTTAAAAGCAACCATCTTGCAAGATGATACGATGCTTAAGGCAATGCCAAGGAACGTAGATCCTGAAGTTATAAATAAGGTGCTAATTCCTAAAATCATTCGAACCAAATACCCCGACCTTACCGCAGAAGAAGTGGAAGAAGTCCGTCAAAATGTGGTTGTAGATTCTGTAATTAAGAATGGGGAAATAAAGGAGGTTGAAGACAAGCGTTTTATACGAATGGCTGGTAAATTTGTGAATATAGACGACATCCACATTGATTTGATAGATAGAGTGAATCCATTCCAAAAAGCCTTTGAAATCCTCTCTAAATCAGTAACAACCAAGGTGCTTAAAATCATTCAAGAAACCATTGAAGCCACACGCATTAAAATGGATTTTGAAGAAGCAAGGATTTTGTGGCCCAAAGTGCAAGAGTTCGTTCAAACATTTAACCGTGAACCCAACCTAGATGCCAATGACCCATTAGAAAAGAGAATGGCAGAATGTGTGATTTATTTAAAAGAAGAAAAACGCAAAAGATTAGCACAACAAAATGATGGAGGACAAGGATAAAATATTGGATGAGATTTTCAGCAATGATCCACTTGGTTTACTCAATGTAAAACCAAAGACCTCTAATGTCAAAACCGCTGATGAACGATTGAGTGCATCCTTTGAGGAAATCAATGAATTTGTAGCCAAAAACGAAAGAGAGCCGGCTCCCAATCCTTCAAATATTACAGAATATCAATTGTATTCACGTTTAAAGAATCTGCGTGAAGATCAAGAAAAAATGCCTGCCTTAGAACCACTCGACAGGTACGGATTACTGCAAGTGGAAAAGAAAGAAATAAATTCAATCGATGACATTTTCAATGATGATTTATTAGGCATTTTTGATGATGGAGAAGCACAGAGTTTATTTGAGTTCAAACATACACCAAGAGAAATAGCCAGGGCAGAAGCTGATTTTGTGGCACGTCGCAAACCGTGTAAAAATTTCAATGATTACGAAGAGCTATTCAAGTCGGTTCAAGCAGATTTATCAAGTGGTAAACGAAGTCTTCTGCCTTTTAAAGAAACAATGTTAAAGCCTGGTAGCTTTTATGTTAATCAAGGTGTTTTGTTGTATTTGGAGTCGGTGGAATATGAAGGTCGAGAATGGAGCCGTGGTCCTTCAGAAGGATATAGAGTAAGGGAATTTAAAGACGGCAGAACAAAAACAATTTTTGAAAATGGAACTTGTTCTAACCTGTACTTCCGTTCTTTGGCAAAAGCATTAATTTCAGAAGGAAAGGCAGTAATGGACTGCAATGATGAAACAAACACACAATTTACTGAACATTTTAGTAGTATCACAGATGAAGATAAAGAAGCAGGGTACATCTACGTATTAAGTTCACTTTCTGCTGATCCCCAAATCACAGCCATTAAGAATTTATTTAAGATTGGTTACTCAACACCTCTTGTTGCATTGCGCATCAAAAACGCATCAAAAGAACCCACCTATCTAATGGCACCAGTCAAGATTGAGGCAGTTTACAAAACCTACAATATGAACACCCAAAAGTTCGAACAACTCCTTCATAATTTCTTTGGGGAATCATGTTTAAATATTGATGTTTATGACATAAAAGGCCACCGGCATACGCCAAGGGAATGGTTTATTGCTCCTTTAGAAATAATAGATCAAGCAATTCAAATGATTATCACAGGGGAAATATTAAAATACGACTACGACCCAAAATTAGAAGCGATTGTTTTAAAGGATTAAAAAAGGGTACAATAAGCTTATGGGGTTACCCTTACCCCTATACCAGCTGCGGAAACTCACCCGGCCAAAGCCCTCTAGTGCAGGCCTTCAATTCCATGCCATACACCCGCGCCAATGCTTCTACGGTTTGTTCTACCACCCGATCGTAATCAACCCCTTCCACCTCCCGGTCAAGGCTGCTCACGCCTTTGTCGGGTATGCCGCAGGGAACTATGTAGGAAAAGGGACTTAAATCGGCGCAAATGTTAAACGCAAAGCCATGCATGGTTACCCAGCGGCTGCTGTGCACCCCAATGGCGCAAATTTTTCGGGCCCTAACCGGATCGCTTGCATCCAACCAAACTCCCGTTAAACCCTCTATCCGCTCTCCCTTTAATCCATACAATGCCAACACCTGGATGATGGCCTCTTCCATCAACCGCAAATACTTGCCTATATCGGTAAAAAAATTCCCTAAATCCAAAATAGGATAGGCCGTTAGTTGACCAGGACCATGGTAGGTTATGTCTCCACCCCGGTTTATCGGCACAAAATCGACTCCTTTCGATTTTAACAAGGGCTCGCTCAACAATAGGTTGCCCGGATTCCCGCTTTTACCCAAGGTGAACACAGGATTGTGTTCGCACAGAAGCAAAAAATTTTCGGTGGGCTGAACATCCGCCGCCTCCCGCTTTCGGTTCGCTAACTTTTGTTCTACAATTCGGCTGTGCAAATGCATTTGCAAGGCCCAGGCGGCTCGGTATTCCACTTTGCCCATGGGGCAAAGCCAAACCGCTTTGTTTTGGGGCCCAAGTTCCTCCATTAAGACCCCGCCAGCGTGCCCTTTAAATAATCAATCACCTTTACCTCCATTACATCTACCTGCCGCATTTCCGATAAAAAGTATGAGGCCCAATCCGTCAAGTGAATCAGGTGCAATCCTTGTTCAACAGGGTGCTCCCCTTTGGCATGTAGTTCAATGGTATGGGGAGTATGCTTGGCAAAGATGTCTTTCATGATGTTCATCCGCGTTTGATTTCGTGGATAATCCGAAGCGCTGCGAAGCAACACCGGAGCCAATTTCGCACTGCCTCCAGCCCATCCAACCAGTTCGTTGTGGTTCATTTCAGGCACCACATGATGCCAACACAGGTCCTTGGCGTTCTCGTTGATTTGCTGCCGAAAACGAACCGCCATGCCTTCGTTGGACGCTTCCGCATAAATCACCGCCATTTTTCCATGCAAATGGGTGGCCAATGCTTGGCCTTCGCGCACGAAATCAGAGGCAGATTCCCGCAACACCGAAACCATTTCGGCCATTTTTGAACGGTAGCTTTCAGGCAAACAACCCAACCACACAAAAACATCTACCAACTGAGTTAAGGAATAACCCAAGCAAGCCCTTGGCGGAAATCCACCGGGAATTTTTCGCAAATCGTAGCCATGCCTTTGGGCAAACTCTTCTAAGGCGCCTCCGCTGGTTATGCACAGAATAGAGGCTCCCGCAGCCCGTGCCTTTTCAACGGCTTCTAGGGTTTCTTCGGTATTTCCGCTGTAAGAACAGGCAATAAACAGGGTGTTTTCGTTGACGCAAGCGGGCAAACTGTAGTCTTTGTTCACCAACACAGGAATGGAAGCATGGGGTCTGGCCCAATCGGCTACCATGGTTCCTCCAATGCCCGATCCGCCCAAACCAGAAACCACAATAAGGCTTGGGGTTTTAAGGGTGTTTTTCAACGGGCTGGCATCGGCAATGCCTAAACTGGTTTCAATTTGGCCAGCAAAATTGGCAATCAATTCCTTCATTTGGTTGTGTTTTATTCAGAGCAAATATACCCTTTTACAGCGTCTCTTTGGGCGATTTGTCCTCGTTTTTTGATTCCGATAAGGTGCTTTCCAGCAGGTCGCTGTAAGAAACCGAGAGCAAATCGGCCGGTTGAACATGCAGTTTTTCCATCCAAAATCGGCATTGTTCTTCCAGTTTTGCCTTCCCCCATTTTCCTTCCATGTCGATGGCCTCAATTTCTAAAAACCTGCCCAATCCCTTCACTTGGTCCAGATGAAACTTTACATTGCCAATAAAATAGATCTCGCGGCGCTTGTCCACGCACATCCAAGAACCCAGTGCCTTTTCTAAAAAGGGTTTTAATGGGCTTCCCGCCTGGGTTTCAAGCAAGGCTACCTCTGATGCTTTAGGGCCCGCTTGGTCGCTGCGCCTGTAAAAAATAAGGTGGTTTTCAATGTTGCCTTCCCGCAGTTTTAGCCTTCCGCTTTCTACCCGAAAATAGGTGTCTATTTGATGGTCTTCGCCTACAAAACGAGCGCCAGCTGCGTTTAGAATTTCACGGGCAGCAAGCACATCGCTGCAGCGGGCTTTAATTTCTACGTTTAAATGCTCCATACAAGGTTGCCTGTGGGGAAAGGG
>Ga0169931_10012961_pt1 | contig 11470 bp, 11 predicted proteins | sample Kivu_15m_20L_FD_129675 | JGI IMG/M metagenome (GOLD analysis project Ga0169931, IMG submission 129675) | Freshwater microbial communities from Lake Kivu, Western Province, Rwanda to study Microbial Dark Matter (Phase II) - Kivu_15m_20L... | ecosystem: Environmental > Aquatic > Freshwater > Lake... | reverse complement strand
CTGACGGACCCCGACACAGCCCACGAGGCGATCCGGACCGCCCTGGACCGACTGATCGACCTGGCGCTGGCCGATTCGGCCTGAGCGTCGCTCAACCCTCGTCGGCCAGTCGGCGCAGCCAGTCGGGCATGCGCACCGGTCGTCCGTCGGGGTTCACACACCCGTGCACCGTGACCGCTGTGGCGTGGATCGCACCGCCGATGTCGAGCAGGTAGGCCATCTGGAACCATGCCCGAGCCGCAGCGGCAAGCCGCAGGTGAACCGTGACGACGTCGTCGAAGCGCAGTGGCCGCAGATAGCGCAGGTGAGCCTCGAGCACGGCGTAGTCGACCCCCTCGGCCCGCATCTCGGCGTAGGGATGCCCCAGATGCCGCAGATACGCCACGCGGGTCTCTTCCAGGTAGGGCAGGTAGCGACTGTGGTGCACGATGCCCATGGCGTCGGTCTCGGCGAAGCGAACCCGGATGTCATGGGCGAACGCGTAGTCGGACGGGTTCTCCGGTGGCTCCACGGTGATTCGCACGCGCCGACCGTACCTCCGGCCGCGTGCCCGACGCCTACGATTCCGAACACCTCAGTGCCCACGGGAGTATCACATGCCGGTCCATCCCGAGTTCCAGACCCTGCTCGACGTCATGGCGGCGGTGTCGGCCGGCGCGCCACCGCTGTCGGAGACCACCGCCGAGATGAGCCGGCAGGGTTTCGCCGGGCTCGCTGCCATCGCCGGTGCGGGCCCCGAGGTGGCCTCGGTGATCGACCGCACGGTACCGGGGCAGGCCGCTGAGATCCCGGTCCGCATCTATCGGCCCGTCGCCGATACCTCCCTCACCGGTGCCGTGGTCTTCTTCCACGGCGGCGGCTGGGTGATCGGCGATCTGGACAGCCACGACGGCGCCTGCCGCGAACTGTGCGTCGGTGCAGGTGTCACCGTGATCGCAGTCGACTACCGACTGGCCCCCGAGTCTCCGTTCCCTGCTGCGGTCGAGGACTGCTGGGATGCGACGCGCTGGGTGGCCGAACATGCGGCCGAGTTGGGTGTGGACCCGGGACGACTTGCGGTGGTCGGGGATTCGGCGGGTGGCAATCTCGCCGCCGTGGTGGCCCTGCTGGCGCGTGACCACGGCGGCCCTGAGCTGGCCTATCAGGCCCTCGTCTATCCGGTGACCGACGCCCCCGGTGATCAGTGGCCATCCCGTCAGGCCAACGGGGAGGGCTACCTGCTGACGGCGGCGCAGATGGCGTGGTTCTTCGATCACTACGTACCGTCTGAAGACCTTCGAGGCGATTGGCGGGTGTCTCCGCTGCGCGCCTCATCGCACGCCGGGGTTGCACCCGCACTCGTGGTGACGGCCGAGTTCGACCCGTTGCGCGACGAGGGCGCGGCCTATGCGCAGGCCCTCGCAGCGTCTGGCGTGCCGGTGACGCACAGCATGTACCCGGGAGCCATCCACGTGTTCTTCCAACTGCCGGCCACGGAACTCGGCCGGCAGGTCGTCGACGAGGTGTGCGGGGCGTTGCGGCAGGCACTCCGATGAGCATCGTGGTGCCCCTCGACGAGTTGCAACGGGCCACCCAGGGTCGCCGCCTCACGTATCTCGTGGCGAGCGACGACCGCAGGCAGCGCGTGCTGCAGGTGTGGCCGCAGTACCGCGACGGGTGCTTCGACGTGGAGGTGGGCGACGGAACGGCCCGAACGATCGCACGGCGGTCTGATGTGGTCCTGGTGTTTCCGCCCCAGATCGACGATCCAGATCGCTTCACCCTGCTGGTCGACGGCACCGCCGAGATGCTCCCCGACGGTTCCTGCAGAGTCCGACCGGGATCGGCCGTGCTGCACCGGCGAGAACGCTCGTGAGCGAACGGCGTCGGGCGTCCAACGCGACCCCGGCCCTGGTGCACCTGGCGAAGGCGGGCATCGCCGTGGTGATGCACGAGTTCGACCCCGGCGCCAGCGAGGCGGGACTGGGCTACGGCCGGGCGGCCGCGCTGGCCCTCGGTGTCGACGAGCACATCGTGTTCAAGACCCTGCTCGCCAGCGTGGACGGCTCACCGACGGTCGCTGTCGTCCCGGTGGCGGGAAACCTGTCGCTCAAGGATCTGGCCTCGGCGACCGGAGGCAAGAAGGCCTCGATGCTCGACGTGGCGACCGCACAGCGCATCACGGGCTACGTCGTCGGGGGTATCAGCCCGTTCGGACAGCGACGCAGGTTGCCCACGGTGCTCGACGAGAGCGCGTTGGAGCACCGGACCATACTGGTGAGTGCGGGCAGGCGGGGTCTCGACGTGGAACTCCCGCCCGCCGCGCTCATCGACCTGTTGGATGCGGTGGTGGCGCCTCTACGCGCCACATGACACCGGTGAACGTCAGACGACGCGGACGTTCTGGGCCTCGAGGCCCTTGCGGCCCTCGCCCAGTTCGTACTCGACGGTCTGGCCCTCCTCGAGGGAGCGGTAGCCGTTCCCGGCGATGTTGCTGAAGTGCACGAAGACGTCGGAATCGCCCTCGCGGGAGATGAAGCCGAAACCCTTCTGGGCATTGAAGAACTTGACGGTGCCGGTAGGCATGATGGCTGTGCTGCTTTCCTTCGTGTCGCTGCCGCGACGGTTTTCGGTCGTGACGGTACAGGAAGAATTGCTCAATGCGAGACGAGAGCGTGGATCTCGTTCACCGCGACGGGAAGCGTGACCTGGGAGTAGAGGGGTTCCAGCGGGCCACCCTCGCCAGTGCTCGCCGTCCACGAGGTGCTCCACACCACTCGCAACACGGCGCGGTGGGTACCCGATGGCGCCGACTCGGAGCTGTGTCGGTAGGTGACGCTGCAGGGTGACAGAGCAACATCGCCATGGGCATGGGTCCACCGAGGTCCGGGACCAGCACAGGTGACCGGAGTGGCACCCCCCGGGCCGTCTCCCGGGTCGAGCCACAGCGATGTCGGTACTGCTCGTGCGGTGGCCCACAGCACGCCGTCATCGACGGGGACCCATGCCGTGGCCTCGATGGCCTGCCACGACGCCTCCGGGACCCAGAACCACATCGGGGCCTGAACGACCCCGGCGTCGGCGGGTGGGGCGGTGGCGACCTGTGGTTCCGGGATGAGGCGGCGAACCTCGTCGGCGGCGTGCTCTGCCAGGGTGCCCGGCGCCAGTTCGGGAACCCACACCAGGTCGATGTCGTCAGCGCACCAGCGCTCGTACAGCCAGTAACGACGATCGGCGATGAGGCGCGACACCTCGCCGCCGCGGCCGAGGTGTGCATCATGGGGGTCGGCGCGTCGCCATGTGCACGCCGACCCCGCCGCCCCCGGCCCGGGTGGCTGGCCCACGGTCACTCCGGCCACGATGCCGCCCGGAACCGTGTCGCCCGAGGCGGCCTGTACGAGGTGGGCGCCCGGTGCGACCACCAGCGCCAGCGCGATCAACGACACCATGGCGCAGTCCCCGGCACCGACTCGTCGACCACCCGCTCCGCAAGTCGCCATCGGGGGGCGCCCTGCTGAAGCGTGAGCACCCAGGACTCGAAGGAGGTGCGCACGGCGTCGTCGACCACGACCGGGGAGTCGCGGCCCGCCGTCACATCGTGCAGTACGAGATCGTCGACCCAGCACATCGTCACGTGGAGGGCATCGGCAGTGGGCCACTGACGCAGCACCGCCCGCTGTGGGGGAAGCCGGGGCGCCGCAGCCTCGAGGCCCGAGGCGAGTCGCCGCACCAGCCACCCCGACCAGTCGGCCCGGGCTGGGGAGCCGGGGGCGGTGAAGGCATCGACAGCGCAGGAGCGCGGGGTCACGAGGCAGTCGACGAGGTGATCGTGCACGGCCCAGATGTCGCCGATCGTCGGAGAACTCGCCGTCGGGGCGTCGGGAGGGCGGGGGATGCTGGCGGCGACAGCGGTGCCGGGCGGCGCCAGCCCGGGAAGGTCACCGGCGTCGGTCCCGCACCCGAACAGCGCCAACAGCACCCCGACTGCGCAACGTCTCATAGCCGATAAGTGGGCGTGAATCGGCTCAGAATGGCAAGGGTCCGAGGGGCGCCGTTCCACGACCCTCCGATAGTCTGACCTATCCACTCTTTGGCCGACATACGTCAGTCGGCGTACAGCCAGCGGTTGATCGGATGACGAAGAACCACCCAGATCTGCAAGCCGAGCAGGCCACCATCGATCACGCCTACGCGTGTCTCGAGCGATCGAGGCTCGATGCCTGGAAGCTGCGTGAGCTCAGTGAGGCGGGTCTGGGCGGCACCTTCCAGGCCCGTTACGAGCGGGATGTGTTCGACGAGGCCCTCGTGAACCGCCTCGTCCAACTCGATCTCGGCAACGCAGCGTTGGTGTTCGGGCGTATCGACCGGCATGCCGAGGGCCCCGAGGCGATCGAGACCTTCCACATCGGACGCCTCGCCGTGGCCGACGAGCACCGCGAGCCGGTGGTGGTCGACTGGCGGGCCCCCGTCGCCGAGCCCTTCTACCGGGCCACAGGACGGGACCCCATGGGCCTGGCCCGCCGTCGGCATTTCATCGTCGAGGGCCGCCGACTCGAGGGCCTCGAGGACGAGTTGTTCGGCGAGGGGCACCTGGGCATCGGCGATGACGAGGGTCTGGCCGATGGGGCTGCGGGCGTGGTGCAGCAGACGGCGACGGGATTGCGGGGGTACAGCACCCTGCTTGCCGCCATCGAACGTGGCCGCACCGGCCAACTCGGCGACATCGTGGCGACCATCCAGTCCGAGCAGGACGAGATCATCCGCTCGTCGCCCCACGGTGTGCTGATCGTTCAGGGTGGCCCCGGCACCGGCAAGACCGTCGTCGCCCTGCACCGCGCCGCCTACCTGCTCTACACCCACCGCTTCCCGCTCGAGGACCAGGGCGTGCTGGTGATCGGGCCCAATCGGGTGTTCCTGCGCTACATCGAGCGCGTGCTGCCCTCCCTCGGCGAGGCCGGCGTCGAGCAGGTGACGTTGAACGACCTCGTGGCCGGTGTCGAACGGGGTGGTCGCGACGATGAAGCCACCGCTCGGATCAAGGGCGATGCACGTATGGCCGAGGTGGTGCTGCAGGCGGTGCACGACCGGCAACGACCCCTGCGCGACGACCTCGTGCTCGGTTTCCGGACGGGCTACGTGCGGCTGCGTGTGCGCGAGACGCAGCAGATCGTGCGTGCGGCGCGGCGCCGCTACCGCCGCCACAACGCCGCCCGGCGTTATGTCGAGAACGAGGTGTACGCCGCTCTCGCCGCCACGTGGCGCGACGGCTCCATCGATCCGGCCGAGGTGCGCGAAGCGCTGCGCCACGAGTCCGAACTGCGCTTGGCCCTCGAGCGCATGTGGCCGGTGCTCACACCTTCCGAACTGCTCCACGACCTCTTCGGGTCGCGGGCACTGCTTCGCCTGGCTGCGGGGACGTGGTTCGACCAGCACGAGGTCGACCGGCTGTACCGGCCCCGATCGCCCGATGTCGGTGCTGTGCGATGGACCGACGACGACCTCCCTCTGCTCGACGAGGCCCGTGCCGTGCTGGGCCCCAAGCCGGGCAAGGGCGGCAAACTCGACGAGAGCGATGAGATCCGTACCTACGGACATCTGGTGATCGACGAGGTGCAGGACCTCACGCCCATGAAACTGCGTATGGTCGGACGCCGTTCGCTCAATGGTTCCATGACGTTGGTCGGCGACCTCGCTCAGGCGACGGGCGCCCTGGCCCCGCAGTCGTGGGACGACGTGTTGGCGCACCTGCCCGATCATCGACCTCCGCGTGTGATCGGCCTGTCGGTCGGGTACCGCATCCCCGAGCAGATCATGCGCCTGGCGGACCGTGTCATGCACGCGGCCGCTCCGGGTCTGCGTGCGCCCCGCGCCGTGCGTGTCGGCGAGGCGCCGCCGGCGCTGCTGTCGGCAACGCCCGACACGCTCGTATCCGAGGTGGCGCTCGCCACCCGACGCCTCGCCGAACAACTGGTGACGGGCAACGTCGCCGTGGTCTGCCCCGACGACCTGGTCGATGCAGTGTCCTCGGCGCTGTCGGCGGCCGGGGTCGAGCACGGGCGGGCCAGTCGGACGGCGCTCGACACCGGCATCACGGTGGTTCCGGTCGGTTTGGTGAAGGGCCTGGAACTCGATGGAACGGTGGTGGTGGAGCCTGCCTGCATCGTCGCCTCCGAGGCGCAGGGCCTGCGGGCGCTGTACGTGGCGCTCACCCGTGCCACCCGGCGCCTCGTGATCGTGCATGCCGAGCCCCTGCCCGAGGCGATGCTGGCGCCCGACGGCGGTGATCAGGACGCGTTCGAGACGGCGGCCACCAGCGGGGTCAGGAACGCGTAGGCCTTGTCGGCCTCGGCGGGTCGGCGGCGTTCGACCGCCAGACGGCACAGGCCGATCATGCGGTCGAAATCCGCCACCAGCGACGCATGATCGCTTGCGATGGCGGGTCGAACCTGATCCCAGACCGCTTCGATCTCGCTCAACCGGGTGCGGGCCCGCTCGCCGCCGGTGTCGACCACGATCTCGGACAACCCCCGCACGCGTTCCAGCAGGATGCCGAGCAGGGTCGTGGTGTCGCCGGCGGGCAGGGTCGTGGTGGTCGTGGTGCTGGTGGTGGTGGCGGCGGGATCCACGATCGTCGTGGCGCACGAGGCCGTCAGCGCGACCAGCGCAGCGACCAGCGCACAGGAGAGTGGGCGCCCCGGCATGAACTCAGGCGGTGACGAGTATTCGCGAGCTGGCGAACACGCCGACGCCGATGCTGCGACCCTCGATCTCGACGGTCACCGTACCGTCGGGAGACGACGCCACCAGGGTGCCCCTGCGACCGGGTTGGATCGACGACGACTCGAGGAAGTCGAGTAGTCCGGGCGCGAACTCGAGTTCCTCGGGAATGCGGGCGACGGTGAAGGACGTGCCGACACCCAGATCGCGCAGGCTGCGGGTATCGGGTGCCTCGTAGCCCGAACCCGGGATCGGATTTCCGTGGGGACACGTCGTGGGCTCGCCGAGCAGACGGACCATCGCCTCTTCGACGCTCTCCGAGATCACGTGTTCCCAACGGCCCGCCTCGTGGTGGGCCTCAGCCCACGACAGACCCAGGATGTCGGTGAGAAAGCGCTCGGCGAGTCGGTGCCGTCGAACCACCCGTGTCGCCAGCACCAGGCCGTCCCGGGACAGTCGGATCGTCTCGCCCATCTCGATCAGGCCCTCGTCGCGCAGACGTTTGACCATGGCCGACACGGAAGGCCGGGTGACGTTGAGCCGTTCGGCGATTCGCGCCTGGATGACGTCGACATCGTCTTCCTGCAGCTCGAAGATGCACTCGCAGTACTCCTCGAGGGCGGGGTGACGCTCTCCGGACGCGGGCATGACCGGAGACTACCGCCGGATTCCTCTGCGATTGCCACGAAGGCCGTCGAGCCACGTCTGCGCTCGACGCTGGCGGCGTTGCAGTTGTTCGACGGTCGCCGTCGCCACCGAGGCGACGCCGCTAGTGCGGTTCAACTCGGCATGGACCCGAGCATGGCCCCACCCCGTGAGGTCGACGAGGCGCTGCGCCAGTTCGGCGTTGGTGGCCCTCAGTTCCTCCTTCACCTCGGCCACGCTGCGGCGACCCCACGGCGACGGCCCCGCCTCGGTGGGCACCGACGACAGCACGGCGAACAACGACAGTTGCTCGGCCTCCTGCGGTTCCGGTTCGGCGGACACGGTGGGTTCGTCCAGCTTGTCGCCGTCGTCGCCCTCCTCGGCCGGAGGGCGCAGCGCATGACGGCGGGCCTCGGCGATCTGGAACGCGTGGGTACGAAGGCGGGGGTCGTCGGGTAGGAACACGTAGGCCTTCTGCGACCGACGACCGGACTGCCACCGAACGAAGCGTCCTACGGCCTGCCGGAAGAACAACTCCGTCGATGTCGTGGTGGCGTACACCCCGACCCTCAGGCGGGGAATGTCGACGCCTTCCGACACCATGCGCACGGCCACGAGCCAGGGGAGGTCACTGCCCGCGAAGGCGGTGAGCCGTTTCGATGCCGTCGGGTCCTCGCTGACCACCACTTCGACGGGAACGGCGAGCCGTCGACGTATCAACCCGGCGATCTCGTGCGCATGTTCCTGGTCGCTGGCGATCACCAGACCACCGGCGTCGGCGTGGTCGCGGCGGATGGCGTCGAGGCGCTCGTGCGCCTGGGCCAAGACGGCCGGCAGCCACTCGCCGTCGCCGCTCAGTGCCGTCCGTAGCCGTTGTGCCGTGGCGCGACGGTCCAGTTCGTCCTGGAAGGTCGCCGACAGCACGGCCCCGTCGGGAGCGCTCCACTCCATGACCCCGTCGATGCGGGGGAAGTACACCGGTCGCACGACGCCACCGTCACGCAACGCCTCGGTGTACCCGTACTCGAAGTCGGCGACCGCCTCGTCGTCCTCGTAGCGCACGAACGGGATGGCGGCGGTGTCGCTGCGGAACGGTGTGCCCGAAAGACACAACCGACGAGCCGATGAACCGAACGCGACGCGCACCGCATCGCCCCAGGCGCGCTCGGCGCCGGCGTGATGGATCTCGTCGAGGACCACCATGGCACCCGCCGCCAGACCGCTCAACTGTTGGGCGGCCTCGCCGGTGGCCACCTGCTGATACGTCGTCACCAGACCGTGTACGTCTCGTGCCAGACCCTGCCCGGGCGCCCAGTCGGGGTCCAGTTCGAGGCCCAGACGATGTGCGGCCTGGGTCCACTGGTACTTGAGATGGCTGGTGGGTGCCACGACGACGAGCCGGCACCGCAGATCGGCGAGCACCTGTCGGGCGCAGGTCAGGGCGAACGTGGTCTTTCCGGCCCCCGGGGTGGCGACACACCCCGTCGGTAACCTGCCCGACCGTGGCCGATCACCCGGTGCTCGAGGCGTTCTCGCCGGCGGTTCGCCAATGGTTCGCGACCTCGTTCCCCGAGCCGACCCCACCTCAGATCAACGGTTGGCCAGCCATCGTGCGGGGTGAGCACACGCTCATCTGCGCACCCACCGGTTCCGGCAAGACGCTCACGGCGTTCCTCGCCGCCATCGACCGCCTGGTCACCAGTCCCACCCCGGCCAGCACCCATCGCACCCGGGTGCTCTACCTGTCACCACTGCGGGCCCTCGCCTTCGACGTCGACAAGAACCTGCGGGCCCCACTGCTCGGTATCGAGTTGGCGGCCCAGCGTTCCGGTGTCTCGCTCACCCAGCCCACGGTGGCCATGCGCACGGGCGACACGTCAGCTCGCGACCGCCAGGCCCTGGTGCGGCGTCCGCCCGATGTGCTGATCACCACTCCCGAGAGCCTGTTCCTCATGCTCACGTCGCAGGCCCGCTCCACCTTGGCCGGGGTCGAGACCGTGATCATCGACGAGATCCACGCCATGGCCGCCACCAAGCGCGGCGCCCACCTCGCCGTCTCGCTCGAGCGGCTCGACGAACTCTGTGAGCGCTCGCCTCAGCGCATCGGGCTGTCGGCGACGCAGCGACCCCTCAGCGAGATCGCCACCTTCCTGGGTGGTTTCGACCGTGAGCGTCGGCCCCGGCCCGTCACCATCGTCGACGCCGGGGTACGCAAGGCACTCGAGGTCCAGGTCGTGGTCCCCGTCGAGGATCTCGGTGCGCTGGGTCACGAGGTCACCGAACTCACCAGTGGGCCCGCCACAGCGGCTCTCACGCCTCGGCGAACCAGCATCTGGCCCAGCGTGTACCCGCAGATCCTCTCCCAGATCCTCGCTCACCGGTCCACGATCATCTTCTGCAATGCCCGGCGCCAGGCCGAGCGGTTGGCGGCCAAGTTGAACGAGTTGGCCGAGTCCGAGGGCATCGGGGTCGACCCCGACACGGGCCAGCGCGGTGAAGACCTCGTCAAGGCCCACCACGGCTCGCTGGCCAGGGAGCAGCGCGTGGTCATCGAGGACCAGCTGAAACGGGGCAGACTCCGGGCGATCGTGGCCACGAGCAGCCTCGAACTGGGCATCGACATGGGTGCGGTCGATCTGGTGATCCAGGTCGAGTCCCCCGGGGCCGTCAGCCGGGGGCTCCAGCGCATCGGGCGTGCGGGTCACTCCGTGGGTGAACCCAGTCGAGGCACCATCTACCCGAAACACCGCGGTGACCTCATCGAAGCCGCCGTGGTCACGCGGTGCATGCTCGACGGTGCCATCGAGTCGACCCGCTTCCTGCGCAACCCCCTCGACGTCCTGGCTCAGCAGATCGTCGCCCACGTGGCCGTCACGGGCGACTGCCCCGTGGAGGCGGTCACCGCTCTCGTACGTCGATCGGCACCCTTTGCCGAACTGTCGGACGACCTGCTCGCCAATGTGCTCGACCTGCTGTCGGGGCGTTATCCGAGCGAGGAGTTCTCCGAATTGCGGCCGCGTCTGGTCTGGGACCGACTGGCGGGCACGCTGCGGGCGCGCGACGGCGCTCAGCGACTGGCCGTCACCAACGGTGGCACCATTCCCGATCGAGGTCTGTTCGGGGTGTTTCTGCCCGATGGGACCCGGGTGGGTGAACTGGACGAGGAGATGGTCTACGAGAGCCGCCCGGGCGAGACGTTCCTGCTCGGGGCGTCGACCTGGCGCATCGAGGACATCTCGTTCGAGCGCGTCACCGTCACCCCGGCACCCGGTGAGCCGGGGAAGATGCCGTTCTGGCACGGCGACCGCCCGGGGCGACCACTGGAGTTGGGCCGTGCCTTGGGCGCCTTCGTGCGAGCCGTCCGCGAGCACGACCCGGCCACGGTCACCGAATGGCTGCGAGGCGAGTATGCCTTGGACGCCTTCGCGGCGGGGAACGTGGTGTCGTACCTCGACGAGCAGGCCGAGGCCACGGGTGCGGTTCCCGACGATCGCACCGTGGTGATCGAGCGATTCCGCGACGAGATCGGCGACTGGCGGGTGTGCATCCACACGCCGTTCGGAACACCGGTCCACGCCCCGTGGGCCATGGCCATCGAGCACCGTCTCGAGGACCACTTCGGCGTGCCCGTCGAGACCATGTGGGGCGACGACGGCATCGTGATCCGCCTTCCCGAGGCGGCCGAAGAACTCCCGCTCGACATCGTTCTCGTCGACCCCGAGGACGTGGCCGACATCGTCGTGGCGTCGCTGCCGCGCACGGCCCTGTTCTCGGCACGGTTCCGCGAGTGCGCGGCACGTGCCCTCCTGCTGCCCAAGCGTCGACCCGACCGCCGAACGCCGCTTTGGCAACAGCGCCAACGGGCGGCCGATCTGCTGGCCGTGGCCGCCAAGTACCCCAGTTTCCCCATCCTGCTCGAGACCAGCCGCGAGTGCCTGCACGACGTGTTCGACGTTCCGGCACTGGTCGAGGTGCTCAGCGCTCTGCGCAGCCGGTCGCTTCGCCTGGTCAACGTCGACACGCCCCGCGCCAGCCCGATGGCGCAGAGCCTGCTGTTCTCGTGGATCGCCGCCTACATGTACGAGGGTGACGCCCCACTGGCCGAACGGCGGGCCGCTGCACTGGCCCT
>Ga0169931_10012960_pt1 | contig 11470 bp, 7 predicted proteins | sample Kivu_15m_20L_FD_129675 | JGI IMG/M metagenome (GOLD analysis project Ga0169931, IMG submission 129675) | Freshwater microbial communities from Lake Kivu, Western Province, Rwanda to study Microbial Dark Matter (Phase II) - Kivu_15m_20L... | ecosystem: Environmental > Aquatic > Freshwater > Lake ... | reverse complement strand
GCTGCGGGTTCTTAGCAACCGGTGAGGTGGGGGTTAAAAAAAACTCACCCCCACCATTCTTGGGCGGGGGTGAGGCAGAGGGTGCGACCCTTTGAAGTCAGGCTATATCAGTCATCCCAAGCGCCTAAGAGGGCAGAAGGCGATGCGGTTTTAACCATGGTAACCGCATTAAAAACATTGGGTTGAACATTTGCCGTAACTGAAATAACGCGGCTGTCGGCCATTAAGGCGTAGAATCCTGAGGTCGTGAAAGCCTGAAATGAGGATTCGTCTGCGGTATTGCTTGCCGGCCTAACTTGATTTGGTGGAACTATCGAGGTGACAGTCGGAGGGACTGGCCCAAACGAAATGAACGCTCCAACGATTTTGGTGGGAGTGGCACCATCAGTGGTGCCAGCATAACGGTGAGCGACTTGTGTGCCAGAACTGAGGCAAACAGCAGATCTTTCCAATGCCAAAAGACTGTTACTCGCTCCATTCACAAATTCTTTATCATGCCGGAAGGATTCCATGGATGGATTAGGAATACCACCTGTTTGGACACTGGAACCGCCAAAAACCTGGTTGTTCAAGGAATAACTGGTTACAGGTTGGGAACCAGTGTTGGAAACATCGTTGTTTGCCTGAAAAATTTTTGTGAAGGGAGCGTTATTAACCGCAACCAAGAAACCAGTAGGGCTGGTGTTGGCCTGAATCATGTACTCCTTATGGATAATGTCCTGCTCAAGGAATGGGAGCAGGTGGACAAAGGCTGAGGCACTAGGGCCTGCACGGAATGAACCAAATCCCGGCGGCAACTTCCCTTTGTTCTGGGTAGCGCAGTTGGTGACCGCCAAACCGATGTTGCGCAGGTTGTTGGAGGACTGGATGTTGTTGGCCGCCTCGCGGACCTTTTGCACCGCACCCACCATAAGGCTCATCAGCACGGCGATGATGGCGATCACCACCAGCAGTTCAATGAGCGTGAAAGCACCTCGCTGGTTTGGTTTCACCCCTGAATTCATCTGACGCATCGCATCACCTCCCCTCGTGGTGTTGGCCGGCACAAGCTGGCACAGTTTGATCCAAGAAACTTCACCCTACCCGTGACCTAATTCTAACTTATTCCAGCACTTGGAAGTAAGGAATCAGGCCAAAGTTTTTCAGGTCGTCCAGGTCGATGTTTTCCCTTGGCACCGGGCCTGGATTGCCGCGGCTGCAAACGATCACAGGGCCTGAAACACCGTGTGGTCTTCGCACTAGAACACCCAAATTTCCCATGCCCAAATCTACCACTTCAGTGGTTTCCTCGTTGGGGGAGCCTGGATCCAAGGTCAGGACTGAACCGAGAGTCACCGGGTAATTCTTACCAGTCAAGGTCTGGAAAACCATCCCACTGGAAAGGGAGGACTGGCCAGCGCTTCCCATATATTTCATATCGGAAAGGTAAACCGCAACAGACGATGGCATAAGTCCCGACTGCGGATCCGCCCCGGAGGCTGGAAACACTCCGTTGCTGGCAACTAATTCCACCCGCCAAGCCTCCAGCATGGTCCGATCCACCAGGCTGAACATCCGTCGTCGGGTGCGTGGCTGCATTTCCTTGCCGAGGATGTATTTCGGTGCGGCGGTGGTCGGGTTGCCTTGCTCGCTGACCACCTCAAAGAATCCCACGGTCAGCCACACTCCAAAACAGTTGCTGCGGCTGGTGGTGTTGCCGATGATTTTAGACAGCAATTCCTGGCGGACAGAGGTGGGCAGTTCCATTGCCCCGCCCATGCCAAAACGGGCCGTGCCGAGCACCGGCGGTGGTTGCCCGCCGTTATTGTTGGCATTCTGGGCATCCATCATCAGGTTCAGCAAGTCGGTTGGGTCGCTGTTGGCACCATCGGCCGAATTGGGCGAAGGTGGGATCATGGCGGCCATGCCAGGATGCCTGCGGGCCGGGGTTTGATTCATACCGCGTTTGCCCTGGCTCAACTGATCGGGCGCGGAGGTTTCACCCATGCCGTAACCCCAGTAGGGACGGTTGGCCAGAACATATTGCCAAAGCTGGTCAACCTGGGCATCGGTAAAGCGGTTGGTGGTTTGCTGGGCATCGCAAAGGGCTTTGAAGACCTCGTAACTCACGGTGTTCAGATTTATTTTTCCAGCCACCCTGCCGCCCTCCACGGCAACAGGAATAGCTTGGGTTCCGGTGGCATCCGACACATTTCGCGTGTTACCTGCCTGGGCGAGTTCCAGAAAACGGTAAAGGCGTGAGGCGGGATCATGCCACCCAGCGCAGCAGCTGGCCCGGTGGTCATTCAGCATCACCACCTCGTGGGCCCTGCAGGTTGGAACCGAGAGGATCTCACCCACCGTGGACGGCCAACGATCCAGGTGGGGACGGAATCGTGGGGTCTCGAACGTTTCGCCACCAGGTGCCACCGGGTAGGTGACTTGGGGCATGAATCCCGCAGGGGGTGTATCAGATTTGGTGTTATGGCGCCAAAAGGTGCATTTGGGGGCACCGCTGGGTGGCGTTTGGGGGTCTTGCGCGATCAAGGTTCCATGCGACTGCATAGCCGGTTGGCCCACAAAAACGGACGCCGGGATCCCGAAATAAGGCTGCGAACGACCGTACGACTTGCGGTTGGCGATATCCACTTTGTCCGGGTTGGTGTTTTGCTGGTTGGCGCCCTTGTTCGGGTCGTCAATGACCTTGCGTGCATCATTTTCCGCAAGCATTTGAGGGGTGATTTGACCCATATCGATGGTGATGTAGGGGTTGTAACCCTGCTGGGCTGGATCAGGTTGATGGGGCATTCCCTGAACCGCCAGACGGCGCAAGAGAACCATGGGCAAGTCCATTTGGTTCAGGGTGTCGAGTTTTTGGGTTTCCTTGGGAACCAGGAAACCCATGTCCTTGTGGATAATATCGCCGCCATCATTGACTGATTTGGCCCAACGGGTATCCGTCAAATTGGATGTATCTGCGTTGGGAATTGGGCCCACAACTACAAATCCACTGGTAAGCCCTGCGCCAACTTCTGCCTTGAAATTTTCACCTGCTGGATCCACCTTGGCGGGGAAATCCCATGAAGTTTGGCCGATTAAGGCGCCCGGAACATTCGCATGGTCCTGCCCGATGATCCCTGATTTTTGGCTGATGTCACGCAGGGGAGAAACGGCCCCTGACTTGACCAGTTCCAGCACATGCACATTTTGGTTGCCGATTTTCAGCACGGCCGAATGATCATCAAGGGTGGATCCGTTGTTCAGCAAAAGAGGATTCAACAATTCCACATAGACCTTGGCCTTGAAGTCTTTTTTCGCCTCGTTTTGATTGTTGTCGGCAGGGTCGTTTTCCACCTGGACATACAGTTCGTTCAGGGCCAAGCGGGAGAGTTCCACGCCAAAGACCGCGTCCGCGAACTGGTTGTTGTTCCAAGGAAAAACCGTCATGACATCGTCGTTGTCAATGAAATCGACCATGTTGGCGGCCAATTGGGCCACCCACTTCGAGGCGAGGTAACGCGGATCTTGTCCTGGGCCCGGGAACCCCTGATCCGACGGTTTCATCACGCCGGTCGCCAAGACCAAGTGATTGTAGATTTCCTGGGCAAACTGTTGGCGCTCGGCAACGGCGCGTTGGGCCTGCTGGTTGTTGTTGGGATCGGTGTACAAGCCGTTTGCCGGATCAATCGGCGGAAAGGCTGTCATGTAACGGCGCAGGTTAAGCCTCTTTGCCAAGGCCAAAGTTGATTGGGCAAAAGGATCGAACTCGCTGAGCGGGCCGGTCGGAGCCAAGGCAGTCCCTTGGGCGGCAACCGGGGGCAACCCGGGAAAACCAAAACCGGTCTGACCCGGGAACTCGACCTGTGGATTGAAGGCTGGATAACCAGCACCGGGAAGTACCGGAAGCCAAACTGGCATGGGATTTAGCGTTGGGCCCTGGATAGATCGGTCCGTCAGGTACGGAACCATGCCGGGGCGGTCCAGGTCCCAACTCAAGGTGGTTACCCGATCATAGCGGGGATCCCGGCTGGAAATCGATGCAAAAGGATCGGTAGCAAAGAGTCCCAATTTGACCAATTCGCTGTTCTGCCAAGCCGTGGAACTGCGCAGGGAACGGCCCATCAGGAGGCCCAGGTGGCTGTGGTCGAATAATTTGTTGCCCTGAAGATTGACTCCGGGGTGGAATGCAACCTCGTGGAAAGGCGAGGTCTCACCCTGTCCCATGCCTCCATAAACCTGGGCGATGAACCTGCCAAAAGGCGAGGTGGCTGATCCCATCGGTGAGCCAGGCAAGCCCAACTGTTGGTATGGGATGGCCGGCCCGGGCACATCCACTCCCCCGTTGCCATCCAACGGCCCGTGGGTGTGTTGGGGAGAAAGCTGCCACAGGGATTGAGGCTGGAATGCGCCTGACAGCGTGCCATCAGGTTTGTGACGGCCCGTTACCCCGTTGGCACCAAAAAATACATTCCGCCAAGAGGCATCATTTGGATTGAGTGGATTGGCCAATGCCCGGGGTAAACTTACCTCCCAAGGCCCGAGGCCATCCCGGCTTGCATGGCCCTGGGTCGGTGCGCCTGACGGGTCGCGGCCATGAATATTGCCATGCGCGTTCAGATTTGCCCGTCCATCAAGGTCCAGAACAGTGAAAGCGAAGAGGGGCTTGTATTTACGGCCGTTGGGGGCAGTTTTGGGATCAATGCCCAAGTCAATCCACACCGCGTCATTATGAGTGCCCCAAGGAAGGTTGCGGACATCACCCCAGCCGTCAGCCGGTGCGGGAAACATGGGATGCTCGGCCGGCCTGGGGCGAACCAAGCGGTATTTGCCAACCGGATCATTCCAGGCTTGAAGGGCGTTGAAATCCCAGCTTGAGCCGTTGAAGCTTCCAAGTGGGGCAGGTTGGCCAGTACTGCCGATGGCTTCACGGCGTACAAAACTAGGCTCGTCCACCTGCCCATCGGCACCCAACTTGGCAAGAAAGACATGGTTTAGATCGGCGTAGGTGTAGGGGGGATTGAATCCACCCGCATAAGCATTTGGGCCATTCGGGTCGGTTCTTGCTCCCAGGCGTTCAGGGTCACGGATTTGTTCCGGATTCAGGATTCCGTTTTGGTTCGTGTAAAAGGTGCTGAAATTCAGGTTGTACTTGTCGTTTTCAAACCGCCCTGTCCCTCGGAAAGGGCGATCATTCAATCCCAATCCGGTTCCCGCAGGAGGAGGCGAGCCCATAGTAAAAGGAGTACCTGAATATCGATACCCGTACATGTCCCGGGAAAGGCTGTGGCCGCGCAGCCCGGACCGTTGGCCGGCCTCGTCATCCTCGACATCGTAGACCAACTGTCCGAATGCCATCTGCATCAGCTCGCCGGCTGACCAATCTGCCGGATTTAACTGGAAGGATGTCTTTTCTCCCTCCATATTGATGCGGGCGGTGGCTTCCGACGCGTCGGAGTACAGGACGAAAGTGATGCCGAGGATGGTCAGAAGGGTGATCATGGCCAGAACGACCAGTAGGATCACGCCTTCCCTGTTTTTGCCGGCTGCAAGCGATGTCGCGCGCATGGCTGTTTTCCTCGTTCAGGCGGCTCGATCGGCCGCGGGGGAAGTGTTTTCAGAGCGGCTCGACCACGGTGGCTTGCCAAGTGGTCTTGCTTGGGCTCAATGCATTATTCGTGTCGAAAAGGCGGATGGTGACACGGATAGCGGCCAACCGCTTCGGTTTTGGCGCTTCCCCCAATTGCCCGGGAATCAAAGGCATGGGAATAGCACCCGGACTGTTGGGAATATTCCAGCCGGAAAAGTCTGCTGTGATACCCTTGGACGGGTTCGGACCACGGTTTGACCAAGTGTCAAAAACAGCCGCGCCATTGGCCGTGGGAGGGAGACCAAGGGCGTTTGCGAGCGGCATGAATTGTGTGCTGCCCTCGGGGCAAACCTCCACGCTGAAGCTCAGGACATTGTCCGCCAAAAGGGCATCCTGGCCTGTTTGCGCTGCGTTCCGCACATCAAAACATGGTTGGCGCCATGAATTGATGTCCGCCACTTGGGCGATAGTCGCGGATCTGAGGTGAAAACTGCCAAGTGCCCTGCGCATGGGAACATCGCAGTTTGGGTCTTGAAGCGAGGTGTCGCCATTCAATTGGATGGCCGGATTCAAAGTTGGCAACAAAGGATTAACCATGCTTATTTTGGAGGGCAAAACACCGGATGCTGCTCCAAGAGGCAATGTGGATACATTTGAGCCCAATTCTTGGGGAAGCATTAACCAAACCCGTCTGTAAAGCTTGAACAATTTGACGCTTTGGGGGGTTCCATCCGGATTTGAAGGCTCATCCTGCAGCAAGAATTCCTGGTAATCGCTGGTGGGACCCAAGAACCAAGCTACCTCGGCATCCGGGCTCTGGTAAGTGTCCAGGGATTCCTCGTAACGTGTATCACCCGGTGCCAGATTGGCCGTTTTCCATTGCTTCCAGAGATCAAACTGAGGACTTGGAATCGAGCCGGAATGGAAACCCCTTTGATCCTTGCCACCCAAAAAGGAGGTGAAAGCAAGCAGTTGGCTTTGACCCTGATTTGTCGCGATAGTCGGGTTCGGAAAAGTGTAAAGGGTTTCACTTCCTGACAGGTTGGTCACAGGAAAGGGAAGGTTGGTTTGCTCCAATCGTAAGTATCCAACTTGGGGCGGGCCATCGGACCAGAAATCACTGTCAGATAGCCTGCGACCAGCCTCGAAATGGTTGGAACGCAAATCGGCGCGCAGGGTCTGGGTGAGGAACCGCAGTTTCTCGGAGAGCTCGGCCTTGGCCCTCTGGCTACGAAAGGCCTCGCTCGAATCCACGAACACCTGCGAGATGATCGACATGATGAACAGGACCAGCGCCAAAGCGACCAGTAGTTCCACAATGGTGAAACCGGGCCGTCTGGAAGCTGGAAAAGGGGCCTGGCACCTCATGGCAGGGTCCCCCTGTCAAACCAGTCGAAAAGGAAATCAACCCATACCGCATTGGTTATGGGGGCTTCGGGTGTGCGGTCGAAGGTGAGTGACAACTGATTCACGCCGGTCAATTCGGCGGATTGAACCTGGTAGAACTTTTTCCACCTCGGCTTGGGACCATCCTGCGACAAATCCATGATCCACGAGCCTCGCCCCAGAACACGGTCGGGCCCAGAGGGGCCAGGTAGGCCATTTGTGCCCGGCTCGGTGATGGTGATACCACCAGCGTTGGTCGGATCATTGATCAGATTCAGGGGAATAAAGGCGTTGTTGCCAAACTCGATTGGCCTGCCGGTGAAAACCAGAATCAGGCATTCCAACGAATCCGGGTCGTTCAACTGCCGCCGGCGGAAGAGGTAGGATGCGCTGTAACGTTCTCCCCTCCGGAAACCAGCTTCCGGCAACCCATTCGACTCGAAACGCATCTCGTCCTGACTAACAACCCATTCGCGCCAGTTGGCAGGAAGTTGATTCAGGCCGGTTGGCAAAAGGAAACTTCCAGCGAATGTGCCGGCTCCCGAAAAAACCCCCGCCGGATCCAGATGTGCCACAGAACTTGGTTGAAGCCGTCGCGGGTCCTGTGGTGGCAAGGGAGCCAATTCAGAATTCAATGCAAACTGAGCCATGTCCCTGAAACCGAGGATTGTGGCGGAAGCTGCCGCATTTCCCGCCATCAATGTGGCACGATCACTGTCGATTGCGCGCGCCAACTTTCGGGCTGCCAGCGGGAACAGAGTAAGCACCGAAAGGAACCCGATGGCCATCACGAAAATGGTTATCAGGACTTCGAGAAGGGTCAGCCCCTTGCGCGGAGCGAAATTCAGCATGATTTCACACTCCGTTCAGTGTTAGGGGTTCTGGTACCTTGTGGTTCCCGATAGGGAATCCAGTGTCACATCGGCGGTTTCGGTGGAGCCATCCGGTTTGGTTTGAACCAATTGAAAGACAATCTGGTTGGATCGACTGTTGAAGACCTGACCGGTTGGCAAAAAAAGGATTGGCTCACTGGAAGGCGCCAAGACCTTGATGTTGTCCCCAAAAAGGGTTTCTTCCTGCAGTGGAATGTCTTCGGCGGAACGAACGATTCGACACAAATGGCCGAAAACCGGATTAATGGAAATATCCGAAGCCAGGGTTATGGTTCCTTGCCATGGGGCCGTGGGGCTAGCGCCGACAATTTTGTGTGGGACATCGGATTCGATCACCAAATAATCGCCGGATGACCATCCGTTCGCGCCAGGAATTTTGATTCTTGAAAATGGGTCCGGTCTGGTACCCGAGGCGGGAATGGCGGGACGGGTAATTTTGACATTCACCACTTTCCTGTTGGATGGGGCCAACATAGTGAATGTTGACGGATCGACTGGTTCGAGATTTCCATCATAATTTTCAAGTGGCTGCTGGATATAGAACAAACCTGTCGCTCCGCCGGCGGCCGGAGTCGCATCGGTATTCCACCTCAACCCTGTGACAACCTGATCCCTTCTGGCCCAAAGCCTAGCCGTCAGAAAACCTGTGCGCAATTTGTCCACAGCGCGCGTGAGTTGCTCACGTTCATTGATGCTCGGGTAGCTGATCGCCACCAATCCCAGCAGCATGGCAATGATGCCGGCAGCCACCAGCAGTTCCACCAGGGTGAAGGCGCCACGCTTTGGATTTTTTACGAGCATGGATCTACCTCCTTCCCTGAATTTCAATTTCCGCCCTTGGCCGTGTTGGGACTAGAAAGAATGAATTTGGGTTTAATATTCGTTGCGTTTGTACCCGGGTATTGGACGTCCAACCCTATTGGATCACCCCAGGCATCCCGGATGATGTCGACACTGCCGGCTTGCCCCAAGGCGCCCTTAGGCAACTGATCCGTCTCCACTTTGGAAAAAGGTCCCTTATCGAGGACAAGTCGCAACAAAGCACTTTTTTGTGCCTGTCCATCCAAAGCCTGGTGTGCCGGGCCGATCGATTTTTGATAGGGAGGATAAGGGTTGGTCAAATTTTGCACCCCCACCCTGGCTTCGTTGAGGTTCATGGGGAAGGCTTGCCTTACAACCGCGTAAATCTCCTCCGGACTTTTTCCACCCTTCTTGGCACCATCAATCACCTGTTGTAACTGCCTGGTCAGGCCGGACTGAATCACTTCCATGGTGGTCAAGCTGGTGGAGGTGCGTGAGGCGTCAATGGCCTTCACAACCACCCCGGCAACCAACCCGGCCAAAATGACGATCACAGCCACCACCACCAAAAGCTCGGTGAGGCTGAAACCTTTCCGCTCTGGTCGCTTTTTCCCAGAAACAATCATGGCACACCTCAATCCGCGACGGGCTTGCCATGGGGTTCATCGGCAAAGTTGGATTGGTCGTCCTCGCCGTCACCCACCAAGTTGCCGGCGAATATGGCAGGGTAAGTTCCCCACTTGCCATCTTTGCCAGCAGAAAGAATCTGATAACCCTTGGGCATGAAATATTTGTTGGCTGCCTGGAATTGCCTACCGGGACTGCCTGCTGGAACCTCCCCGGCCGGTGAGGCTGATTGGCCCACCATCATCTGGCTATAAACCACCAAATGCTTACCCGGGTTGTCCCAGTAATCCCGATATTGGGGGAAACCATTGGGTGCCATGTTCAATCGTTCGGCCTTGAATTCGTAGTAAGGGCCAAACCGTTTCCCACCAGGGGCGCACGGGTCGCCATTCGAGGCGGAGAACCCGTTTCCATCCTTGCCGCGCAGCATAAAGACAAAGGCCTGATCTGCCCCTAGTTTTGCCGAACCCCAAGTGGCCGGCTTTACGCCTGCAGCCCATTTGGGAAACATTTGGGTAAGGATTCTGCGAGACATGTCCGCAAAGGCCTTGTCTGGGCCGGCGTAAGAGTCATAAGCGGATGGGGTGGGAAGAAGAACCAAAAAACTGGGGATGAAAGGCACTCTGCCCATCTCAATAGCCGCCACCCCCAATGCCTGCTCGATCTGGCCCATTTCCGTCTTGGTGGCCACCTGCTTGGCGTAGCTCATCGCCTTGCTGACACCCAACGTGACCAAGGTAGCCAGGATCGAAATGATCAGCACCGCAATGAGCAACTCAATCAGGGTGAAACCGGCTCGAGCCTTGGATGGCCGGGTTGTGGTTCGCAGGCGCGCCATGACTGGTTCTCCCCCTTCGCGCGGCCTGTGGACGCCAGGCCCCTTCCCTACCCTGTTTGAACTTCGACCGGCGGATGCCGGTGTTTTCCCCGAATGATTCCCTAGCCGGACAGCTTGTCGAGCAGGCTGAGCAGCGGCATGAACAACGCGATGACGATCAGGCCCACGATGCCGCCCAGCACCACGATCATGATCGGCTCGAGCAGGCTGAGCAGGGCCTCCACCATCACATCCACCTCGGCGTCGTAGATGTCGGCGATCTTGTACAGCATGCTGTCGAGGTCGCCGGTCTCCTCGCCCACATCGATCATGTTGGTGACCATGTCGTCCACCATCTTGCTCTCGCGGAGCGGCTGGGCGATGGTCTCACCTTCGCGGATTGATTCATAAATGCGCTGGTACATGCGCTCGAAGACCGCGTTGGTGCAGGTCTCGCGCACGATGGACAACGCCTCGAGTATGGGCACGCCGGAACTGACCAGGGTGCCCAGCGTGCGCATGGTGCGGGCGATGGCTGTCTTCTCGATCAGCGGGCCGATGATGGGAATCCACAGGTACATCCGGTCCAGGATGTAGTTGCCGATGCGGTTCAGGCGGATCAGCTTCAGCGTGAGGTAGATGCCCAGCGGGATGAGTGGCAAAACCAGCCAGTACTTGGCGAACCAGGCCGAGGTGTTCATCAGGAACTTGGTCAGTTCCGGCAGCGGCATCTGGAAATCCCGGAAGATCTTCTCGAACTTCGGGATGATGTAGATCATGATGAAGCTGAGGATAGCCACCGCCACGGTGATGACCACCACGGGATAGACCATGGCGCCGGTGATGCGGCGCTGCAAGCCCTGCGACTTTTCCTTGAAATCGGCCAGACGCTGGAGGATGACTTCCAGCGCGCCGCCGGCCTCGCCGGCCTTCACCATGTTCACATAGAGGCGGTCGAAGGCCTTGGGGTGCTTGCCGAAGGCATCACTGAGCGTGGTGCCGGACTCGACATCCTCCACCACATCCATCAGCGCGTTCTTCAGCGCGCCGGGCTTCATCTGGCCTTCGAGAATCTTCAGGCTGCGCAGCACCGGAAGGCCGGCATCCTGGAGTGTGGAGAACTGGCGGGTGAAGGTGCAAAGCGCCTTGCTGGAGACGCCGCCCAGGGTGAAGGTCTTTTTCTTGGCTCCGGCCTTGGCGCCCTTTTTGCCTTTCTGCTTCTTCTGGGCCACCTCGGTCAGCTTGGTGACAAAGTAGCCCATTTGACGGATTTTCTGCTGGGCTTCCTCCTCGGAGGCCGCCTCGATGGAGTCTTTGACCTCGCCGCCCGAGGTGTTCATCGCCTCGTATTTGTAGGTTGGCATGGCCCGAAATCCCCCG
>Ga0169931_10012959_pt1 | contig 11470 bp, 7 predicted proteins | sample Kivu_15m_20L_FD_129675 | JGI IMG/M metagenome (GOLD analysis project Ga0169931, IMG submission 129675) | Freshwater microbial communities from Lake Kivu, Western Province, Rwanda to study Microbial Dark Matter (Phase II) - Kivu_15m_20L... | ecosystem: Environmental > Aquatic > Freshwater > Lake ... | reverse complement strand
TTGCTAATTTGAATGAAGGACCCCGATTGCAGGGTGCCTTGTATAACCTGTTCAATAGCTTCACTCACATGAATGGCCAGCAAATTGGGGAAGGTGATGTGGTCGCCTGCTGTAGCGGAGTAGGCGTAACCACCGACGATATAGAGCGTGTCGCCTTGTTGATGAAAACACGTGTTGGTTGCCTGAAGCTGTTCCTGAATGGACGAAGCAAGTGTGCTAAGACCTATCGACCATGCTTGATTGAGTAGCGGGTCGATTACGAAAAGCTCATCGTTATTCATGCTTTCCGGAAAGGCATTGAATGGCTGCCGAGCATGAAGCCCATCACGCCGACCGCCTGCTATGAGCCATTTGCCGTTGGCGGTTCCAAATGCATAGGAGTGAAGACCTACGATCCCCGGTATTTCCAACGCCTCGAGCGAAACGGAGTATCCTCCCGGAATTTGGGCGAATGTGCTTTGGCTAATAACCAGAGCTAGCAGGGATGCGAAGACGAATTTCATTCTGAAAATTTTGGCGAAGAAAGCACAAGTAAAGCAAGGCATAAGTGACCGAAGTTACATTGGTCTTTGAACACAAGGATTCGTTTACGAGTTGCAGTTAAATCTGTAATCCGTAATCCGTAATTCGTAATCGAACTCCCCTTTCATTATCTTCGCACACCAAATGCGTCAAACAACTCTGATCGACAGCAAGCTTCTGCACCTGATCATTACCAGGTTGTCGTGTCAGTTAATCGAAAATCACGAAGACTTTAGGAATGCGGCCATTATTGGTCTGCAGCCTCGCGGAGTGCTCTTGGCTGAGCGCATAGTGGAGCAGTTAAAGTCCATGCAGCCGAAGGCAGCGATTGAGTATGGCGTGGTGGATCCAACTTTTTACCGCGACGATTTTCGCATTCATGATAAGCCGTTGATTGCCCGCGAAACGAACATTCCGTTTTCGCTGGAAGGCAAGCATGTCATTTTTATCGATGATGTACTGTATACAGGCCGCACCATTCGCGCGGGGCTGGAAGGCATTATGGAATACGGAAGACCCGCTTCGGTTGAACTGCTCGTGTTGGTAGAACGACGTTTTACGCGCGAGTTACCCATCGAGCCGAAGTATGTAGGCAAGAGTGTTGACAGCTACGATAATCAACAGGTGAAAGTGATGTGGAAGAAAGATGGGGGAGAGGACAAAGTAATGTTGCTAACCGAATGAACACCATGAAAGTGACTGAGCAAAGAGGATTGAGCGTAAAGCATCTACTAGGCATTAAAGACCTTACACGTGCCGACATTGAGCTCATCTTTTCTCAGGCCGACGAGTTCAAGGAGGTGTTGGATAGACCAATCAAGAAGGTGCCTTCGCTGCGCGATGTAACTGTAGCGAATCTGTTTTTTGAAAACTCAACCCGCACCCGTTTAAGTTTTGAATTGGCCGAAAAGCGTTTGAGTGCCGATGTGGTCAATTTCGCCGCCAGCAGTTCATCGGTGAAAAAGGGCGAGACCCTCGTAGATACCGTGAACAACATATTAGCCATGAAGGTGGATATGGTTGTGATGCGTCATGCTTCGCCGGGTGCTGCTGTATTCTTGAGCCGCCACATCGAAGCATCGATTGTCAATGCAGGTGATGGCACGCACGAGCACCCCACACAGGCGTTGCTCGACGCGTATTCCATTCGAGAAAAATTGGGAAGTGTGGAAGGGAAGAAGGTTGTCATTGTAGGCGACATCACCCATTCGCGCGTTGCCATTTCGAATATTTATTGCTTGAAAAAACTAGGCGCCGAAGTCATGGTGTGCGGACCAACGACGCTCATTCCGAAGCACATTGAAAGTCTGGGTGTAAAGGTCGAACACAACTTACGCAAGGCTCTGGAATGGTGCGATGTGGCCAACATGCTGCGCATTCAACTCGAGCGTCAGGATGCGGGAGTAGCTTACTTCCCTTCATTGCGCGAATACAGCATGCAATACGGTCTCGACAAGGCGTTGCTCAATAGCTTATCCAAGAAGATTGTCGTGATGCACCCGGGGCCCATCAACCGCGGTGTGGAAATCACCAGCGACGTTGCCGATAGCGACCAGAGTATTATACTCGATCAGGTCGAAAACGGAGTCGCAGTGCGCATGGCGGTGATTTATCTGTTGGCGCAGAATATGAAGCGGGGCTAATGTCATGAATTATTTTTTCGGTTAGCTTTTTAATTTTTCATCTATGAATAAGCTTCGATTCAAATTGCTAAGCGTTTGGCTTTCTGCAATTGTATATACATCCAACGCCCAACTCCTCATCAATCCCAACCAAAACGTGGCCTCGGTGCTTCAAAACACCCTGCTCGGACCCGGTGTGGAGGCCTTCAATATTTCCGTGAATGGCGACACGCTGCAGGTTTGGCTGCCTTCGGTGGCGGCGTTTGAATGCGTTGACTGCAACTTAGGTTTGACAGCAGGTATGGCTATTTCCACGGGCGCGGCGGTCGGCATGAGCGGTCCTAACAACTCTACTTCTTTTACTTCATTCGGTGCTTCGAATGAAGGCATGGTCGACACAGATTTGATGACGCTCGTAAAGGCCAACGGGGGTAATAGTGTGAACGACATCACCATCATTGAATTTGATTTTGTGGCGCCCTTCGACACACTTAGCTTCGAATATGTGTGGGCTTCAGAGGAATATAATTCCTATGTGAGCTCTCAATACAATGATGTGTTCGGATTCTTCCTCAGTGGTCCGGGTATCAGTGGGCCTTTCAACGGAAACGCTGTGAACCTCGCCGTGATTCCGGGTACCGAAACACCGGTGTCGGTAAACACCATCAATAATGGTGAGGCAGCCTCCGGCCCTTGCATGAATTGCGCGTTCTTCAACCAGCCATTCTCGGATGATGAAATATACCAGGCTTCCATCACTCCAAACAGTTCGCTTGCGACGAATGAATACTACATGCAATATGATGGCTATACGGATGTACTGACGGCACGGTCGCCGGTTTTCTGCGGCGAAACTTATCACGTTAAAATAGCCATTTGCGATGCTTCTGATCAGGAACTGGACTCAGGTGTATTTCTGAAACAAAATAGCTTTACATCGAGCTATGCCGCAACTGCTTCGCTTCAAATGAATGTGGATGGTCCGGAAGATAATACGGTCTACGAACTCTGCTCCGAAGGGGCCATCCGGATATCCCTTCCGGCTCCGGCCCCCGAACAGGAGGTCATTCAATTGCAATGGCTCGGAAATGCCATAGCGGGTGAAGATTATCAACCGATGCCCGATTCGGTTGTATTTGCTGCAGGCGATTCTTATGTAGACCTGCCTTTTGCTCTTATTCAAGATATTGTTTTTGAAAGCTTGGATACCGTTCTTGTGGTTGCAACACGCGCTGCATCTTGTTCCGGACTCGATGTGCAGTCACATCTGACATTTTTTATCGCCGACTTTGCCACTGCACTGACTGCCCAACCCGCCTCCATGGAAGTATGCGCCGGTATGACTTACACAGTTGAGCCCGCATTGGATGGTGGTTTCGGTAATTACACCTACGAGTGGAATACAGGTGCAACAACGCCGTCTATTGATACCCTTCTCACAGAATCGTCGGTGTTCACGGTGACTATTTCTGATGCGTGCGGCATGCCGTCGGTCACTGCACAACTTATATACGATGTCATTCAGTTTGAACCCTTGACTGTTTTTTTGGAAGATCTCAACGGTGTTCTTCCATTGGAGTGCGATGAATTCTTGCCCGTTTATCCTTCAGCCATAGGCGGGGTTGAGCCCTATGCATTCAACTTTTACGATGATCAACAGACATGGATTTTTAGCGATGGCAATACGGTCAATGTAAACGCATACTTTGAAGGACTGATTTACGCTGATGTGACCGACTATTGCGGCAATCATTCACGTGATAGCCTGCTTATAACCGCTAATCAACCTACTCTCTACAATAACCTTCCTGATACGGTAGAATACCTGTGTGGTACGACTGTTTTTCTGGATACAGACCCACAGGGCGGATATGTCTCTTTCGGCTATGGAATGAATTGGTATGTGAACGGTGAATTTCAAAATAACTGGAATGCGACGAATGTGTTCTGGGCGTTCGATCAACCAAGCACAGTCATTGCTTCCGTGAGCGATAATTGTTTTCAGACGGTGTTTGATACGTGCTATGTTGTGCTCGCCGGCTATGATCCGGCGCTGGTGGACTCGCTAGATCTATTGTCGATTTGTGATTCACTGTATGGCTGCCTTGACCCGCTTGCCTGCAATTACGAACCACTTGCAACGTATGAGGATGCTTCGTGTTATGAGCCCACGACAATCGTTATCGAGGGGCCGTTAGCTGTTACAGGTGACGATACTTCCGAATATTCCGTCCCCGATTATTTCCCCGGTTCTACCTTGGTATGGTTTGCTGAAAATGGAACTATCCTCTCGCAACACGATTCGTTAGCTGTAGTGGAATGGAGCGGAAATCCGGCCAGTCTTTGTGTGTATGAAATGCTGGGCGAAACATGTCAGAGCGATACAACATGCATAGCCATTGATGTAATCAGTTCTGTTGATCAAACGGATGCTTTCGGCCATGTGAGCCTATTCCCCAATCCGGCAACTGATTTTATAACGGTCCAACTGGAAAGGACTTTGGACCTGAGTTGGTCGGTTTACAGTTCCGATGGTCGATTGGTTTTGGATGGAAACTCCGTTGGGTCACAGGTTCAAATTCCGACGGATAGGTTGTCTTCCGGCGCATACATATTACAGATGACAACGCTATCACGATCCTCTTCGCGATTTCAGTTTGTGAAAGAATAGGGGAGCATGAAAAAAAAAGCCACCCTTTAGGGATGGCTTTTTTAATGACGAATGACCAATGACGAATGACTAATGTCCGCAAAGCGCAATCCATTAGCCACTCGCCACTCGCCACTCGCCATTCGCCACTAGTCATTCCTTACTCCACGACCACCTTCTGCGCATACACCTTTTCGCCGGCCACAACGCGCACGGTGTAGATGCCTGCTTCCAGGGTGTTGATGTCGATGTTTTGAATGGTAGTTGTCACCAGTGTATTAGCAACCACACGTCCTTGAGCATCGAAAATCTGCACGTTCGCAGATTGTGTTGACGATGGCAAAGCAATGTTCAGTTGGTTGTTGGCTGGGTTTGGCCACATAGCAATGTTCGCTGCGTTTACTTCTTCTGTGTAAACACCGGTGCTTTCAATTAACTGAACATCGTCGATGTAGTAAAGACCTTCGCCGCCTGCGTCGTTTGTGCCGTAGAAGTCGGCTGCTGCCAATACATTCAGACCCGCTGTTCCATTAGCATTGTTCAACGACCACTGCCAGCTAGTAATCATGGCGCCGTTGATGTACAGGTAGCCCATGTCCATATCCATGTCCGCTGTTATCTGCACATCAAACCATTCGTTGAGTGCAACCGATGTATCTCCACCTGGAGCACCACCTGTTACCCAGGTAACAGTTCCATCTGCACCAAAGAATACATCTACCGCCCATTCCCAGGTATTTGGGGCAGTTGTCCATGCATGCATTACGTTGAAATATCCGCCTAGGTCCGTTAGATACATTTTGAATTTGATGTCATACTTACCAGAAGAGAATGGACCGATTGGCAATACGAGGTCAGTGGCCATTCCTTCAATTTTAGCACTGTTCGCACCGCTGTATGCAACAACGGATGACACTGCACCATCAACTGCTGCAGAACCATCCCATGTTTCCCATTCAGAGCTTTGCTCAGCAACTCCCAAATCGGGCACGTAAGAGTCAAAGTTGTCTTCGAAGATGACAGTTTGCGCAGAAACGCCCAGGCTCATGCCGAGCATAGAAAAAAAGAGTAAAGGTTTTTTCATTTGATTTGGTTTTGATTATAGGTGGCAATATAGGAAAAACGATGAACGCTTAACCAGTTTGATAAAAGACCTTCCATTCCAAAACTATGAGGCCTGTATATTGTTTCTATGTTATTCATCATTCATCCTAACGCAGTCCAAGGTTTAATTCGCACCATTATCGGTCTATACCATGAAAAAGAAAATCATTTTAGTTGTATTGCTGGTAATTCTTATTCCCACCGTCACACAACTCTTCACGCTTATGGCTTCCAACAAAACCGAAAAACAACCCTACACGGTGGTTAAGCAAGAAAGGGATTTCGAGATTCGATTCTATCCTTCGGCCACGCTCGCAACAGTAATGACCACTGCTTCTACCTACAAGGATGTGGCTTACCCCGGTTTCCGCAAACTAGCCGGATACATTTTCGGTGGAAACCAGCAAGGAATGTCCATAGCCATGACGGCACCGGTGCACATGGACATGAGCGAAACAGGTTCGACTATGAGCTTTGTAATGCCACAAGGAATGACGCCGGACAATCTTCCAAAACCCAACGATCCTGCAGTTCATATTTCGACTACCAAGCCGGAATATGTTGCCGCGATTCGCTTCGGCGGTTATGCGTCTGACAAGGACATTCAGAAGTACGCAGCGAAACTCGAACAGGCGCTCCAGGAGAAAGGCATAAAACACAGCGGCCATTTTCGCTTCTTGGGATACAATGCGCCCTATCAGTTTTTGTGCAGACGGAATGAGGTGATTGTGACGGTGGAGTATGAGGGGTGAAGCGTGAGGTATGAACGGCGAAGTATGAAGGGTGAAGTATGAAGGGTGAAGTATCATCCCTCACCCCTCACCCCTCATACCTCAACCCTCACCCCTTATATTCGTCGCATGAAACTTCACTCCATCGAAACCGGTCATTTCAAGCTCGACGGTGGTGCCATGTTTGGCGTGGTGCCCAAGAGTATTTGGCAGAAAACAAATCCGGCCGATAGCAACAACCTCATCGATATGGCCATGCGCTGCTTGCTGGTGGAGGATGGTAAGCGCCTGACTCTCATCGACACGGGAATTGGGAACAAGCAAAGCGAAAAGTTCTTCTCGCATTATTTGTTGCATGGTTCCGATTCGCTCGATGGTTCACTGCAGAAACTGGGCTTTCATCGAAATGATATCACCGATGTTTTGCTTACGCACCTGCATTTCGATCATTGCGGTGGGGCTATCGAGTTGGATAAAGCCTCCGGACAATTTCGCTCTGCTTTTCCCAATGCACATTACTGGACCAACGAGCGCCATTGGCAATGGGCGACGCAACCCAACCCGCGAGAAAAGGCTAGTTTCTTGTCCGAAAATATTCTCCCCATTCAAGAAAGCGGACAGCTCAAATTCATCGAGCGAAGTGCCAGTCATGGCTCAACTCCGCTCGGTTTCGATGTGTTGTTTGTGGATGGTCATACAGACAGTATGATGCTTCCGCTCATCGAGGTGAATGGACGAAAAGTCTGTTACATGGCCGATCTGCTGGCATCGACGGGACACATTCCGCTGGCCTATGTCATGGGCTACGATACCCGTCCGCTCATTACCCTCGAAGAAAAGGCTCGCATACTGGATCAGGCCGTGACAGAAAACTGGATTCTGTTCTACGAGCATGACCCGATTCATGAATGTTCGACCTTGGTTCAAACTGAAAAGGGACCCCGCCTGGGTGAGGTGTTTTCGTTGAACGCTATGCTTTGAGCAGAGGGTCCATTTTTGAGGGCAAATCAATAGGGTGTGTGAAGGTCTAATTGTAGTAATTTGGCCTATGCTCAAATCACTTTTTACGATAGCCTGTATGGTTGCTTCAGTCATTGCGGTTGAAGCTCAGAATTACACGTTCGATCCCGGAAGCGAGTATTATGGCACGCTCGAGATGGATATGTACACCGAACACTATATGTACATCGGGCATGACCTGCAAGACAGTGCCTACATCACGTGGCGATTGGTAGAGAACACGTGTCCGGAAGAGTGGGATATTCAGGCATGCGACTACCAGCACTGTTACACCGGCCTCCCCAATTATGGCGACATGAGTGGAGTTGCAGCCGGCGCGCAAGGGTACCTTCGCATGATTGTCAATCCCTTTTTGACTCCGGGTCTTGGCATGCTGCATTTTCTGATTTACCCGACGGGTGAGCCGCTCAATTACACCGATGCTTATTATTATCTGCAAACAACGGTGTTGAGCACAGAAAGTACGGAAGGCGTTCTGGAAACAGCCGTTGTTCAGTCAAATGAAATTCTATATTCCGGCCCAATATCCGGTCAACTTTTTTTGTATGATATCTCCGGAAAGTGCCTTTCCGTCGCTACCATGAATGCAACTTCTCAAGTGATTTCGCTGGAGTCGTTGCCGGCTGGTGTTTACGTGTTAAAGGCTCCTACAGGACACACTTTTCAAATTGCGAAACCTCATTGATTAATCAACCATAAACCGAATGAAATCATTTTACTCTTTCCTCTGCTGCGCTTTGTTCGCAAACGCAGCATGTACCCAAACCAACCTGGAAGTAGTGAGCCAGGCCGGCAGCCAAGTGCAATTGACCTGCACGGTGCAGAACTACACGGTCAATCACGACGGTATTTACACCGATATACAATTTGAAGAAGGAACGCCTATTCTCAAGGCAGGTGCTCCGCAAGTGCAACAGCTCACAGGGGCTTTGATTGTGGATGACACAGAAGAGATGATGGTGACCGTGACGCATGCTGTGTATGAAGAAATTCAAGATGTGTTCATGCGCCCATCCAAGGGTAACTTGCTGCGCACCATTGACCCTGCGACTGTGCCATTCCAGGAGGGATTGATCTATGAGCAGAATGCGTTTTATCCGGGCAAGCTGGCTTCATTGGGAACCCCCTATGTGCAGCACCAGTTCCGCGGTCAGGGTATTCATTTTTATCCGGTGCAATACAACCCGGTTACACATGTTTTGCGCGTTTACAGCTCAATCGATGTGACGGTTTCTTCAACGGGACAACCGGGTGAAAATCCGCTGCCTGCTAACGTTGCCCAGCGAACACAACTTCCCATGCAGGATGTATACAAGTCGCACTTCCTTAACTACACACAGAACAGTTCGCGCTATGAGCAAGTGGGTGAACTCGGCAATATGCTCGTGATAACGCACTCACAATACATCGATGAGCTTGAGCCGTGGATACAGTGGAAGAAGGAAAAGGGAATTCCGGTTGAGGTGGTCGATGTAGCAACGATTAATTCAGTTGCTGCTATTGGCGATTATGTTCAGAATTACTACGAAACCAATGGCCTGACGTATTTGATATTGGTAGGGGATGAGGACCAGGTTCCTGTGCAACTGGTTAACTATCCAAGCGGACAGGGCTACTGTGATGCCTGCTATGGTTATACTGCCGGTAATGATAGCTACGCCGATTTATTTGTAGGTCATTTCTTGGTGCACAACCAAAGCGAACTGCCCGCCGTGTTAGCAAAGACATTGGAATACGAGCGCAATCCAAATACGGCTGTCGATTGGTTTTCGGTTGCCATGGGCATTGGCTCTAATGAAGGTGATGGAATTGGCGATGATGGTGAAGCAGACTGGGAGCACCAAAATGCAATCAAGGAAGATTTATTAGACTTCACGTACACACAAGTTTGGGAGAAATACGATGGCGGACATACATCGAGCTCGCCTTCAGGGGGCATCACTGCAGACGGCAGCGGAAGTCCTTCTGCTTCGTCATTGACAGACGTCATCGAGTCGGGTTGTTCTTTGATAAACTATACCGGACACGGCGCTCATACGCTCATTGTTACGGGAAGCTATACCAATACTCAGATTAACCAGTTGCAGAACAATAATCGTTATCCATATTTCATCGTTGTTGGCTGCTGCACGGGCGACTACGACGATGACGATGATACAGGTGATACATTCGGCGAGGCGTGGATTAAGAGTCCGTCGGCTTCGAATTTGACCGGTGGTATTGGAGGCGCATTTAGTTCGGTATACCAAAGCTGGGCACCGCCTATGGAAGCTCAGGACGAGATGAATAAAATCATAGCGGAAACAGCCGGTATTGAAACGCGCCATACGATTGGAAGTATTCACTACCATGGCTGCTCGAGCATGAGCGATGCTTATGGTGCCGATGGCGATGAAATGACGGATACATGGATTTTGATGGCCGACCCTTCTGTGCAATTGCGCACCGCAATGCCAACAGCATTGGTCGTAACGCATCCGGCAGGCGCTGTAATGGGTGTTACATCGATGACGGTTCAATGTGCCACTCAGGATGCCATGATCTGCGCTTCATTTAATGGTGAAATTCTCGATGCCGAAGTAGTGAATGGCGGTCAGGTAGTATTGAGTTTTGATGCAGTTGTTGAGCCCGGCGATATTCTGATTACCGCTACTTCATTCAATACGATCCCATACCAGGCGCTTGTTCCTGTAACACCAGCTGATGGTCCTTATGTAGTCGGAAATGCAACCGGTATTAACGACGCGACGGGCAATGGAAATGGTTTGGCGGAATACAACGAGCAAATTGGTCTTGATATCAACGCTCAAAACATTGGAGTAGAAGTAGCCACAAACGTTAACGCAGTGGTTACATGCAACAATGCCGCAGTTGTTATCGATGACAATACACACAACTTCGGAACACTCAACGCAGGCGCTTCTTCTGAAGTAAGCAACGCATTTTCGTTTCATCTGAATGGCTATGTGGCCGATCAAACGGTGGTCATGTTTGTGGTGACGTATACGGATGGTGCTGGCAACACCTGGTCGAGCAATATTCCGGTGACTATTCAGGCACCTGAGTTCGACTGTGTAAACACGTTTTCGATCAACGACTCACAGGGTAATAACAACGGTCGTTTAGATGCCGGTGAAACAGTGACTATCACCTTGCCTGTCACGAATAGCGGTCACGCAGCAACAGCAGTACCCGTCATTGCGGCCTTGACCACCGCAGTTTCCGGTGCTACAATTAACGGTTCACCCGATAACCTTGGTGTGATTCAGCCGGGACAAACTGTCAATGCTCAATTCACCCTTTCGCTCTCTTCTGATCTAACCGCCACGGTTGCAATCGATATGTTACTTGATATCACTAGCGACTTTTACGGTAACAATTGTAATCAAACAATTAGTGCCAACCAATCGATGGAAGATTGGGAAACAGGTGACGATAACTCCTACAACTGGGCTTACAGCGGTGATGCCGATTGGTTTGTAACCACTGCGCAAGCCTATGAAGGTAATTACAGTATGCAGAGTGGCGACATCAACGACAATGATCTATCAAGCATGTATATCGTGGTTAATAGTCCGTCGGTATTCGACATGTCGTTCAGCTTTAAAACCAGCACCGAAGACGGTTACGACTTCTTGTCGTTCCTGGTTGATAATGCTGAACAAGGTTCATGGAGTGGCGAGAATGACTGGACAGAAGTAAGCTATCCGCTCTCTGCAGGCAGTCACAACTTGCGTTGGAGATACGCTAAAGACTTTACTGTTTCAGCCGGAGCAGACGCTTGCTGGGTAGATAATATCGTACTGCCTGTATCTGCAAAC
>Ga0169931_10012956_pt1 | contig 11474 bp, 9 predicted proteins | sample Kivu_15m_20L_FD_129675 | JGI IMG/M metagenome (GOLD analysis project Ga0169931, IMG submission 129675) | Freshwater microbial communities from Lake Kivu, Western Province, Rwanda to study Microbial Dark Matter (Phase II) - Kivu_15m_20L... | ecosystem: Environmental > Aquatic > Freshwater > Lake ... | reverse complement strand
GTCGGACGGATCATGGTCTTTTCCTTCATGGGTGGTTTTTGGCTTAAGCACCAAACCGCCTACCATGATCCGTCTTTTTGCTGAACTCTCCGGACACTACCGCGCGCCCGCCTTCCCGGCGCCCCGTTGCCCCGCCCGGGCCGCTGGGCCCTGATCACGGCCCTGGTCGCCAGCGGGGTGACGGCGCTGCTGGCGCTGAGCGCCGGGGGCGGCATCGGCGGGCACACGGGCCGTTCCTGGGCCTGGGGGTTGCTCCTCCTGCCCTATCCCGCCGGCTGGCTGCTGGGCGTCGGCACGCTGCTCGCCCACGTCCGCGCGGCCCACCGGCGCCGCTCCGGTTGAAGGGCGACCCGACGCCCAGAGCGAACGTTCGCGATGGACGCCGGCCTGGGGGCCGGCTTCGCTGGCCCTATCCCCGATGAACACCCCACTGCGCCGACTCCCGTTCCTGCTGCCCCTCCTGCTTGCGCTCGTCCTGCCCGCCGCCGGCCAGAACCCGCCCGGCGCAACCGGGTCCATCGCCGGCCGCGTCACCAACGCGGCCGGGGACACCTTCCTCGAACGGGTGCGGGTCACGGTCGAGGGCACGTCCCTGGAGACGTTCACGGACGCGGGTGGCGCGTACCGCCTCGACGGGGTGGCCGCGGGCGCCGTCCGCGTGCGGATGTTCTACACCGGCCTCGCGCCGCAGTCGGCGCCGGTCACGGTCGTCGCCGGCCAATCGGCGCCGCTGGATGTGGCCTTGGGCGCGGCAGGCCGGGGCGCGGGGGCGAACGCCCCGGTGAAGCTGGACCAGTTTGTCGTCGCGACTTCCAAGGAGATGGAGGCCGCGGCGATCGCGATCAACGAGCAGCGGTTCGCCTCGAACCTGAAGACGGTGGTCTCGAGCGACGAGTTCGGCACGGTGGCGGAGGGACACGTGGGCGAATTCCTGAAATTCCTGCCCGGGGTGACGATGGACTACGCCGGGGGCAACGCGCGCGCGATCTCGATCAACGGGGCGCCGGCCGACAACGTGCCGGTGACGCTCGACGGCTTCGCCCTGGCGACGGCGATCAGCGGGATCGCGCGGGCGGCCGCGGTGGATATGGTGTCGATCAACGGCATCGCGCGGGTGGAGGTCTCCTTTTCCCCCACCCCGGACACCTCCGGGGCGGCGCTGGCGGGTTCGGTGAATATGGTGCCGCGGAGCGCCTTCGAGCGTTCGCGGCCGGTCTTCAATGGCAGCATCTACGGGATGGCGCGCGATCACCGCAAGGAGCTGCACGCGACGCCGGGGCCGCGGGAGGACCGCCGGCGCAAGGTGGCGCCGGGCTTCGATTTCTCGTGGGTGGTCCCGGTCAACCGGCGCTTCGGTTTCACCTTCTCGGGCGGACGCACCAGCCAGTTCGCGGGCCAGGACCAGGTGACCAACACGTGGCGCGGCGCCGGCACCGCCACCAACGGCACCACCTTTCCCCACACCACCCCGGACCGGCCCTACCTTTCGACCTTCGCGGTGCGCGGCGGCCTCAAGGAGACCACCCGCCACTCGCTCGCGGCCACCCTCGACTTCCGCCTGGCGCGCCACGACACCGTCTCGCTGTCCGTCCAGGCCTCGCGCTTCGAGGAGGACTTCCTGAGCCAGACGCTCACCTTCAACGTCGGGGGCGTGGCGCCCGGGGCCTTCACGCCCTTCTCGACCCGCGGCAATGCCGGCGCGGGGGACCTCGTGAGCGGCAACGGCGGCGGTTACCGCCGCAACGAGACCTATATGCCCACCCTCCGCTGGCGCCACGACGGGCCCATCTGGAAGGCGGAGGCCGGCGCGGGCTATTCCCGGGCGCGCTACAATGGCGGCGACCTCGGGCGCGGGTACTTCGCGAACTCCAGCGCCCGCCGCACCGGCGTGACCGTGGCCTTCGATGACATCTTCTACCTACGGCCGAACCGGATCACCGTGACCGATGGCGCCACGGGCGCCCCCGTCGACCCCTACGCCCTCGCAACCTACGCCGTGCAGACGGCCGGCAGCGGCCAGCCCGAGAACAACGACCAGCAGCGCACGGCCTTCCTCAACGTGGGCCGCGACCTGCCGTGGCGCCTCCCGGCGAGCCTCAAGGCCGGCCTCGAACGCCGCCAGGGCGTGCGCGACCTGCGCAGCGACGACAACCGCACCTTCACCTTCGTCGGCCGGGACGGCCGCGCCAGCACGAGCCCCCTCGCCGGGGACGACACCGCGGCGCCCTTCTGGGCCCCGGAGCTCTCGGAGCGGCCGCACAGCTACGGCTTCCCCCGCATCCAGTGGGTCGGCAACACCCGGCTCCTCGAGTTCCAGCAGGCGAACCCCGGCCAGTTCACGACCGACGAGAACGCCCGCTACCGGGCCGCGGTGACCAATTCCAAGCACATCGAGGAAACCGTCTCCTCCGCTTACCTGCGCGGGGACCTCGCCCTGTTCGAGCGGCGGCTGCGCCTTGTCGCCGGCCTGCGGGCCGAGCAGACGAACATCGAGGCCGAGGGGCCCTTGACCGACCTGACCCGCAATTACCAGCGGGACGCCAGCGGGCGCGTGGTCACCGTCGCCAGCCCGACCCCGGCCGAACCCAACCGGCGCACGCCCGTCCTGATCTTCCCGGCGACCAACGCCCTCGCCGTGTCGCAGCTCACCTTCCTCGCCCGCGGCGCGCGGGTCGAGAAGGAGTACCTCCGCCTGTTCCCGAGCCTCAACGCGGCCTTCAACCTGCGCGAGAACCTGGTCCTCCGCGCCGCCCGTTACGCCTCGGTGGGCCGGCCGAACCTCAACCAGTACGCCGGCGGCCTCACCCTGCCGGATCCCGACAGCGACGCCACCAACCCGGCCAACCGGATCGTGGTCAACAACGCGGGGATCAAGGCCTGGAGCGCGGAGACGACCAACGCCCGGCTCGAGTATTACTTCGCCGGGGTGGGCCAGCTCTCGGTCGGCGCCTTCCGCCGGGACATCCGGGACTTCTTCGGCGGGACCGTCCTCGACGCGACCCCGGAGTTCCTCGCCCTGTACGGCCTCGATCCGGCGCTCTTCGGGAAGTTCGACGTCACCACGCAGGAGAACCTGCCCGGCAAGGTGCGGCTGACGGGCATCGACTTCAGCTACAAGCAGGCGCTGACCGGGCTCCCGACGTGGGCGCGGGGGGTGCAGGTGTTCGCCAACGCGAGCGCGCAGCGGGTGACGGGCGACGCGACGGCCACCGCCAACTTCGCCGGCTACATCCCGCGCAGCGGCAGCTGGGGCATCAGCCTGACGCGGCCGGAGTACAACGTGCGCGTCAATTGGAACTACCGCGGCCGGCAGCGGCGCGCGATCGTGGCGACCGGACCGAGCATCGAACCCGGGACCTACAACTGGGGCTCCAAGCGCCTCTACATCGACGTCTCGGCCGAGTACACACTCACGCGGCGCCTCGCGCTCTTCACCAATCTGCGGAACATCAACGATGCCACCGAGGACACGGAAATCCACGGGCCGACCACGCCGGCGCACGCGCAGTTCCGCTCGCGTCTCGACTTTGGCTCGCTCTGGACCTTCGGCCTCCGCGGCACCTTCTGAGCCGCGCCTGCATCCCTAGCCCCTCGTTGCCCGCGAACTTCCCCACCCCCTGGTTCAAGCGGCGCGCGCGGTGGCTGGGATTCCTCGCGGGCCTGCTGGGGTGCACCCTGTCCGCGCGCGGCGCGGCGGAGCCGGCCTCGTCCGACCCGTTGGAGCGGGTCGTGCGGCTCACGGGCTTCAATTGGGATCGGGTCCCGCTGAACCTTCACTTCGGCAAGCGCACCGGGGACCTGACGGAGGCGGAAGTCGCGTTTGTCGCCCGGCACAGTTCCCTGATCGCCCTGGAGAAAAGCCACGGGGTGAATCCGCACGGGAGCACCGAGGCGGGGATCGCGGACTCAGCGCGCCGGATCGTCGCGCAACGCCCCGGGGCCCGGGTCCTGTTCTACCTGAACGCCTTCATCAACTGGCCGGGCTACGCCTCGTTCGCGACCTACCGGCCCGCATGGACGCTGCGTGACTCCGCCGGGGAGATCGTGCGGCACCCGTCCGGCACGCCGCGCCCCGATCCCTCGCTCCCGGCGTTCCGGGAATGGTGGTCGGAGGTGGTGGCGTCCGCGCACCGCGACGCGCCCTTGGGCGGGGTGTTCATCGATGCGCTGCCGCAGGCCTTGGCGCCGGGGCTGGCGCGGCAGGTCGGCGCGGCCAAGGCCCGGGAGGTGGTCGCCGGCCTGCGGGAGATGATCGCCCTCACGCGGCGCAAGCTGGGGCCCGGGCGGATCATCGTGGTGAACGGGCTGCGCACGACCGACTTCCGGGAACTGCTCGATTGGGAGGGGATCGACGGCCTGATGATCGAGCACTTCGGGAGCTTCAAGACGGACCGCCCCGAGGACCTCAAGGCGGACCTGGACTCCGTCGCGCTGGCGGCGGCGAAGGGCAAGTTCATCGTCCTGAAGGGTTGGCCGGGCTTCAATTGGCTCGATCAGGAGCAGATGCGGCGGCCCCGGGCGGAGCTGCTGGCGCTGGCGCGGGAGCGCATCACGTTCCCGCTGGCCTGCTTCCTGGTCGCGGCGCAGCCGGGGGCGCATTTCTGTTATTCGTGGGGCTACACGGACAGCCACGGGATGCTGGAGCGTTATCCTGAGCTGGAGCGCCCGCTGGGGCCGCCGCGTGGGGACGCGGTGTGGCAGGGCCTCACGGCGACGCGGGAGTTCGCGCACGCTTCGGTACGGGTGGACCTGGCGACCAAGCAGGCGCGGATCGACTGGCGCTGAGCGCTGGGGCGCGTCTGGTTGTGGCTGGGACGCGTTTGGTTGTGGCTGGGACGCGTTTGGTTGTGGCTGGGGCGCGTCGCCCCGGTCGTGCCGACCGAAGCACCTTCGTGTGCAGCCCTGCCGCCCCGCGGGCGGATCGCTTCGCCTGAGGCGTCACGTTCCTTTTCTCCGGGGCGGCGCGCCCCTACACCGAGTCGCGATCAGACCGAATGATGCCGGGCCCGTTGTGGCTGGCGGGCGTCTGGTTGTGGCTGGGGCGCGTCGCCCCGGTGGTACCGACCGAAACACCTTCTGGCGCCCCGCCTTCCGCCCCACGGGCGATCCGGCGCACAACCTCGCCCGCCGCGGCCAGCCCGAACAGGCCCGTCACAAAGACCGCGCTCCCCAGGCCCGCCGCGCAATCGAGACGTACCGCCCCACCCGGCTCGGGCCGCGCATTGCAGGTGCCGTCCGCCCACGCATAGACCGGATCCTCGTCCGACCAGACCGCCGGCACGCCCAGGCGCGTCACGCCGCGCGCCGCGCCCGGGGTGAACCCGTGCGCCCGCCGCAGCTTCCGACGCACCTGCCGCAGGAGCTCATCCCCGGATTCCCCCAGATCGCCCGTGCGCAGCGCGCCGGGATCACTCCGGCCACCCGCTCCACCCACGGTCAAGACCGGGATCCCGCGCTCCCGGCAGGCGGCGATCAGCAGCGCCTTGTGTGACATCCGGTCGACCGCATCGATCACGAAGTCGAACCCCGGGGCCAGCAGGGCGGGCGCCGTGGCCGCGGTGAAGAACTCCAGCTGGGTCTCCACCCGGCAACCCGGATGGATCAGCGCGATGCGCTCCGCCAGCACGGTGACCTTGGGGCGGCCGATCTGGCCGTCGAGCGCCGGCAACTGCCGGTTCACGTTGGTGACGCAGACGTCGTCCAGGTCGATCAGCGTGATCCCGCCTATCCCGCTGCGGGCGAGGCCTTCCGCCGCCCAGGAGCCCACGCCGCCCACCCCGACCACGGCGACGCGGGCGGAGGACAGCCGGTCCAAGGCCGGCGGGCCGAAGAGCCGGCCCAGGCCGCCGAAACGGGCGAGAAAGTCCGACGACGGCACGCGAACCCTGAACCCCTTACTTGATGCCCAACAGCCGGCGCACCGTCGGCTCGAGCTGGTTCTGGGGCGTGTCCGCCACGATGCGGCCAACGGGGCTGCCCTGAACGCTCATCTGGAGCATTCCCTTCTGGTCGAACACCAGCAAACGCGGGGCGCTGGTGACATTGAACTTGGGCGCGAAGTCATTGCGGGTGCCCTTGCCGTCGAAATGCACCGGGAAGGCGATGCGGGCGGTTTTCACGAACTGCTCGACCTTCGCGCGATCCTCCGCCTTGTCGAGGCAGACGGTGACCACCTCGAGGCCGCGGCGGCGGTAGTCGGAATAGACCCGCTTGAGGGCTTCGAGGCGATCGGTGGAGCTCTTGCTGGTGGTGCTCCAGAAATAGAGGGCCACGACCTTGCCGCGCAGTTGGGAGAGATCGGTTTCCTTGCCGTCGAGCCCGGTGAACTTGAGGGCGAACGGCTCCTTGCGGGCCCCATACAGGTTGAGCTCCTCGCGGGCCATATGCTTCACCGCCTTCTCCTTGTGCTCGAGCAGGCGACGGAAGTGCTCCTCACCCCGGGCCGGGGCGCTGCCGAGCGTGATGATGTGCCCGAAGGAGCGCTCGCGGTCGGCCTGGAAGCGCGCGGCGCCCGGCGTCTCCTCGAGGGCGTCCAGCTTCTCGCGCAAGTTGGTCAGGTTATCGCGGCTGAACGCGGTGCGGACCTCGAAATCGGCGATCGAGGCATCGAGGGCGGCGAGCGCGGCCTTGGTCGCATCGGAAACCCCGTCCTTGTAGCGCAGGTTGGCGAGTTCGAGCTTCAGGAAGGAGACGTACGAGGTCTGGAGGGCAGCCTGCTCCTTCGGGATCGCGCCGGCGTAGAAGGCCAGCCCGAGGATGACCTCGTTGGCCCGGGAATGGGTCGGATGCTTCGCCAGGTAATCCATCCCCGCGGCGATCACCTTCTGGAACCGGGCCTGATCGCGCGCGCCGGGGGCGCCCCGCTCCCGGTTGAAGGCCTCAAACGACAGGTCGGCGGCGGACTTGGCCGGCGCCTTGGCCGACTTGTCCGCCGACTTGGGCGCGGAGGTCTGGCCGGCCAGGGGGGCAAGCGGGAGGAGCGTGGCTACGAGGACGGGCAGCAGGCGGAGGTTCATCGCGGTGGGGGGGGTTGGAGGCGGACGCAGCGGAGGCGGACCCGGAAACGCCCGGGACCACGGGACGCCAACCAATCGCGGGAAGCGACCCGCGCAAGTCAAAGCGGCCGAAGACTGCGTCAGGGGGCCAGATGGCGCTCCAGCCACGCGTAGGCGCGGGCGCGCATCTCGGGCGGGAAATCGTGTTCGCAGGCGGGATGGACCACGTCCAGTTTCGCCGGGGCGCCGAGGAGGGCGTAGACGGGCCGCGCGGAGGCGATGATGCGCTCCACGCTGCGCCACTTGAAGTTGCTGTCCCCGGTGGGCGCGATCGCGAGGAAGGCCCGGGGCGCGAGGGCGCCGATCAGTTCCGGGAAATCGAACGGGATGGCCTCCAACCGGCCCGCGTAGGCCGCGAGGGCCGGCATATAGCGCTCCTGGGTCCAGCCCTGCCCCGGGCGCCAGACGGCGTCCCGCTTCTCCTGATAGTAATCGAGGAAGGAATCGAAGCCGCAGCTGGAGACCACCGCCCGGATACGCTCGTCGAACAATGCGGTGTAGATCGAATTGTGGCCGCCGAGGGAATGCCCGACCGCGCCGAACCCCCGGGGGGAGACCCCCGGTGTGGCCGCCAGCACATCCAGGCCGCGCACATTGTCCCAGATGGCCTTCATCGTCCCGCTCTTATAGCCCAGCCCCGCCAGATCGGGTCGGTACTCCCCGAGGTGCGGGTACGGCGGGGCGAGCACCACGAAACCGCGGCCGGCCAGTTCCTCGCCGTAATTGCGGCCCGGCTTCCCGTCCGGCCGGCCGAGGCCGACGACGGGGCGGTTGCCCTCGGCATTATTGGTGGGCATCAGCGCGAGCACGCCCGGCCGCACCGCCCGGCCGGCGAGGACCTCCTTGGGCACCAGCAGGAAGGCGGGCACCGTCCCCCCAGGTTCCGCGACATAGGTGATCTCGCGGCGGACGTACGTGCCGCAGTCCGTCTCGGAGATCACCCGCACCTCGAGGGGCACGCGGCGCTCCGGGCCCGGGAGGGGACCCATCACCGCCACGGCCCCGGCGACGATCTCCGCGCGGCGCCGCGCCCAGTCGGCCGCGTCGCGCACGGGCGCCGGCCGGCCATCGGTGCCGCGGTGGACGAGCAGTTGATGGCGGTCGAGGCGTTCGGCGGCCGGGGCCAGCAGGGGCAGAAGCAGGAGCGGCAGGAGCAGGCGGCGGGGGGGCATCCCGGCAGCGTAGGCAAGGGCCCGGCCGGCGTCGCGCCAAAACTCGCCGGCCGCGGCCGCGGGCAACCGACTCCGCCCTTGCCTCGGCCGGGGGCGAGGGGGTTACTCAGGGGATGCCCCGCCGCCCCCTGTTGCCCCTCGCCCTGCTGCTCTGGTTGCCGCTGGCCGCCGCCACGCTGCGGGCCGGGGAAACACCGGGTTGGCGGGCCGGCACCGGCCGCGAGAACATCACGCCCCCCGCGGGCCTGTGGATGACCGGCTACGCGTCCCGCGACCGGCCGGCCGACGGCCAGCTGCAGGACCTCTGGGTGAAGGCCCTCGCCGTGAGCGATCCCGCGGGCAACCGCGGCGTGCTGCTGACCCTCGACCTCTGCGGCATCGCGCGGGAGACCTCGGACCGCGTGGCGGCGGAACTGCAGCGGCGCCACGGCCTGCCGCGCGCGGCCGTGATGACCAATGTCTCGCACACCCATTGCGCCCCGGCCCTCGAGGGCAACCTGCGCGGCATCCGGATCCTGCCGCCAGACGGCCGCGCCCGCTCGCTCGCCTACCTGGCGGAACTCGAGCGCAAGATGATCCAGGCCGCGGAGACCGCCCTCGCCGCCCTCGCGCCGGCCCGGATCGGCTGGGGGGTCGACGAGGCGACCTTCGGCTTCAATCGCCGCGAGAATCCCGAGAAGGACGTCCCCGCCCTCCGTGCGGCCGGGAAGCTGAAGGGCCCCTTTGACCCGCGCGTGCCGGTCCTCGCGGTGCGCGCGGCGGACGGCGCCCTCCGCGCCCTGCTGGTCTCGTATGCCTGCCACAACACCACGCTCGGGATCTTCCAGTGGCACGGGGATTACGCCGGCGTGGCCCAGCTCGAGCTGGAGCGCCGGCACCCGGGCGCGACCGTGCTGTTCGCGATCGGCTGCGGGGCCGACATCAACCCGGGCCCGCGCCGTGAACTGGTCCACGTGGAGGCCCACGGACGCGCCCTCGCCGACGCCGCCGACCGGGCCCTGGGCCGGCCGCTCGCCCCGGTCGAGGGCCGCTTCGCCGCCGCCTGGACCGACGTCACCCTGCGCTTCGCGCGCCCACCGACCGAAGCGCAATTGCAGGAGGCCGAGGAAAAGGTGCAGCCCAACCGCGAGATGCACCAGGCGTGGGCCGCGTCCGTCCGCGAGCTGCAGCGCACCCGCGGGCCGCGCCTGCTTGAGTATGACTATCCGGTGCAGGCGTGGCGCCTCGGCGGGCTGGCCTGGGTGGCGCTGGGCGGCGAGGTGGTCGTGGATTACGCGCTGCGGCTGCGCCGCGAGGCGGGCGAAGCCCTGTGGGTCTTCGGCTACGCGAACGACGTGATGGCCTACATCCCCAGCGAGCGCGTCCTCCGCGAGGGTCGCTACGAGGGGGAGACCTCGATGGTGCCGTACGGCCAGCCGGGACCCTGGGCCCCGGGCCTAGAGGACCGGATCATCGGCACCGTGCACGAACTCCTCGGCCGCACCGCGGCCCGCTGAACCTTTTCCATGCCCAACGCGAAACTCCCAAAATCCCCCCGGATCCTCACGACCACGGTCGGCTCCTACCCGATCCCCGACTGGCTCGCCGCCCTGCCGAGCGAGCAGGCCGTGATCGATGCCACCCGCGTCGTCTTCGACCTGCAGCGCCAGGCCGGGATCGACCTGCCGACCGACGGGGAGCTGTACCGCTTCGACATCAACCATCCCGACACCAACGGGATGATCGAGTACTTCATCCGCCCGATGGCCGGCATCTCCTCGGTCGTCGGCCGCTCGGTGACCGATGAGTTCTCGCGCCATCACCCGATGGGCTTCCGCCGCAAGCCGGCCGGCGTCGTCACCGGCGCCCTCGGCGAAGGTTCCCTGAACCTGCTCGCCGATTGCCAGCGGGCGGCCGCCGTCGCGGGCGGGCCGTTCAAGTTCACCGTCACCAGCCCCTATATGCTGGCCCGGACCCTGCTCGACCATCACTACCGCGATTTCGACCGCCTCACGATGGCCCTCGGCGAGGTCCTCGCGGCGCAGGTCACCGGCCTGCCCGCCGCCTGCATCCAGGTGGACGAGGCCAACATCCCCGGCAACCCGGCGGACGCCCCCCTCGCGGCGGCGGCGATGAACCTCGTCCTCGACGCCATCTCCCCCGGCACCGAGCGCAGCGTGCACTTCTGCTTCGGCAACTACGGCGGCCAGACCATCCAGAAGGGCAACTGGCGCAAGCTGCTGGACTTCCTCAACGCCCTCCACACGGACCACCTGGTGCTCGAGCTGGCGCACCGGCCCGCGGCGGACCTCGACGCCCTCAAGCACATCGACCGCCGCATCGCCCTCGGCGTCGGCGTGATCGACATCAAGGTGAACCACATCGAGACGCCGGACGAGGTGGCCCGCCGCCTCGAGGCCGTGGAGAAGAAGGTTGGCCCGGGCCGCGTGCGCTGGGCGCACCCGGACTGCGGGTTCTGGATGCTCAAGCGCTCGATCGCCGACCGGAAGATCGAGGCCCTCGTGCAGGGCCGCGACAAGTACCTCGGCCGCTGAACGCGCCCCGTTTCGTTCCCGCGTCCGCGTCCCGCGCGGGCGCGGGCCCCGGCGCGACGGGTTAGCGGGAAGGAGCGGGCGCCGTCGCCGGGGTCGCGCCGTAGCTGCCGGTCTCGGCCGCGCGGACAAAGGCCTCGGTGACGCCCTTCAATTCCTCCCAGCGGCGCCGGATGTGCTTGGCCTCCTCGCGGGTGATGTTGCTGTCGGCCGAGGCGGTGGCGATCGTAGCGAGCATATCCGCAAACTCCTGCACGATCCCGTTGGTGGCGGGGATCAGCCGGGCGCTGCCCGCGAGTTCCTGCGGATTGCGGATGTAGAAGCCATCGCCTTGCTCGCAGACCCACTGGGCGATCCGCGAGTCGCCGGTGATACGCTGCAGCTGCCCGACGCGCTCGAGCGGGCTCCCGGAGGCGGCGCCGGGGTCGACGGGCTCGGCCCACTTGTAGACGAGGGAGAGGGAAAGGTTCATGTCGGCGGCGATCCGCTTGGCGCTGGTCTGCTTCAGGACCTCCTTCATCACCTCGTGAGCTTGCATCGCGTCCGACCGTGCGGGGAACGCGGGGAAACGCAACCCCGGGGCGCACAACGATTTTGGGCGTGCTTCCGCGGCCCTGCCTCTGGTTTGCTGCGCGCTCCACGAATCTCCCCGCATGAACATCCACGAGTATCAGGCCAAGGCCCTCTTCGAGAAATACGGCGTGCCCGTCCCCAAG
>Ga0169931_10012955_pt1 | contig 11475 bp, 8 predicted proteins | sample Kivu_15m_20L_FD_129675 | JGI IMG/M metagenome (GOLD analysis project Ga0169931, IMG submission 129675) | Freshwater microbial communities from Lake Kivu, Western Province, Rwanda to study Microbial Dark Matter (Phase II) - Kivu_15m_20L... | ecosystem: Environmental > Aquatic > Freshwater > Lake ... | reverse complement strand
CTCATATTTAATTTTTCTTAAAAAAATTAATTTTTAATGGGAATAAATTAATTTAATTAAGAAAAATTAAATATGAGATAAATTAAATTTAATTTACGATATTTAATTTTAATTTATCAATTAATAAATTTAATTAATAAATATTTAATTAAAATATAATAAATATAAACTCAGTGGTGACTGGGTAATATATTAATTTTAAGATTATTTTCTCATGTTTATTTACACTCAATTCTAATAAATTAAAAATAAACGTCTAAAGAATACTAAATATAATTAACTAACTAAATGAACTGATCATTTCTTTCGTGAGTTTCATTTCTTTCTTAGAGTTTCTTTGAAGAACTTCTTCTCCTATTTCCAATGCAAATTTGTTGAAAATTTGTTCTAAGCTGCTTTGGCTTATCGAATATTCTGATATGTTGCATTCCTTTTTTATTTCTTCGATGAATGTAAACAAGAATCCGTTTGTAGGATTTTTTTTGGCGTCTGAATTCTTTTTAATCTTTAATTTGAAGGTATTATCAAAATATTCGATTAAAGAAACGTCATCGAAATAATCCAAAATTTTATTTACAGTCTTTAAGAAAATTTCGGTATAAAATGTCCATTGAAGTAATTTCTTATTAGTGATTCTAACACCAGAATTCATCTAAAATTATTAAAATAAATATTACTTCTTCAATAATTTCTAATCCTAATTTAGACTGCTCGATTAAACTAAAATATTGGTGCTTTTTGATAGCAGAAAGAGAATTTTTGATAGCATTAAGATCTTGAAGGAAATCGTTAGGATTGATGTTAGAGATTCTTATGTATTCACTCAATACTTTATCTGGTAAATTGTTGATACGCAAATCGATTTCATAACCGAATCCGTACTTATCCTTAATAACTTGACTTGTTCCTAAACATTTAAACTGTCCATTAACCATGATTCCAATTCTTCTGCAAAGGTTTTCGGCTTCTTCCATAGAATGGGTCGTTAAGATTACACTAGAAGATTTGTTTCTTGTTGATATATTTCCTATGACATCCCACATAAATCTTCTTGCTTCAGGGTCCATTCCTGTAGAAGGTTCGTCTAATAAAATAATTGGAGGGTTTCCTATCATTGCTATGGCTACAGATAATTTTCTTTTGTTTCCTCCAGAGAGATTTCCACTTATTTTTTTCTCGTATTCGGTCAAATTCATTTCAGTCATCAACTCATTAACTGTATCTTGAATTAATTCCTTTTTAATTCCCTTGATATTAGCGTAAAACTCCAAATTTTCTTTTACTGTCATGTAATCGAAAATTGCGTCAAATTGTGGGCAATAGCCGATAAGATTTCTGACTTTATCGAAATTTTGTGTCAATTCAATTCCGTTTACGAATATTTCTCCTCCTGTTGGTAAGTGCTCACATGTTAAAGCCTTAAAAGTAGTGGTTTTACCTGCTCCATTAACTCCTATCAATGCGAAGCATTCGCCTTTTTCCAAACAAAAAGATAAATTATTGACAGCCTTCGTTTGTCCCCCACATAATCCTTTCTTATATACTTTTTCTAAATTCTTTACTCTCAAAGAATATTTAGAATCGTTCCCATCTAAATTTGCTTTTTCGATTTCTTGCATAACAATAGAATCATTTATCTGGCTAGAAGAATGTAGATTCTTGTAAGGGTTAGTTTTTCTTCTGCAACTATTTTTGAATCTTTCCAACAAAAATAATATCGTCATGTAAAAGAAGAATTCAACACCCATATACAAGGAATCCATTCCAGCGTAATCAAGATTATTCATATATGATTCTACCGGGGTTAAAATTACAATATCTTTGTTATCAACGTAGTATAATAATTGTGCTGATAAAAGTTGGTTGAAACCGTAAGCAAAAGAAAATGAAGGTATAACTCTTAATACATAGGCTATAATTTTACCGATATTTACCAAATCTTCTAGAATTCTAAGAATAATTATTACACTACCTCCCAGAGCCCCAAACAATAAATTGAGCAAAAGAACCATATTTTGTGCAGATGATTCTGTCTTAAAAATCAAGGAAATCATATATGTAAATGCTGTCATAGCGAATCCATAAAGAAGATACAGCAACCATAAATAAGGAGGAAATCTATCAAAGGCAAGGATTAAAAGAAGACTGATTCCCCCTATAAAATAATATTTTGTTAATTCAAAAATAAAATTAGATAGCCAATATGATATCATTCTAATTCCAGACACTATTTGGAGATGCTTAGTATTTGATTCTCTCTCCTTGATTATAATCGTAATGAAATTTGCAGGGATCAGAGCAAAAGCTATTGAAACGAAAAATACTAAATTTGAATTATTTCTTGTTTGACCTCTAGTTCTTATTCTATTTGTAATTGGGAAGGGAGTAATTTTATGATTGACATTTATTCTCCTACCTGCTGCATGAGAATGGATCAAATTCATCATATACTGTGAATATATGACAGGAGCATTTCTTGCTTGTGTATTTGTAAAAGTCACAAACTCGTAGAGTCCTGAATTTGCCTCATTATTTTTCCATACAAGGAAAGATCCGTAAGAGTTTTCTAATTTTTGATCCAGAATCAAATTGTTATAATAGGTCACCGCTTGACTAAATCCTGTAATTTTAGGGTCTAATTCTTTATATAGGTATTCTGCATTATTTTTATCAAGATATGTCTCAAATTCATTAGTATTTATTATAATTTTTTGACCAGAAGGAAATTCTTGTAAAACTGCTGAAACAGCTGGAGAATTTTTTATGAATTGTACAGAACTAACCCCTAGACCAATTAAAACTAGAATTATTGGACATAAAATTTCAAGCAAAAATGATTTTCTGTCTCTTAAAATTTGGAGGAATCTCTTTTTAAGGGAGGATTTTAAATCTATAACGAATTTAGCAAATACCGTATAGTTTTCTATTTTTTGATTTTTGAAGATATCTATTTTTTCCTTATTATTTATGTGATTTTTGTTTTCGGCACTTAAATTTAAAAATACATCCTCTAAAGTAGGCATTGAAACTCCGTAAGTTTTAATGTTGAGAATATCCAAATTTTTATCTAATTCCGAGAAAAATTCTTTTAAATTGAAATCAAAACTGTTTTCTTCCTTTTTTATGACCATTTTTTTATCACCAGATTGCTCTGTTTTTGGGATTCTGAATAATATTTTTTCTGGTAAAGCATCTGACACGACTCCAGGAATTCTATCAGAAACAAATTTTAGGATTTTTTCTGGTTTTGCATCTTTGTTTGGATAAATGTCGAGAGAAATGTACTTACCAAGACGGTCGATTAAGAATAGACTGTTACCACAACACTTTAGTTTACCATTTGAAACGATTCCTATTCTGTTTCCTAATATTGCGGCTTCTTCCATATAATGTGTAGTCAATACGATGATCCTTTTTTCTACACATTTTTTGAGAATTTCCCAAAGATTTCTTCTTGATGTTATATCCATACCTGAGGAAGGTTCATCAAGAAATACTACTTCAGATCCTCCAATAAGTGCAATAGCAATTGAGAGTCTCCTCTTTTGTCCACCGGATAAATTTTTTGCTAATTCATTTTGTATATCATTAAGTTGCATGTCAAATAATGTTTTTTCTATTTCTCCGGCTATCGCCTTGCTTTCTACTCCTTTAAATATACAAAACATATTTAAATGTTCTTTGACAGAAAGATTTTCAAATAAAACATCATGTTGAGGGCAGATTCCTAATTTACTTCTAAATTTGTCCATATTTCCAGATTCTAGAACATCCATGTTTTTATAAAAAGCAGAACCTTCTGTCGCTTCATACAAACCAGATAGGATGGAAATTGTGGTACTTTTTCCAGCTCCGTTATGACCAAGCAAAGCAAAAATTTCCTGATTGTAAAGATTTAGATTTAATCCGTTAACAGCTACCTTACCATCATCAAACACTTTTTTAAGGTTTCTTATTCTAAAGCAGTCTCCACTTTTTATCTTATCCTCATAATTTTGTTCAGATTGGAAATAGTCTTGATTTTCAGTTACAGTTGAATAGTCACTATTCTTTATTCCATTTTTTTTGTTATCAACATCGATTTTTATATAATTTACCTTATTATCGTTTTTCTTTATTTCATTAAGATTAAGCTTAGATTTCTTTTTGCACCACAATCCAATTCCATATTGATGTGGAATTATGTGATCAAATAAATATCCGAGTATCAGATATAGAAAGATGTCAATGAATAGCATCAAATACATGTTTCCAACAGAAAAATTATTGTATGAAGAACTGACTTCATTAGATCCGAACTTGATAAAATTTGCTTCATATTTGCTGAGAACAGTCAATCCTAATTGTAAAGCAGTTGGTGGTAGTAGAGAAATGAACATTTTCGGTATATTTTCCACGTCCTCAGATAAAACTGCAACAGAAACAAAAAACATTACAAAATATACAAGAATCGATATTATAATTGCAATACGAGTCTTGTCCATCAATGATTGGAAGAAATAAGCCAAGGAAAATACAGTCATACCGAATAACCAAAAGAATGCAAAAATATATATAAATCCAGTATTCTGTAGAACCCTTGTAAGAATTGCTGAATTTATCACTGCGTAAATTGTATTAAGAATAATCCAATGTAAGAAAAATGATAAGAAGTAAATATATTCTTTAAGGCCCATTATCTTCATTCCTTCTTTTGCCTTGGTCTCTTTTTCTTTCACCATCCTAAATACTAAAATACATAAGGGACAAACATAAGCTATGATTATAAAAAATGGTAGGATAAAGCCAATAAATGGACCGAACTGGTCTTCTCTGTAAGAGGAATACTTTTCAGCCATAACCACATAATTAATTTCAGAATTTGTTTTGCCAGTAACTGATTGAAGTATAACTTCGTTAATTATTTTCATAATAAGTAGATATCCTGAGTTTAACCACCTTTCGAAACTAGGCATGTCAGGTCCCGATTGGAAAGGGTCTAATGATTCGATCAGTGTTGTAGGAATATCTTGGATTGCTCCTCTTAATTCTGAATCGAAATAATGTAGTGTATAATCATAATTATCAGAATCAATTTTTTTGAATGAGTAGCCAAAACATAAGAAAGGTTGATTTTCGGTTAATCCGTAATTTTCATTTTCAACATAAGAGTTCACCTCCTCTATCGAAGAAAAATCCTTGAATTTAAGACCTAACTCAGGAGATAAATAAAAATACTCCGAAATTTTATTTGATATTTTTTGTTTTAAAGGGTCTGAATTATCTCCTATTGCCGCTATGGTTTTTCTAGTTCTACATATTTCACTAAATTTTATTAAATAATTAAATTTTACAAAGGATTTCTGAAGGTCAAACCCTGCCATTGAGAATTAGTTTCTATTTCATCTGCACTTATCAATAGAGTAGAGTTAGTTTTTAAATAACTTTCATCTACTATGGGTTCGTTGTATTCGATTATTTTTATGGCTCTTCTCACTAAAACTAACAATATCATTAGTATTATAGGAAAGAAAATTTCGCATATAGTTGCACAACAACTTCGCTTCATTAAAATTAAATTTTTTTTCATAAGAGCTCCTAATTGCCATGTTGCTGACATTAAAATGAATTATATTTAATTTATTATTGCTTTAAATAAGATTTAATCAGATATTTATTTATATTATCATTCAATTTAATTATAATTTGTGTAAATAATTGTTTTTTCTAAAGTTATCAAATTATGTAAATTATTCAAATAATTGCAAAATATTAATTTTTATTTATTTGATATTTATTAGTTATCTTAACTAAATATTAATTTAATATATCATTTTAATGAACACAAAATGCATTTTAGTATTAATCCTTCTTGGATTGTGCGTTTCCTTTGATATGTCAGCAGCATCAGAAGAATCAATCTTTGAGCAATTCCAAGATTTTATGAAAATTCACAATAAAAGATATACAACAATTGAAGAATTTCAACTAAGATGGGAAATCTTCAGAGAAAACTACAAAAGAGTAGAAGTTTATGGAAAGATGGCTTTTGAAAAAAATGAAGAATTAACATACGAGTCAGGTGTTACTCAATTCTCAGACTTGACACCTGAAGAATTTGCAAAGCAATATCTTACTCTTGACATTAGCCATATGAAAAGACTCAGAGCATCAAAATCTCAAAACAGGCTTGTACCTACATTCTCAAACGGAGAAGCACCTGAATCTTGGGATTGGAGAGAAAAAGGAGTTGTCTCTCAAGTTAAAAATCAAGGAATGTGTGGATCTTGCTGGGCTTTCAGTGCAGTAGGAAACATTGAATCTCAATACTCAATTAAAAAGAACTCTTCTGTCCTTTTCTCTGAACAACAATTAGTTGATTGTGATAAAGTTGATCAAGGTTGCAATGGAGGTTTGATGGAAGATGCCTTTAAATATGTTGAAGGAACATCTGGCCTCATGCTTTCATCTGATTATGCCTACAGCGGAAAACAAGGATCTTGTAAATATGACTCATCCAAAGCAGTTGCTAGAGTTACTGGCTATAAATTCGCTGGAACTGAGGATGAAAGTCAAATTAAACAACTTCTATACGAAAACGGTCCCTTAGCTATAGCAATTAATGCTACCCCTTTACAATTCTACATCTTTGGAATTTTCAATCCCTGGTTTAACTGGATGTGCAATCCTAAATCTATCAACCATGGAGTATTGCTTGTTGGTTACGGACTAAAAGGAGACAAAGCCTATTGGATTGTTAAAAATTCATGGGGATCCGGATGGGGAGAAAAGGGATTCTTTAGAATTATTGCTGGAAAAGGAGCATGCGGAGTCAATACTTATGTTGTCACAGCTGAAGTAGAAGCTAACTAATTATAAATAATATATTTTATATAGATTCTTAACATACGAAAAAGATGTATTTTAAATAATTTTAATATTATAATAATTAAAATATTAAAAAAATTTTATTGGTTAAGTGAATAGGAAGAATTGAGAAACATTAAGGTTAAATTTTAATTTTTGATTAATTCAAATATAATTTAAAGAATATTTTATTTCAGGATTTAATTAAATGAGAAAATATAAATTAAAATGGAAAATACTAGCATAAGCTCTAACACAAATATAAAAATAGAATCTAATAATAATTACTCAGAGGAAAAACATATCGAAACAAGGAGTTACTCAATATGGGAAATTGAAGAATTTTTGAAAAATAATCAATTACCTCCAGGAATAAAAACCTATGAAGATATGCCACCTGATATGCCATTGAAGCCATCAGAGAGTAAAGTAAAAAAATCTAAAAAACCTTGGGAAACTCAAGAAAACATCGAACAATTTGAAAATCTATATTCTCTTAGTGAAAAACAAATTGATTTAGAATCAAGTGATAAAATAACAGATAATTAGAATAACATGAATTCACTATGAAATTTATAAATTATTTAGTTTTTATTTATCTATAATAATAAAAATGAAAAATATTGTAAAAAAAAAGTTGATAAACGATAATTATCTCGTAGATTTAGAAAATGTAGATGGTTCTAAAACAAAGTCGGATAATGAAATTCAAACAAAACAAAAGTTTAAAAATTATTCTTCAGAAAAAATAAAATTACCTGAAGCAGAAATCGATTTATCCGGAAACTTAAAAGTAGAAATTAACAGAAAAGAAAAAGATAATAACATACACACTAAATATAATTCTAAATCTGAAGTGGAGGAAAAAATTTCCTCTATTTTCCAAAATTTCTCAAAATATTCAAATGAAGAAAAATGCTTAATAATTTCCCAATCAGCCATATTAAAACTTGTAAAAAACTTAAATATCCTCAATGAAACAAATCTTAAATTGAATGACATTGATATTATCTTTAAGAAAGTTTCACAATCAAATAAATTAAAAGAAACCCAATTCTTTAATTTTATAGTTAAATTAGCCGAAAAGACATATCCGAATGAATTCAATTCAAATAAAAAAGAATGTATTAGTAAATTTGTATTTCAAAAATTTGCACCGCTTTGTAAATTAATAAAAAATAAAGAAATCGATTTAGAATTACCTATAGCAGAATACACTCAAAAAGCGATAAATCAATTAATCAATTATCCAATCAGTTCTGCTATAACTGGAGTAATAAATAGTATTTACTTTACACTACGAGAAATTTACATAAGATTCTTTGAAATGGAATTGACAAAGAATAAAGAAATAGAAAAGATTGAAGATGACAGTTTACAAAATTTTACAGTTTTTTGTAAAGAATATGATATCATTCCCTTCATCCTTACTCAAGATCAAATGACTTCATATTACAGATCTATAATAAATTTCATCCCTAATAGGGAAACAGAAGGCCATTTCAATCTTGATTCAAAAAGAGAATTAGGAATATGTTTTAGTCTTTCAAGATTTTGTGTTTCGCTGATTCATTTTTCTATAATTTATTTTGGAAAAACGAATTATAAGAAATTTAAATCTCGAATAAGTGAAGTAGAAAAACTTGTTATTTTTCTTGAAAAATTAGAAAACTCTGATGGTTTGAAAAATTTAGAAAAAAAGAGAAATAGGACTCATTTTATAAAACTTTCTTTTCTTCCTTCTAGAGATATTTTGAAAATGGCAGATTGTGATCGGCTTAATATGTCTGATGATAATAAAGAAAACAGTAAAATATATCAAACTTTTTACAAAACCAACTCAACCACAATAAAAAACAATAATGACAACGAAAATGAGAAAATTAAGAATTTTCTTAAAATAAAAGGAGATTCATTCGAAATGATTCATTCCAAAATAGATATTATTAGGGATGTTTTTATTCACTACAGTTCAAAAGGAGATAAACTAAATTATGACAAAATGAGTCTAACTTCTTTTAAAAAATTTATCCATGATTGTGGAGTTGTTCGTGAAATGCCAAAAGCATCAAGTATCCTGGATACAAGTAAAATGAATAAAACAAAATCTTTGTCTAAATCTCCTATTAAAAAAAACTATTCTGACGATACAAATTTATCGAATACAACAAGTTTTAAGGCCCCGAAGGGAAAACTCTCGGAATCGGATATAAATATTATATTCCTCCACTTAACTGGTCCAAAAAATTTTGATAATTCTTTTCAAATCAAAAATCAATTTAACAAGAATTATGGATTTATAGGGAACTTTGAAGGAAATTTAACTAAGTCTATAATAATTGATAAGAAAGATTATATTTCATCAGATAATCCTAGCAATAAATTAAACTTTTTATTATTTTTGAAATCTTTTGAATTGATTGCTATGAAAATATTTCAAGAATTAAAACTGGATGATGCAGTGGAGAAATTTTTTACAATTGTAAGTTTACAAAATTAATAATTTAGTATTTAAATAAAATTTTAGAAAAAATCAAAAATTCATCAATCAGTAATGAAAATATTTCAAGATTAATGGAGAAATTAATAGAACCTAAAATTGTAAATTTATCTCACATAATTTGTATAGAAAAAATTTATTGAAGAATATTCTCAAATTATGGAAGAAGTTTATAAATTCTATTCAAACAAGCATAACTTAATGTCATTTGACCAAATGTTCAATTGCTTTAAAGATTTCTCCTTGTTTCCAGATTTAATAAATTTAGTTCAGTTAAGGTCAATATTTCATTCTTTATCTGAAATTTATTCTAATGAAATCTGCGGTAAAAATTTACTTATTTTTAATTAGTTAAAAATAAAAATACATACACTGCAGAAAAATCTTTTGTATCTTCGTCGGATCTTGATACTAGCAGAACGATTAGATATGGGAAATATGATTTTATAAACTTCAGATTATTTGTCGAATCTTTGGCTATGACTGCCTTAAATTTTGATTCAAAAAATGATTGGTCAGATATCGATAAAATGTTTTTTTTAGTGATAAAAATGAACGAATCTAAAGGATACAATAACATAAAAATAAAATTAGGGAAACCTTCGTATTCTTATAATATTAATGTTTTAGAAATCTTTCAAAGGACACAATTGGATTTCTATTAAAATTTAGGAGAAAGTATCCTGAATTAAAAATAGGAATTAAAAGTGATGTTAATCAAAAAGATACAAACCTATTAGATGAGATATACGATTAATTCTGTGAGAAAAAATTATATATAAAGAGAACTACTCCTATTAGATTTAGCTATTATTTTTTTAATTTTTAAAATAAATAACTGGAAACTTAATTTTTAATTTATTTAGTTTAATATTTTATGTTACATTTCGGGTATTCATAAATTTGAAATTATTTAATGATCAATTTCAAATATGATTATATTTATGTAATGCAAATTCGATTTAAAACTGGATTTTATTTATTATTTCTTGAGAGAATTTGAATGTAATAAAAATCAATAAGTATTAATTTAAGAAATCAATTTACATCTGATTATTTTTTGATTTTATTTATTAAAATAAATATTTTTAAGAATTTTCGAATAATCTGCTCGTCTCCATTCTAATATTATATTTTTGTAAAATTTCATGTTTTCTATAAAAATATTTAGGATTTCTTTGAAAAATCTCCATTGCTCCAAGAATTTTCCTTTTAATATTATCATTTCTTGGTTTAAAAATGAATCTATTTGTAAGGATTTATCAAACATTAAATTAAATTTCATATAATTTGAATGTTTTAAGAAATTTTTTCTTAAAGTGGCTATTGAAGATTTTAAAGATTTGTCATATTTGTTTAAATATAAAATTTCGAAATATAATTTGAAAACGTCTGCTTTATTTCGTAAGTTAGAATTTGACAAAATTTCCTTTTCATAATGAAATTTTTTCAAAGAGTAAATACTTGAATTGATTTCTTTATTTAGATATATCAAATCAAATTTTTTAAAGTATTCAAACTCGGTTATAAAAGAATGATGAAAATCACAAAACTTTTCTTCTAATAGAAGACTCATAGGAAGTATATGCTTGGTGGTGAAATTGTCAATTCTATTTTTGTATTTTTTTAGTAGGTTAATTTCAGTTTTACATAAGAGTAAAATTTTATTTGGATCTATTTCTAATTTTAACATTTTTTCATTATTATTTTTATCGCTTGTCATTAACTCTGAATCATTGAAAGTTTTGTTTTCTTTTTTGATCAAATATTCTACATCTTCGATTAACTTTTTACTTGTCTGATTTTTCATGATTTGTAAAGCTTTATCAGGAATTTTAAAAGTTTTAATTGTAATCAAATTATCTTTTTTAATTTTTTCAATTTCCTCAGAAATTTTCTCATGTTTAAATTTTTCAATGATCTCTATTTGTTTATTTTGGAATTTCGATTTTATTTCTTTAATAATATTCATGTATTTTAATTTATAGTCTTCATTTTTTTCTTCTTCTATTAGATTTGAATATTCTGATTTATTCTCAAAATTAATAGGATTCATCAGGATTTGCAAATTTTCTCTGACTTTTTTAAAATTTTCTTCGAGTGTAAAATGATTTGTAATATTCTTAAGT
>Ga0169931_10012953_pt1 | contig 11476 bp, 3 predicted proteins | sample Kivu_15m_20L_FD_129675 | JGI IMG/M metagenome (GOLD analysis project Ga0169931, IMG submission 129675) | Freshwater microbial communities from Lake Kivu, Western Province, Rwanda to study Microbial Dark Matter (Phase II) - Kivu_15m_20L... | ecosystem: Environmental > Aquatic > Freshwater > Lake ... | reverse complement strand
TATATTTGTTCTTTTCTTTGATGGATTTTTTTTTGTTTAATTTTTCTTTCCTTTTTTTTTTTTTTTTCTCCTTCTTTTCTTGGCTTTTTTTTCTTTAGACATATATCGATATGCTTGTTTGTTTTTTATTTAATACAACGATTTTCTCTTGGCTATATAAAATTGAATGGATAGACTTATATGTGAAATCGCTGGAAGATTACAAGGTTTACTTCCAGGTGATCTAGGAGATGTAGGATCTGCATCACTTGATGGAAATAACATGAATCATCTTCGGTGTAGGATTCTTTCAGAGAAAATGCTACTTTCTTGTGTCAATGGATCTCTAGCAGCCAATACCTCTTCTTTCACGTCGAAGAATTTGGGTACTCTGATGACTGGAAGGAAGAATAAATCTTCATCTCAAAGTGCTTATAATTCTTTACATAAGAGAGAGCGGCGATACTTGGAACTATGTACTCGTCTGTTACGATGTTCACAACGGATCTTTTTAGCCAAGGCGGAATACGAGCATGCCTTGGATCGAGAGATTTTGGGACAGTTTACTGACAGTGGACTCAATTCAGATATTATAAATGTATCCGATGATCTATATCAAGAATCTCCCTGGGTTGAGTATGTAATTCATCCTCTTTGTGCGAAAAATATTGAACCGTATATGGCACCTTTTTCAAATCCAGAGAAAAATGAGGGAAAGAGTGTAAATTCTTCTCAAACTCTTTCTGCAACCACAGTTATATCTGGTACTACCTTTCCACCTGATCCACTCCTTGTCGTGGGTTATATGCAGCTTATTTGTGCAAGTGCGGAAATCTTTCCTCGAGGAGAATGTTGGTCATCTACGAATCGTTGGATGCGTACTAAATTTTGTCCATACTCTCATTCCCTTGAGGGGTCTTATGGGGTGGAATCCTTTTGCGCTCTCGGAACAGGTCAGGATCTTGCTCGTGTAATCCGATTGATTACGTCCATTTTGGAATATTACGCAGGAATACCTGGCGCAGAAACAGTCCAAGCATGGGCTTTGATTTGTCTTATGAAACTCACAGAATCCACTGTTAGTACAAGGAGATATATACCTCCTATATTGGGTGTCGACTCAGAATGCCTAGCTTCCGCGTGGAGAAGTACATGGAAAACCCTCTTTCGTTCTGAGTTACGATACACAGCATTGACGACTAATCTGACGATGGGTTCCCTTGGTGAGCTTGTCGTCATGCTGATGACGGAAATTATACAAGGAGAGTGCACTGACTCGTATCTGCTCCAGGAATCCAGTCCAAATAATCCAATGAAGAAGATTAATTCATTTTTGTACGCGCATCAAGATGATATCTGGAATCTACCTCTATATAAATCAGTGGAAAATGTCACAACAAGTCATCCATTAGAGCTTATTTCATCACTCCTATCTACAGCGGATCTCCGGGAAGACACCGACGATTCTTTTCAGATGGCGCTTAGCTTAAATAAAGATCGAATGGGCGAATCTTTAGACAGTATCTCATTTAGGAGTTTCCGTATAGCTATGTTTTGTATAAGTGTCGTGGAAAGCATATCAAAAAATGCCGTGGAGGATACATTGACACGATTATCACCTTATATTTCATCGTGCTTATCAGTGCTTTTAGGGAGATTTATTTCATGGCGGACATCGTACCAGTTGAAATCTCTTAGAGAATATCAATGCACCGAAGACAGTGTCAACTCACAGGACTTGATCCACGTTAGTAAACGTTATCCATCATTGAAACACCAATCGTGTTCCTCAACACCCAACGACATTATCGATCACGAGTCCATATCATGCAAATCTCTCCAATCGCACTCACCAATCGCAGTCTCAGATTATTCAACGAATGGAGACAGGATGACATATGTCGGTAATGGTGAAATAGACTTGACATTACTCTGGTTTGATATCATATCTCCGTTCGGGGAACAATTCGAGACTGTGATTGATAAGTACAACTGGAGGGGTTTGCATGATATGGACTCGCGACTGACTCCGTCGTGGGGAGCGGAGGAACGCGATTGGTCTTTGAAACGATTCGACCATAAACGTATCTATACTCCTACAAACACACTTATGCATATGAGAAGCCACATTTATCAGCTCACTATTCGTCATCTGAAACGTCTCACTACCGAATTCGGCCTAACATCTAGCCCAAGCCTACTGCCTCTTTTCAAATGTACGGTCTCTTTCTATTTGTCGTACAATGACGACTCTGGGTTTCGACATGAACTATTTGATTTATTCCATAACTGCATGTCTCACATCTCGTCCAGATATTCATCCGCAACAGACAAGACTGAATGGTCACTCATCGCTCTTGATTTAGTGGGTTTCTTTCGCCTATTGCGCTCGTTGTATGAGCGTAATGCAGGGGCAGAATTATTTTCAGCGTTTAATGCGGATCAATTAAACCGCATTTTTATTAGTAGCCATAGAAATCTACAACTTTACATGAAGATGCGGAATCCGTTTATAGAAGCATTCAACATCCTCGGTTACGATTATGAAGATCTGTCTAAGGCGTCTGATGAGTATAACCATAGCCATGGTGGTGAGAGAATACGATTGCGAACCGACGATGTTGATTCAGCTTATGTGTTCAAAAGGCAAAAATTAGACATACAGGAGGCTTCGGGAGACACAACATCGGGAATTTTGAAGGAGGATAATACGTTGAAACAGCTCAGGTATTGCAGCTCCTATAATTATGAAATCGTGGATACAAGAGTTGCTTGGTTATCAGCTTTGCTTCTGTTGTTAATGGATCCGACGTGCAAAACTTTTCAGTGTATCCTTGATTATATGATCAAACCTTCTGGTGCTGCAAGATCATCCCTACAAAGAGACAAACAAAAGCTTCTACTTGGAGAAACGATCGACGCAATCAAACTTACATCTATGAAAGAACCTTGGGGATCCAATGAATCCATGAGCGAAAAATTACTGTTCATGGATTCTTTAGATCCCCATGATTCTTTCATTGGGGCAAGTATGATTACGTCGTTCGTTTTTCCGAGCAATAGTGTGTGTTTGTCTCTTTGTAGTGATGTTATTATAAAAGGTCGCTCAGACGCTGTTACAAGCTGTGCTTTTCATTTTGTTGGGTTTCTCACTTTCAGTTCTTATCTTTCGAGATTTATGCAATCCTGCTCTAGTGGCAGCAGCTTCAATGAAGAAGTCTACAATGAGGCCTTGTCGATTCTTGATCCTGAACGCTCTAAAGTGCTCCTCAAAGATTCCGTCAAAATATCCCGACGCTCGTTACGTGATCGCCCTTTACTGCGTGCTGTGCAGTTGATGGCCATCAAACAGTGCTTTATACAGGGAACAGATTCTTTTCATGAGTGGTTCGATCTTACTTACGCCGAGGCTTTCGTGAAGCCTTTTTTAGCCTCAATGAATACAGAAATCAGAGTTGCTGCCATCCAGTGCCTTGCTGCAGCCCTATCAATATTTCCATCACAAGAGCAGATTGTCAGTGAGACAATGACCCTGTTGTCCTTTAAGGCATTTAAGTATGACCATGGGAGAAATCTTGGTCAATGGATTCTCTGCTTTGCAGTACAGGGACAGAATAAAACTATCCAATCACAGAGCTTGCGCGATGCATGGTCCGACTCCGTACAATCTCAAATTTTTCTATTATTTGAATGTCTTGCCGTTATTTGCACTTTGGTCAGTGATGAGATTCGATGTGATGTATTAGCAGATATTGTAGCTTTGTGCCCTGAAAGAAGCCAATTTAGTACTTTAATCTTCAGATGCTTGTATGCGATTTCTAGGAAATACCAATATCGAAGCGTCGAAGATTTAATTGCCTATCACAGCTTCTTGTTGCTAGAATGCTTCTTGGAATCTGATATTAATCTGGCTTCGTTGCCGATTGTTTTTACGTATCCCAGTCTCATCTTATACCAAATACGGCTAAACTTGTCATCGTCAGTCCGCGTCAATCAAATGAACCCCTCTCCAGATTATGCCGAAGATCTACAGGCATTGTCTCTTCGAGTTTTTCTTAAGAATAACTTATCAACAATCATGCCCCGCATTATTGTGAGCTCTTCTAATCAAAAGACTTTCAAGGATGGAGATAAAAGATGGAATCTCGCCTGTGAGATCTCAATGTCCCTTTATGAAAGCGACTCCGACGCCAACATCGCCAGGCTCATTCGTAAATATTTCCATGACATCTATTCGTACATTTTACCTCTCATTGAATCCAAGACCAACATTAAGGAAAATCGCGTTTCCGGTCTGGAGGCGATGGACTTTCTGTCAAAAGTTTTGTCTAAGGAGAAAATTGACCGATGCATAGCGGCGTATTCTCATTTGGTCGTTAAGAAACTTGTACAACTAAGTGGAAAGGTCTCGTTAGTGTATAGAAACCTCGAGGTTGTTGATGAGACGATTTTTCGATCTATAGAATCCGTCGGATCAAAAAACACTATTATTGCCGGAGTCACATCTGGTGTTTTACAAGATATTGACGTTTACCAGAAAGCAGGTACGACTCTAACCGAGGTACTGCTTTATGCGCTTAAAGATTTCAGATCTGCGGTGAACACGATCGAGAAAACACATGTTTGGCAAAGTCTGAGGAATATATGTACAAATATTTTGAGTGACAATGTTACTGTGCAAAAGCAGGTCAATCCAGAAGTGTTGCTAGTCACACTCAAGTTACTTTTGCTAGCCGCGGACGAAAGCGATGCATCAATGAAGCTAAATATACTCGCGCAAGTATGCTTGATTATTGAAAAAATTTTGGGGTTTGAAGGTGAGCTCATGAAGAATCAGGACACTTCCTATCCTTGGAAAGATATATCCTACTGCTTAATTCAGATACATTATAATAGCGTCGCGGTGTATATAGATGCTTACGAAGAAAACGCACGAGAAACTGCAATAGCTGAGCGCTGTTCTTGTAGCCTGATTTCAGTTGTTGGAGAAGAATGGCCCGAGACAAGAACCACTGATTATAACGCAACCATAAACCATCTTATTAGCGTGCGTGCGATTGTGATTTTAATTCATGATACCCTGCTCAACATGAAACACCATGCTATAAAGTACAGCTATATCAGTTATTGGAAATTCCAGTATCTTCCACAAATATCACTCACTCGAGATCAAGAAACTTCTCTTCGATCGCTAAATGAGAAATTTTTCATATTTGATATTATTGATAACCAACGGGATCCAAAAATTAAGGTAAATATGCCTGATGAACTGAAAGAGTGCTTGAAGACTCTGAAATCTCATCGTCTAAGAAAAGTGTCGAGCGATGAAATGTTTCGTTCCTCTGAAAAGGATAATGAAACTGTCATAATCCAGGCCTTAGGCCGTTTAATAGATATTTTTGACAATGTGCGGTGGCAGGTGTCAGAGACCGAGGCTACTGTCTTACTTCTCATAAGGACGGAGCTGGTGAGTCTTTGCTCAGCAAATTTTCCTTCGCCAATACGCCTATCTGCAAGCAAATGCCTCGGCCACCTTTTCTGCCCAAGTTCGGTGCCTCTATTAACGGATAATTGTAAAACATTGTTCGCGCCGATTCCAGTACCACCCTTGATTGAATTGACTAATAATTCTGAACCCTTAGATTACGGTTATGATGTGATGGACTCGGCGCTACCAATCTTTTACAATGATCCACTTATACACATACATACACATGCATTACAAGTTCTTGCGAATTACATACAGTCTCGTGACATTAACATAGCAATTATTGCCATTGATACGGTTTACGCGCTTTTAGATACTACAAGCTACCAGCATTGCTTGTCGTACTTGAATGATGACTTTGTTGACTGTATTATTTCTCCTATGACAGCATCTATCAATCGAAGATCCAGGGTTCCCCCTAGGGTAAACGGCAACGAGGTTAAAAAGCTCTGTAAGATGTATTGTACTGATGGGGATCGTGATATTTCATCTATTTGCTGGGAGAAAAGTACATGGTCATCGTCCGAGAACTTCAATCAATGGATTAGGCATATCACATTTATACTCCTCACTTGCTGCTATGGGCTTGAAAAGGAATTAGATTCGCAAAACAAATCTATCAGAGGAAGTTGTGATTTCTTTTATCCATGTGCCAGTTTGTGCTTAGCTGACGCCAGCTTCGCTGCGTTGATATTTCCAGGTATCATCTATGATATTTTGAACTTTATCGAAGGAAATGATTCTGCGACAAATCGTCATCCTGTGAATGGGAGCGTTACTAGAAGAGAATATATCGGTTCGCCTGATAGTGATGTGAATCATTTACTGACTGAATGTGTCACGTGTGTGCTAGATAAGGCCAACCCTGAAGCAACAGAGCTTGTACTGAGCGTACTGAACATGTTAAGGCGAATCACAGAACATCGCTTTCTACAAACGTCCAAAATGCCTAACTCTTCCGTGTCTAAAGATCGGCAGTACCCTGACGACAATCATTCATCGAAGAAAGCAAATCAAATCCCGGTCGTAACGAATGAAAATTATAATGTTAATTTACAACCAAATCCTCTTTGGAATGGTCGTCAATATGGAACTGTATTACAACTTAATGGTCTTGACGTAGCGAATGCATTTGCACTAATCCGAAGGTGGGAAACAGCGTTGTACTACAGTGAATTTTATGCAGACAATAGGCTCGGTACGTCAGGATCCTTATTCGAGCGCGTTACTGACCAGCATTATGCATGTGGTCAATTCAGTATCAGGTAAGAAATGTGGTGATATAATATTGAAAAATTTATCGCCAACCTTTCTTTTCAAAATTGTGCATTGTGATAGCGGATTCGGCTCTCACATACAGGATATCATGTCTTGGAGCTCTCTATCTTTTTCCGATGAAAGCATCTCACAACGAATAGAAAGGTTTTGCGATTTATACAAGCTCTGCTTAACGCAGATAGACGACTTCGATGAAATGGATGGTTTGTTCCATCAGGTGTCATTTTTATTCTCGAACTTGACAGGTTCTTTCAAGCATAATGACATCAAGACTTTAAACTACGACTGCTATGGCAGCGAAGTTACGAAATTACTCTATCACGATGCCCAGATGCAAACTCGCAGAGCATACATGGAAAACTATGGTGTTGAAAGTAATCGTAATGTTATTGCATGTTTGAAGAGTCTAGGTGTTCGCCACGTCTTGCGAAATTATATGTCTTGTGTCATCGACGATAACACGGACGACGAACATACAAAAAAGTATTGGGTCCAAATCCGTAACCATCTTGCAGAGGAGAATTGGAGAATGATGCTGTGGAGCAATATCGATAATTTGCAGCAATCATATGCCTCGAAGGAGCAGGACAGAAGGAGAATCTCATACAATCTGGATGTTGATTCCAAAGGATTCAATGAATATTTCAACGATATAGCAACATCTTTGTTATCTGATGACCAGTTCACTTTCAACCTTGTCGCCTCACATTGTCGCATAAGCATCTGTGATGCTCTTGACAATTGCAAAGGTCAACTAATGGGCTTGAGTACGGAATATGAGAGGCTCATCATGCAGTTGAATATTTTGAATGACTTCGATGACATTAGCACAATCTTGTTTCAACAAAACGATAACAGTAGAACTCTCATTACCATCACGGATAAGTGGGATAAAGGTTTGAACGAAAATATTGACGCGCTGACATTTCAAGACGTGGAATTTTTATTCTCCTCGAGAGAACTCGGTATTAGGATCCTTCTTCGAAAGAAAAAAATGAACCAAGATATAATTGTACCAAAACTGAGGAGTCATTTATTATGCCTATGCAAAGTCGCCAGACAGTTTGGTGCTCCCAACATCGCAGAGACTGCGTTAGCTCGTCTCAAACATCTCCATTCTCCACAATCACAGGAGACTCTCATCGATCAAATATCAATAGCGTTGGAAGAGGCGAGAATAACCGCATTATATGGCGACAGTACCTTGGCTGTAACAAAAGCAAAAGCGATTATTAGCAACTTGCAAGGTATAGTTACGACGGAGGTAAACGACGAATACAAGCTTCTACTTGCAGAGAGCTGCCTTCAATGTGGAGAGTGGTTGATGAAGACTAAATCTGAGGCTTCAACATGCGTTCTTGAAAAGTACTTGAAACCGGCCACCGTATTGTCTCAAACAGCATTTGATAACAGTAGGAATTATTATAGGGCGAAATTGCTTTCTGATGCTAATTTTACATTGGGAGACTTCGCTGCGAGTTCGTATGAGAGCATGGAGGCAAAAATGAAAACGCATGAGTTCAAAGTTGCCTTGAATTCCTCATCTTATCGCGCCTCTGAATTGAGGGAATGCGTGAGTATAAATGAAGATTTGAAGACTCAATTAGAGGCTATCAAGAATGGACTTAAGGGTTCCAGCGGATATCGTAAGGCAAACATTGATCAGAGGGACAAAGAGCGCTACCACGAACTAGAAAAGAAGATGCACGACCTCGGGCAGCACATGAGGACATTGGAAAGGGAGATAGAGTTGGAGACAAGAGAAAGGTCAACAATGAAACAGAACTTCAACATGTATCTGAAACTGGCTATTCAATCATATGGTACAGCACTATCCTGCTGTGAAACGTCATCCTCTCACTCTACGCATGTCTTCCGCTTTATGTCCCTTTGGTTTCAATCCAGCAATTTTGAGCACGATATTCACGCGGTCATGGCTGATTTGATTCATAAAATTCCTAGCTTTCATTTTGTTCCTTTGACGTATCAAATTTTCTCACGCATTGACAAATCGTTAACGGAACTGGACATGCTACAACAGCCGAACGTAAAAGTCACACGAAACTTTCAGCGAGTACTTCGACTTCTAGTTATAAAAATGTGCATCGATCATCCGTATCATTGTCTAGTACAGTTGCTCGCCCTCTCATACGGGAATAAGGTGCTGTCTGGTAGTAGTGGGAAATCGTCGGCTCTATATCTGAGTAATGTTGGAGAGAGCAAAGTAGACGCATGCAAGGACATCTTGAAAGCAATACGCCACGATGGCCCCTCGTTCGTCTCTTCTCTGATCGATTCGTATAGTGCGGTCATGAGTTCTTATTACAATCTTGCCATGAAATCAACTGAAGACATTGTTAACAAATTAGGATACAAGGATATTTTGATGCGAGATGTGTCTGCCCTTGGAAAAGACTCGGCAGTGCCTTCCTTGGATCGCTGTCTAGGGTCACCGAATAGAAAACTGTTCGATTCAGTTCCTTGCATCCTGACAAAGGCTCCCATCCTTCGAGCATCAGCCGACTATGGAGGTGGAAGCATTGATCCCATTGGTAGTGAGAGAATTCATTCGTTTGAATCTTACTTTTCTCTTACTGAGACTGGCATTCATAGACCCAAGATAGTAACATGCGTTGGCACAAGTGGTAAACGGTATAGACAATTAGTCAAGGGAGACGACGATATCCGTCAAGATGCAATCATGCAACAAGTTTTTGCGACGATCAATACTTTGTTGAGAAAAAATGATCTCTCGAGCCGTGACAGAGGGATGAAGTCCCCAAACCTAGCATCGAAGATCATCACATATTCGTGTGTACCGATCACACCTAATAGCGGTATTATTGAATGGGTGAACGATGCAATACCCTTTGGAGACTGTCTTGTAGACAAGAAGATTGGTAATAAGCAATATCAATTGGGTGTACATAGCAAGTATTATCCGGGAGAATGGGGAAACTCACTTTGTCGGGTTCACTTAAAAAATTCGCCAAAAGACCAGTTGCGTCAGTCATACGATCAAATTTGTAACCATTTTAGTCCAGCGTTTCGTTTTTTCTTCCTCGAGCGTTTTTCTCATGATTTGAAGTTATGGTATGACGCTCGGAAGCGGTATGTCAAGTCATGTGCTGTGAATAGCATAGCTGGGCATATCCTGGGTATAGGAGACCGACACGCTTCGAACATTCTAGTACATCAGAAGTCAGGGGATATTGTTCATATTGACTTTGGCATTGTATTCGAGCAAGGAAAGGTACGGAATTATCGAAATGTAATCATGATTGACTTAATTAAGGCCAGAGACGAACTGATCAATATTATTCCCATCTGCTTAGCTCCTTCCAACTCCTGAAATAGTACCCTTTCGTTTGACGAGAGACGTTGTTGATGGTATGGGCCCCCTTGGCACTGATGGTACCTTCGTTGCAACTGCGATAAGGACATTAGCTGTGCTTCGAGAGAACACCAATGCTCTTATGACTATACTCTCTGCAGTTGTATCAGATCCGTTGTATAAATGGTGCATCAATCCTATTACAGCTCGTTTACGACAAAGAGATGAGCTTGAAGAAGGAAAGGACAACACCGTATGGATATCAAGAGGCCAATCAAACAATAAATCTCTTACAAATGCAACAGCCGATAGCGATGATCCCGGTACAAATCTTGAACTGGAAAATGATGCAGCAAGTAGAACGTTAGCAAAAATTGTCAAGAAGCTTCAAGGTTTTGAAGATGAAAGCTCAGGTGAAAGTCAAACAGTAGAGGGTCAAGTGAGAATGCTCATCCAAGCAGCGAAGAACCCGGATAATTTATGCCAGATGTATTGCGGCTGGACTCCATGGTTGTGATACCAGCATTGGGGTACGATAGATAAGTCCAAGGAATGTAAATACGCTACAAAAAATAGAACTTATCTATTTTCATGATTACATGAGCAAGGTTCAACCTGTGTTAAGAACGGTAAGCAGCTGTAAAATAATGTAATCTAACGGAAATATCCTGACGAAGAAGAAGGAGGACGTGAAACTATAGCCCCAATTTCTTCATCCTTCCTCTACTTTTACTATTTCCCTGATTGATTAGTGCTATGGTTTGCTTGCACGACTCCGGTGCGCGGGGCACACATTATGACGAGACATATGACGTCAATGGATGACGTCGATGACGTAGGAAAAATGTGCTCAAACATTGTGACGAGGCATGACGTCGCAGCCTACGTCATATGACCGTTCCGTCGGCTGTCAACCGCGCGCCACTTTTTTTAACAGAACCCCATGAACAATCTCCATAATGTTACATACCATTTGCAATAGATCAGGATTTACGCAGTAGACGAGTGCTCCATACATAATGTTACATACAGCACCATTTGCAATAGATCAGGATGTACGCAGTAGCCTCACGTACGTATGGATCCGCAAGGTCGAGTTGATGCCAACTGGAGTGCTGATTTGTTCTTGTTTGGAGCCATCACGGAGGCAACATCCATGCCGACACATTGGTGCTGTGTTCCACCAAACTGGCTTACGAGTAGAACCATACCATTTTCATTTTCGCTGGTGGTCTTACTTTCATTACTTTGGATTATCCGGGGACAGTCCGGACAGTAACCTTTTCCTTCAAGCTGTAGGCAACAACAGGACATTCCAAGGATTACCTTTAAGTCCTGCCGATATCCAAGAGTTGTCAATATATCCTTCATCCCAGTCGGACAAAGTTACGGTTGCT
>Ga0169931_10012950_pt1 | contig 11476 bp, 6 predicted proteins | sample Kivu_15m_20L_FD_129675 | JGI IMG/M metagenome (GOLD analysis project Ga0169931, IMG submission 129675) | Freshwater microbial communities from Lake Kivu, Western Province, Rwanda to study Microbial Dark Matter (Phase II) - Kivu_15m_20L... | ecosystem: Environmental > Aquatic > Freshwater > Lake ... | reverse complement strand
TAATGGATATGTATGTCCAGTTCACAAAATAGATAGCATGTTAGGTTATATCATAGAACATTATATCTGGTAATGGAAAAATCTGGTATTGGTTGGGTAGTTAATTAGGATAGGATGGTGCTGCCTCGTCGAAAGATGCACCCGTATCGCAACAAAAGTATGCCCGATATGTAGACTTTGATACTTCCCACCAAATAGTAAAAACCGCTTTCGCTTACTTACAACAAGTGGTATATCAAGCCTTAGCTTCGTCTTAAAAGTAGGCCTAGATAATTTACTCATAACAGAATACTTACCTAACAACGTAAATCAGTAGCAAATCAGGCTAAACTTTCTTCTACGAATCACTCATTCAAAACACACAGCAGTTTAAAAATCAAAGCAAAAAAGACTGTTTCGCCTAAGTGTTTTAGAACGGAGCAAGCCAAAGAATTCTAATTAATTTCAAAAAGTATTTTTAGAAGTATTCAGTCGCAAGATGTCAAGCAACAAAAGAGTTCCAGTCTCAGTTCAGCGATTACTCCAACTCTTTTAAGAAAAACAAAAGGAAAACAAATATCTGAGAAACCGTTTGAAAAAGACGCCTATTGCCAAAAGATTTAAATCGGAACTAGCCTAGAATTGATTTATTTTTATTAAGGACGAGTTTATAATAGGTTATTTAAATGGAAAAATTATCCTGTGTGCTTTGCAGGGGTGCCTATCGTGAGCCTCGCATGTGCTCCACCTGCTCAGAAATATACTGCAGAAATTGTATAGAAAACTATATTAAACGCCATCACTGCTGTCCGAACTGCAACTAAGTCCTACCTGAACTAGCCAACTGCGCTCGACTCATCAACGAACTCAAAGAAGTACACTATCGTATGATTAAGCATGTCAAGCCTAAGCAAAAATCGTATAAAATATGTCTTTTTCACAATTTGCCGCTGAATTATATATGCGTGGATTGTGCAGTACCGATTTGTTCTGATTGCGGAGTCATCGAGGCCAGCGTAATTAATACTTAACTCAGCACAGAGGACACAAGTTGTAAGCGAGAGGAAGTGCGACTAAATAGGTGCCTAAGGCCAGACTGCGCGAATATTTAGTAAGCATAGAGTAGTGCATTTTAAGAGACCACAGCAAGTACCAGCAGCTGGTGCTGTAAAAATAGGTAGTAAAGAGCGAACTAAGATGGAGCCACAACAAACTTAGAGAATACTATTAGGAAATGTGCAGTCGGTTAGATAAGTAAGCAGACTAGCTCACTGCGAAAATACTAGAATAGTTGAATGAAAGAGGCTGTAGACTTTAAAAGTTAAGAAGGCTCAAGGACTAAATAGGTTAGGTGTTATAACTTAAAAACTTATCGTTATAGTAAATGTCAAAAATAGGATAAGGCAATACATTGGTTTAAGATTTGTAGCTTGACGATCACTAATAGATCTGGAGAAAAGTAGATGGGCTGATCGAGGACTGCCAGGATTAAAACTTTATAAGCGTTCCTCACAAATCTTTAGCCACTCTGTAATGATCAATTTATACAGCAACTAGGTGTATCCTGAGTATGTGAATCATACCTTTTAGATGGATTATACCATAGACAAGGACCTGCCCTTCAAGTACAGTCCTCCCTTCGATCTCTACGGCAACCAGTGGAGACTTAAAATTTACCCCAAAGGCAATCTCCAAAACTCCAAACATCTCGCTCTGTTTTTATAACTAATCGATGTATCTTTAATATCATTTAGTGTCCAGTGCCTCTGCCTTCGCCTCAGCAATACTACTACCGCCTCTAGCTCATTAGTCTTCAAGCTGCGGGAAAGACTATTAGCAAATAGTATCGATCTCCTTTCGCTATTAACGACTGCTGGGGTTATAACGATTTCGTTAGATTGTAGCAGCTGTAGTAGTATCTCAATAACGGAAGACTTATCTTTGTGGTTGGACTCAGAAACTGCAGTTTTTATGATGTCTGCTAAAATATGCGCAGGTACATTCGCAAACTATAAGGATAAAACAAAGTTTTATAAGATTTGCTCAACTCCAGCAATCTCACTGGCAGCCATTTAGTGCTCAGACAAGACTAATCACTGGCAACTTCACGGCTCCTTTAAGAAACTAGCAATATCGTAGATAGCGATTGAACTCATCACTCATCAGTCGAAATATGATTTAAGCTATTTGAGTTTAATTTATATTCTTTGTACTGTAATGTTTTATTTATATTCTTTGTACTGTAATGTTTTATTTATATTTTGATACTGTAATGTATTCACTAATATTCTTATATTGTAATGTTTTCATTATATTGTTTGTATTCTAATGAATGGTTGGGTTAGTCTTAAAGTGGGTTATTATATAGTTTAACAGAAACATGTTGCGAGTCAAGACCGAGCATAAAACCCTAAAGCCTTTCTAAGCCAACAAAAGCACCTTCAAAACCCCTAAATCCTACAATAAATAAAACCGAGGCCGCAAAACGCCCAACAACTACACCAACAATATCAGCAAAGCACTCTAAAGCTATTGCTCACAACAAATAGACTCCCAGTTTCAGTAGTCTCAAATCAAGTCACTGCCTTCGGTCGAGTAGCCCAACTAGAAGTGCCAGAATTATTTTCTAAGGAAAAATATCATGATTCTCTTTTATTTTTTTCAGAGGATAGGCGAGTGCTGGAAACTGGATGCGCTAAGCTATTCGCAGATGTTGATTTTGCTCAAATAATGGGGGTACATTCGATCAAGCGATGAAACATTCTTAAGCCAGTCTTCGCCTAACTAGTAGCTCAAAAGAGTATACTATATATGGAGAAACGCCTCCATTTAAAGGACTATCTCGCTTGCCAACCTAATCATCATTCTGAGCTACCTTTAGAGCATCGATTCAGATTGGCAACTTGTGACTGAAATGACGAGATAACTGCAAAAAGGACTTTCGCATTTGAAGCTAGTAGTTGCAAAGCAGCTCTAGCCGCAGTTTATCTATTTCACTAAAAAATAAACTTATCATTTCTCATCTCAGGGCTTAGTCAGATTGAATAAAGAACAAATATAAAAACTGCAAAAACAGCTTTCTCCTTTAAGGTACAATAGACTCACATCTGCAGCTCCAGCTATAGAAGTGTCCATTTAGCCACCCTAAGACCCTCCTTTGCAGTTTTCTAAGAAGACCTAGGATTTAGCTCTAGCGAAGAGGAATAAAATGTGCGTGGCTATACGTGAGAGTCAGCCTCAAATATAAGAAATATAGCTTCATCATTTGCTCAGCTATAAAGAACCAGTATGCAAACATAAAAATGAGTAAAACCTTAAAGAAAAGATCACAAAACAATGCATGAGCCCAAAGATGGCTTTGAAATAGGATAAACGCAAAAACAGGATAAACTCGCAATCAAGCACTAAAGCTGTTGCTTGGAGTAGGAAAAAATATACAGTGGATAAGAAAAAGAACAAATAAATAGCATAAACAAACAATTATAATCAAGGATTTGGCAATCCGAGCCGTTAAATGAATTATCCTGAGATAGCTCGCATGCAAGACACTGCCTGTTTTCACAGGGATAGATAACAAAAATAACAGATAATAGATTAGCTATAGTGGTAATAGATCCCTAAATAAAAATAGTAATTACGAATGGAAACATAACTGCTCATGATGTAGTAGCATGATTTAGTGCTCTAGCTGCCCTGTGAGGCAAAACGAAAGTAAAATATCTAGCTGTCTTGCGACTACTAACGGTAGGCAAAACGAAAACAATACATCTAGCTGCCCATCCTCTACGTGGATGTGAATATTGAGTAAGGCCGGAAAGAAAGAATAGTTATCTATGATGGAGATAGGGCTGGTGACCTTGCAGTCAGATTTGGACAAAAGCATGGTAAATATATGAGTATTTAGGTTTGGGGGAGTAGATGGTGGAGAGATTGTAAGAAATGCTGGAAGTTCAAATCGGCACCCTCCTGGCTAAAATATAAGAAATATCCTAGGAAGACTGTTCAGATCTTTATTGATTTTTATGCAGAAAGAATTATTAATATGTTTATTTAAAACTATTGAAATTAGTTATGATAGTAATTATTGATAATAATTATCATAGTAATAACGGTAAATATGTATGAAGATTTATTGATGATAGTTATGATAGTTATGATATTAGATAGTTATGATAGTTATGATATTAGATATGTAAGAAAAATATAATACAAAAGTAATCAAAGTCTCGGTTTGCTATGAAACTCCAAAAATCTGCTTACAGTCGACTAGTCATACTTACGGTGCTGCTCCATGTATCGACAGCACTCGTCAAGCAGCAAACTGGGCACTCCCAACTTGACCGCAATAGCTCTAGCGTGCAGTCTCATATGGCCTCTTTGAATTCCCTCGATTGCCAAAGCACGCAGGGCACCTAAATTTTGAGCCAAACCTATCGTCACAATGATCTCAGCTAGTTCTTGCGAAGAAGGCTACCCTAGCAGACTAAGACTGTATTTGTAGATAGGGTTTCTGTTGACAACCCCACCAACTGTGCCCACTGCCATAGGAAGTTCGATAATTCCTTTGAAAAACTGTTTGCCTTCTTTTTCAATAAGCTAATAATGTGTCAAGGGCTGGTACTTGCCAGTCTTGCTTGCAAATGCATGAGCCGCTGCCTAAACAGCTCTCCAGTCTTGTCCGGTAGCCAAGCAGACAGCATCTATACCATTCATAATTCCTTTGTTATGCGTAACAGCTCTAAACGTGTCATTTCTGGCAAACTAATAAGCTTATAATATTTTTCTGACGACTTCAGCTCCTGAGGATCCTTTCCAAGCCATGTGTTAAACAGGTACAATAAACTGACTAACTGCTCTTCGCTCTATGCAATAGTTGCTTAAAACTGATATTCCAGTATTGATACCCATTCTGGCTACGATTTCTTTAGCCTTCTCTGCCACGGTATTAGTAATGTTTGCTCCCATAGCCTAGCATACGTCAATCAACACATCCATAGAATGGTCTTTGGAACCTTGCTTGTTTTGTAGTTCTCTCACTCTAATGTCTTTTATTCCACCTCCTCTTCCCACCATACTTTAACACTATTTGTTTAGTTGCTTCATTATCTCAAATTTTTGTTTAGTCAGCATGTTGACTTCTTGGGGTTCTAGGTTGGGCAAGTGGACCTGCCCGATCATGATGGTTGGACTTGAGGATGTATGGAACGAAAAAGGGGCCATGAATTTGCCAATAGCACTTGCAGCTGCCACAACGCTAGGCTCCTATATACACATAGGCACTGTATATTGGCGTTAGTTTATGCTAATAGCAGGTAGAACTGCCAAAGGCAAGGAAAGCTTCCCGATTACGTTTTCGATCATACTGTCGGCTGTCTTTGAAATGAGACCTCCTTACTAAAGCACATTCTAGTCGATCTACACTCCTTTCATGTTGAACAAAGCTTCCCTTCGCTCACCTATCGACATCTTGTAGAACCTAGGCTCACTATCTGTTATTTTTTTGTCGATGTTCTTGATCCTATTTATGTAGTTGCTTGTGTTATTTTTGGTAAGAGAAGCCTGAATCAAAGGTTTGAGTTTGTAATGTCTTCTCCATTTTTAGTCTATTTCAGTCAAATAGTATGCGCCTTCATCTAGATTCGATATGTCAGAACTAGGTTTTCCTTTGAATTTTCCAAAGTTTTTCTATCTTTTCAGCATTTAGTCCGAATAGTCAGCTGCACTTACTTTAATGCGATTTCTGAAATAGTTGTCTGTTCTGAGTATCTGCTCTGGTGACAAAGGATTCTGAAGGATAGTCGCTTCTAGCATGGTCGAGCAGAGACCACTACCATAGGAAAAAAGTAGAACTTTTGAGTTAGCAATAGTAGGGATTCTATAGAGCAAGCTAAATAGCCCTGCATAGAGAGATCCGGTGTAGATGTTTCCCACTCTTTTGGAGATAAAAAGCGAAGGTTCTACTTTTTTCTAAAATTTATTCAAGATTTCTTGAGAAGTTATTTGAGGATTTTATGTCTGAAGTAGTAGAGTATAGGCTTTTTGAACCATTTTAGCAAAGGGTGTGTGGAAGCAAAGATAGTTTGCTTCTTATTCAAGCTTGGCGTTGTTTCTCTTTCGCTTGAGGCCCAGGTAACAGTTTTTCATAGCTCTGAGGTAGCACTCTAGGGAGAGTTGACCATCCACTGTAGGATACTAAGAAGATGGGACTGGCTTGTAGAAATCATATTGATGTTCCATGTGGCTGGCCCTCACAGGATTTATCAGTATTTTGGGATTTCGACTTATTAGCATCGCCACTGCACCAGCCCCTCCTGTTGGTCTGGCGGGTCCTTCCTCATAGACGGCCAGATCCGCAGCAACAACGATTCCGAATCGTCCATCCCAAGAGGGAGAGCTGACCCAGTTGAGAGTGTTTATAAGGGCATTAGTGGCTCCATAGCAAGCATTTATGCTTGAGGCTCCTTCATTAATACATAGATACCTTCGATGTCTGCGTTGTCAGGGAAAAGACTCATAAGGACAGTTTTGGTCGATTTGGATTTGTCTAGGAGAGTTTAGGTGCCGACTTAGAGTCGACCAACCTGATGAGGTTGAATGTTGTTGTTCCTCATGAGCTGACTCACAGCTGAATGATCTCAGATTTACCGGTCAGGCATAGAGAGTTGACGTCTTATAGGTCTCCGGCAAAGGACATCTGTAGCTGTCCCAAACCCACTGTATATTTTCCGGCTTTGACACCAAAATGTTTTTCTGAATAAAAAAATATGTACCTAGCTCACTTTGGTCGACGTAAGTTCTAGGGATGTATATTTCAATGGCTTCGATGCCTGCGTTCATGGACTTTTTTCTGAACCCAATTAAGTATTATAAACCCTCAGTCATAAGTTTAAAATAAGCTCCCACAGGAATAACATTCTCTCACTTCTTATCTTGGCTGTCAACTGCTATGAGTCTACCATTAGGATTGAGAAGTTTTAACTGCTCTTACGACCTATCCTTATGTTCTTTGTGGCTCTCAACTTTTTGTTAAAGCCATGACGTGTCAGGAAAGGGATAAAAACTTATGAAAAAGGTCATAAAAGCAGTCATTGAAGCGATATAAGTTGATTGATGTAAGTTTAAAGAGTGAAAAAACATAATTAAGAAAACACCAAGATGATGCAAAGTTCACTCATTATTATGAGGCGATGACGTAATCTTGTTCGAATTACCTTAAAATTTTGTTAGTGTTGTCTAGAGCGGAAATCATCAGAAACTCAAAAATCATAACGATTTCGCAAAAATAAGCTTAAAACGATGAATTTCATAGAAATGTTTTTGTGTTTTTGTTTGTATACTTGGCATATATTTGACATATATATGGTTGAATGACTTGATATTTTGTTATGCTGATGCTTGATAATATAAAGATGACTTAGATCGATTAACCGCGCAAAGCTAAAGAGGAGAAAAAAGGCATAACAGCGACCCTATCCCAGGCGATCGGTCCCATAGTAAAGTAACTCCAAGGCAACAACATTCTGGTATTTCTAAAAAGATTCAGCAAGTACCCGAACTAGCTTTGCGATGTGCTCAGTTCTTCCACTCGCTTTCGCAATACTGCATGCACTATCATCGTAAAAGTATGCATCGTCAAATGTAGGTAGAGAGGATATCTAAGTGAAGAAGAATAAATTGATCAAGAAGCAAGCTAAGTAAGGAAATCAAAGAGCAAGAGGAAGGCCTAAAAAGAAAGGCGCATAAGGTAATGAATAAAACGATAATGCGGTTCCTTAGCCACCCAAGAAACCCCTGACGGCCTATATCATTTACTTTCAGGACAAGAAACCCACTTTTGTTGAAAGATATCCCACACTTAATTTGTCATAGCTGACTAAGCTCATCGCAAAAGAATGGAAAGAACTTAGCTAGCCCTAAAAACAAGTCTACTTGACCCGAGCATCAACTGATCGCAAAAGATACGAAGATCAGCTTAACGAATTCAAACGCTCATATGGTCGGGTCTTTGCCGTGGAAGCACTTTAAGATCAGGCTGACGAATAAGCACAACTGGCCTTGATAATCAACCAAAGTCAGGAGCCTACTCCTAATGGCAAAGTTTCCAAAAAAGATAAAAACAAAACCCAAAAGCCATAGAAAATGCAGGAGTAGGTCGATTAAGACAAAAGTTCTGAGTAGTAAAGCTCTTAAGGATAAGGGGCCGAAGACTAAAATGAGGAATAAGAGGACTAAGCTCAAGTTTAGGGTTAGCAAGAGCAGTAAGATGCCGAATAAGACTAAGCCGAATCATCGTAATAAGTCGAGGCTCGTTTTGTGTCGCCTTAGCTTGTCGAAGAAAATGCCTAAGTGCAAGAAATATCTTCTTCGCACTAACAGCATGATTCATGATAGCTAGCTTGATTAATGGCAACTATTGGTTCAAAGCTATATTTAAAATATATATGGAATAGCTCACCTAAACATAGTTGGCTAAATTTAAGAGGGCTTTCTAGCTGTTTGACAAGGATGGAGATGGAACTATAAACAAAGCATAAATCACTACAGTGTTCAAACAGCTTAACCTGAATCTTAAGGAATAGCAAATAGATAGAATTATGGGCCAGCTTGATGACAACGGGGATCGATGCATCGAGTTCTAGGAGTTTATCGGCGCACTAGGCATGTACATATTCAGTTAAATAGCAATAATGTAATGGCCAACAGCTAGGCTTGGCTTTTCGAAGTGTTTCAGTCGATGGATCAAGATTGCGATGGACTCTTGAGTCTTTAAGAAATCACAAAAGCCTCCAAAGCCTACGGTATTGAGTTTTAAGAACGATAGCTCAAAGTTTTATTGTAAGGTACATAACAGGGGTTAAGTTATGAATAGTTTGCTTAGTTATTGAACCCTTGTAACTAGAATTGAAATTTTTCAATGATTTTATGCTTTTTTCTTACAAAAAATGTTTAAAATAAATTAATAGAGCATAGAAATACTGGCCGTTCTAATATTTTTGTTTTCTTTCATTAGTTAATTAAGTAGATGAGACGTATAAGTTAATATAGTAGATGGATGTATTAGTTTATAAAGAAGATGGGATGTATAAGTCAAAACGGTTGTTTGGGTCCCCGCAAACGCCAGAGATAAGTATACGAGTAGCTAGTGGAGCTCATCCATCTGTAGACCATGAGACAACCAACTTAAAAAGATAACAAAAACTTATAGCAAAACCTCAACACTTACCAATCGATCAGAAGTAGACTCATCAAGAGAGGATACTTGCGTAAACTGATTGATAATCTGATGACTCGTAGGGCTAAACTCAATAACTGTATGGCTCATAACCTGAGCATCACTATACAGAATCACTAGATAGAAGCCAAGTATGCAGCACTAATAACTGCAGACGAATTAAGTGATAAGCTTTTCCAATAAAAAAAGTCAAGCGAATAACACAACGACAGACTTTCTAATGTAAACTCAGCATCTTCTCAAAATTACAAACAGCCTCTATCTGACCCCATCTCGATCACAGTACCCTCTCAAGCAAAAGATGTTCGCTTTGATCTGCTGTATTTTCAACTAATTTTGCATCTCTTCTAAGCTGATTCACGCTTGTACTTGAGCGTACTCGAGTCAATTACTGCTTTTTCTCAGCGCAGAAAATAAAAAATAGTCTGCAGAACCTAGGCGTGGAAAGTCATGTAGATCGTATTGTCGAAATTGAAGCGAAAAGTGCACAGTGAAGAGAGTGCTCGAGCCTATCTAGCCCTTATTTAGAAAGTAAAAGAGGGAGGCAAGGAAGAAGGTCACTAAGGAGATCTTCTGATAATTTTAAGATTGTGGCTGAAATAGATGGACAGTCGAGGATTTTCGGAAGCTTAAGTCTAGAATGTGCGATCACTTTTAGCCAGAATAGTGCGAGTGTGGATAGAAAGACTAATTTCTTAACAAAACTCAAAGAATCTGTTTAGAACTCTTTTTACCTTGTACGATGACGACCAAGTTGCCCCGAATCAGTTGTTGTAAGCAGAAAAATACATAATGGGTATAATATCCAAGTAGGCCCTTTACTCAAACATCATCAAAGGACTTTTTCAGTATATAATTTCATACATTTCAGCCAAATCCCAGAGTTCAGGTATCAGATCCTCAGTACTTTAATAGTTTCAATCACTCAGATACCCAAGAATCTATGAAAGACCCACTAAACTGAGAGCCTTTGAGACACTTTAACGTTGGGGAGAGAAAAAATACATAGATTTGTAGGAATCCATAAATTTCAGTGGACCTTCTTTGGTCTCAGCCTACACTTGCAACATGGTGGGCGACCAGTAATATGTCCAGCAAGTAGTTAAACATTTCTTGAAGCTAAGTCAACTGCTTACGGCAAAGTCTAATATGACTCTAGTAGGACTACTGCTTTAGTAGATAAAAATGTCACAGACAGATTAACAACTAAGAAAGCAGTTAATTTAACTTACCCGAGAAGTACTTTAGGCACGAGTATTGCTTGAATAATCAACGCCTTCTCATTAAAGATAGGCTTTGTTCTTGCCAATTGACACTAGTTTTTACAACTAAACTCGTATTGAGTTGCTTCGACTGCACACCTTCGTAGCCCAAAAGCTAACTCTTAATCAATTATTACCGGATGACCTCCAAGAATGGCCAAGTCCCAACATATGTGAGGCTTTCTATTCGTACTATGTGTGCTCTCTTAATCTTTCTACCTTTGCTATCAACAAATCTCTGATGAAAAGAACTCCTCAAAGGATATAAGAGCAGTAACTGATCCACTGCTTCCAGTTTGCAACCACTATACTTTCATTTCTGAAAGTACTTGTTTAAAAAAGTGCATAAAGCTATGTAGTAGCATTTGCCACAGTACTCAACAAATTGCTGTTAGTTCAAGAAAACCAACCTTCAAATATTTCTTTTTATTTCTTACTTTATGTGCTCTACGATTCAATAAGATTTTTGGATGCCAAATCTAAGCTTCCTTCATAGATGGCTGCTATAAATTCTTTAATTACTCAGAATGTCAACAACATCTAAGTCAGAAACAAAATAGCCCTTTTTATTGCCAAATTGTTAGGTTTCAAGAATGAACTATGTTCTAAGCTAGCCCAGACAAACTAATAAAAGTTGAAAAACATTAGATAGAATTCGAAAGTAAAATAAAGTGAAGTGAAACAATTAGTAAGTCTTATTCTGAGACACATCTGCTTTCCTAGGACTTAAACCGGTAGTATAAGCAAGGAGGCTAGCAAGATAGATTTCGGCAGATAATCGATTTACAACTACTACGAGGGTAGAAGCTAGCTCAGTAGAAAAGCTTCCTAGGATTAAAGTTTCAAAGATATTTACGAGATCCTTGCGAACAATTGATTTTACTGTTAATTTGTTCATGTTTTTGAATAAATATTTAGTATTTGAATAATACATAACATTTACCTTAGTATTTTGATAATATACATAGCATTTAACTTAGTATTTTAAAAATAATATACATAT
>Ga0169931_10012949_pt1 | contig 11477 bp, 10 predicted proteins | sample Kivu_15m_20L_FD_129675 | JGI IMG/M metagenome (GOLD analysis project Ga0169931, IMG submission 129675) | Freshwater microbial communities from Lake Kivu, Western Province, Rwanda to study Microbial Dark Matter (Phase II) - Kivu_15m_20L... | ecosystem: Environmental > Aquatic > Freshwater > Lake... | reverse complement strand
CGGGCTGCGGGGCACGGGGCCCGAGGGACCTATGTGACACGGACCAGTTGTCGGGCCGCTCGCTCAAGCCGCCCGCAACCCGCGAATCTGGCCCGAGAACCGCGGGCACCGGTCGGCCAAGTCGAGAATGCCGCCTGCGGTGAGTCGAACTACGCGCCGGACTCCAGGCGGCGCAGCGCCTCGACGAAATCGGGCGGGTCGGGCGACTCCACGGCGACTAACTCCCCCGTCGCTGGATGCGCGATCTCCAGCCGCGCCGCGTGCAGCGCCGGTCGCGCCAGACCGACGCGCTGGGCCAGGGTCGGGTCCGCGCCGTACGTCGTGTCACCCACGAGCGGATGCCGCATGGCGGCCATGTGCACGCGGATCTGGTGCGTGCGACCCGTCTCGAGGTCGATCTCCAGCAGGCTCGCGTGCGGGAAGGCCTCGAGCGTGTCGTAGTGGGTCACGCTCGGGCGGCCGCCGGTGACGACCGCCATCTTGTAGTCCGCGCCCGGGTGCCGCCCGACGGGCGCATCGATGGTGCCGGTGAGCGGATCGAGGTGGCCCTGGGCAATGGCGCGGTAGACCTTCGTGACCGATCGGTCCTTGAACTGCCGCTTCAAGTCGGCGTACGCCGCCTCGCTCTTGGCGACGGCCATGAGGCCCGTGGTACCGACGTCGAGGCGGTGCACGACGCCCTGTCGCTCGGCCGCACCAGATGTGGAGATGCGATACCCCGCCGCTGCGAGTCCGCCGACCACCGTCGGGCCATCCCAGCCGGGGCTCGGGTGAGCAGCGACCCCGACCGGCTTGTCGATGATGACGATGTCGTCGTCGTCGAAAACGATGCGCATGCCTTCCACGGCCTCGGGTTCGCGCGGGCGCTCCGGCTCCGGCATGGTCACCTCGATCCACGTGTCCTCGACGAGGCGGTCCGACTTGCCCGCGGGCCGTCCGTCGACGCTGACCGCTCCCGCAGCGCAGAGGTCGGCCGCGCTCGATCGCGACAGGCCGAGGAGCCGTGACAGCCCGACGTCGACGCGCTCCCCCGCGAGGCCCTGCGGGACCGGGAGCCGCCGGACGTCAGGCATCGACACTGGCGCGCGGCTTGCCCGACAGTTCGACGCCGCGGATGGTCAGGATCACCATGAGGACGGCCGAGCCCACGATGGCCATGTCGGCCACGTTGAAGACGGGCCAGTTGGGCAGCTGGAAGAAGTCAACGACGTATCCCTGACCGGGACCGGCGTACTCCTCGCCGAATCCGGGCGGGCGGATGAGTCGGTCGATGAGGTTGCCGACGGCCCCGCCGAGGAGCCCGCCGAGGGCGATCGCCCAGGCCATGCTGCCCAGGCGCGTCGCGGTGCGGATGATGACGATGGCGACGACGGCCGCGATGATCGCGAAGAGCCACGTGAAGCCGGCGCCGATGCCGAAGCCCGCGCCGGTGTTCTCCACGAAGGTGAGCCGGAACCACGTGCCGACGACCTCGATCGGGCCTTCGCCCGAGGCGACGCGCGGCTCGAGGGTGGCGAGCGCCCAGGCCTTCGTGGCCTGATCGATGACGATGACGAGGGCGGCCACGCCCAGGGTCACCCAGACGAGTCGCGGGCGCGAGCGGGCTGGAGGGGGCGCGTCCGTCACCCGTCCAGGCTACGCGTCACCGCTGCGAGGACCGCGGCTAGTAGGCCCGGCGCTCCTCGATCTCCTTGCAGGACAGGCACATGGTGGCTCGCGGGAAGGCCTGGAGTCGAAGTTTGCCCACGGGCTTGCCGCAGATCTCGCACATGCCGTAGGTGCGATTGTCGATGCGCGCCAGGGCGTGCTCGGTCTGATGCAGCATGTCGCGCGCATTGTTGGCCAGTGACATCTCGTGCTCACGCTCAAAGGTCTTGCTGCCGGCATCGGCCTGGTCGTCGCCCGCGCCATCACCGGAATCAGCGATGAGTTCGGCAATGTCCTGCTCAGTGATGGCGATCTCCTCCTGGAGCCGCTGGACGTCGGCCTCGAGCTCTTTGCGCACGGCCGCGATCTCCGCGGGGGTCCAAGGTGACTCGTCCTCACGCACCGCGAGGCGCTTCTTGGCGTGCGCCGCCTTCTTCACCGGGGCCGCCTTCTTCACCGGCGCGGCCTTCTTCACCGGCGCGGCCTTCTTCGCCGGGGCAGCCTTCTTCACCGGGGCCGCCTTCTTCACCGGGGCAGCCTTCTTCGCCGGGGCAGCGGCCTTCTCCACCGGGGCCGCCTTCTTCGCCGGGGCGGCCTTCTTCACCGGGGCAGCCTTCTTGGCGGGCGCAGCCTTCTTCACCGGGGCAGCCTTCTTGGCGGGGGCAGCCTTCTTGGCGGTGGCCATGCCCGACCCCCTCCTATAAGGAACGACCCGCCGAGGATCGGCGGATCGAGCGACATCAGAGGCTAGGCCCACCTCGCCTCCAGGGCAACCACCGACCCACGCTGAGGTGATCAGAGTTACCTGATCCCGCATTTACGGAGAAAAAAGATCTTCAGGCCCTCAGACCGGGTGTATCGTCCGGTACTATGACTCAATTGCGGATCTCTGAGGCCGCAGCATACCTCGGAATCAGCGACGACACGCTCCGCAGGTGGATCGAGGCGGGGCGCGTGGCCGCGACCAGCGATGCCTCCGGGCGCCAGGCCATCGAGGGTGCTGAGGTGGCCCGGCTCCTGCGGGAGACGGCGCCCTCCCAGGTGAGTGCCGAGACCGCCCCCATCGTCGGCCGGTCAGCGCGCAATCGCTTCGCCGGCATCGTCACGCGCGTCGTCAAGGACACCGTGATGGCACAGGTCGAGATCCAAGCAGGCCCACACCGCATCGTCTCGCTGCTCAGCAGCGAGGCCGTCGACGAGTTGGGGCTGGAGCCCGGCGTGCTCGCGATTGCCACGGTCAAGGCCACCAATGTCGGAGTCGAGGTTTCACGCACGTGATCCACCTTCGTCGCGTGGTCGCAGCGGCCTGTTGCCTCATGGTCGCGGCCGTCATCGCCGCTTGCTCGACTCAGAGCGCGACACGCGTCAATGTTGCCGCGGCCGCCGATCTGCGCTACGCCCTCGACGAGATCATCTCCATCGCTGCCGCACGCAATCCCTCGGTGGACTATGCCGTCACCTACGGCTCATCCGGGCAATTCCTCCAACAGATCGACAACGGTGCCCCCTTCGACATCTACCTCTCAGCCGACGTGACCTATCCGCAGCAACTCATCGCCCGAGGCAAAGCAAGCGACCCCTTCGTGTACGCCGTGGGTCGCCTCGTCCTGTGGGTCCCCGAAGGCTCACCCATCGACCCCGCGCAGGGGCTGGCAGCGCTCTCCCAGGCGCAGCGGATCGCGATCGCCAATCCTGAGCACGCCCCCTACGGCCAGGCGGCGGTCGCGGCCCTGCGAGCCGAGGGGATCTACGACTCCGTGGCCCCCCGCCTGGTGCTGGGCGAAAACGTGGCGCAGGCTGCTGAGTTCGTGGCATCCGGCAACGCCGATGCCGGCATTGTCGCCATGTCACTCGTGCTGTCCGACCCGCTGCGCGATGTCGGGACATGGTGGGAGATCCCCGCTCAACTCTTCCCTCCACTCGTCCAGGGAGGAGCACTCATCACCGACACACCCGGCACCCGCGAACTTCGCGACGTCATCACGAGCCCCGAGGGCATTGAGATCCTCGCCCGCTACGGCTTCACCCTCCCGGAGGAATGATGGACTGGCCCTCTGTGCGCCTCAGCCTTGAACTCGCCGCACTGACGACGCTGATCCTGCTGGCCATCGGTATCCCCCTGGCCGCCTGGCTTGCCTACACGCGCGCACGATGGGCCACAGCCGTGGAGGCCGTTGTCGCGCTACCACTCGTCCTCCCGCCGACGGTCCTGGGCTACTACCTCCTGGTCGCCATGGGTGTGCAATCACCACTCGGCCGCTGGTGGACCGAGATCACCGGCGCACCCTTGGCCTTCAGTTTCACCGGGCTCCTCATAGCCTCCGTGCTCTACAGCCTTCCCTTTGCCGTGCAGCCTCTCCTCGCGTCATTCGCCGGCGTTGACGGGCGACTGCTCGAGGCCTCGAGCGTCCTCGGGCGTCGATGGCCCACGACCATCGCCCGGGTCGTGCTCCCGCTATCCAAGCCGGGGCTCGCGACAGCAGCTGTCCTCACATTTGCCCACACCATTGGTGAGTTCGGAGTCGTCCTCATGGTCGGTGGCAATATCCCGGGGGTCACGCGGACCATCAGCATCGACATCTACGACGACGTCCAGGCCTTTGATTACGCGGCAGCGGGTCGCACCAGCCTCGTGCTTCTCGCGTTTTCGCTCGTGGTCCTCGTCGCCGTGTACTCCCTACGCAGGCAGCGGACACGAGCGTGGTCACTGTGAGTGCGCAGGCCGACTCCGTCGGACACCTCAAGGCGGATGTACGCCGGCACGGGATCGCGGCGGACATCACGCTCCCCCTCACAGCGGGTCGCGTCACGGTGCTCTTTGGCCCATCGGGTGCGGGCAAGTCCACGGTCCTTCGCACCATCGCCGGCCTCGCCCACACCGAAGGTGGTCGCGTCGAATGGAGCAGCGGACTGGACCAAACTCCGGAGGTGTGGGACGACGGGCGTCGGCGTCGGTGGCACCCGCGCACGCGCCGCGTCGGCCTGCTCTTTCAAGACCACGCCCTCTTCCCCCACATGTCCGTCACAGCGAATGTCGGTTACGGACTCATCGGAGTGTCCGGCGACGAGCGGTCTCGCCGCGTGCACGAGGCGCTCCTCGCCACGCAGGCCGACAGCCTGGCTCAACGCTCCCGCGCTGACTCACTCTCCGGTGGCGAGGCCCAACGGGTTGCCCTTGCCCGGGCACTCGCGCCCAGCCCCCGTCTACTCCTCCTCGACGAGCCGCTCTCCGCACTCGATGCCCCCACGCGCCGGAGGCTCGGTAGCGAACTGCGCGACATCCTCGTGAGCCTGCAGATGCCCACCGTCCTGGTGACACATGACCGTGCAGAGGCACTGTCGATGGGCGATGACGCGATCATCCTCATTGATGGTCGCGTGCGCCAGCATGGCCGGGCCGCGGAGGTATTCGACCGACCCGCTGATGCAGACGTCGCTGGAGTTGTGGGCGTGGAAACTGCGTTGCCCGCCATCGTCCAGCAGTCCCAGCATGGCCTCGCCGTCGTCCAGCTGGGACGTCACCTGCTGACAGGGGTCCCCGACAGGGATTGCCGGGTCGGTCAGTCGGTGATCGTGTGCATTCGATCCGAGGACGTGAGCCTCGAGGTGGGTGGCCCGCGCTCGGGCACGAGTTTGCGTAATCACCTCGATGCCAAGGTCATGTCGGTCAGGGATGAAGGTGCTCTGGTCCGGGTTGAACTCGATGTCGGCGTACCCCTGGCCTCCACCATCACGCGCACGGCCGCCGGTGAACTCGGCCTCGTCCCAGGTCTGCCCGTGACCGCCGTCGTCAAGAGCACGTCGGTCCACCTCATCGTGCGCTAGGAGCTACGGCGCGACCGCGGCACTCGCTTTCACCCTCCAAATGGCAGCCGTTTCGAGGCGAAACGCCGATGGAGAGCAACCATTTCGAGGGTGAAAGCGGGCGGCGGGGTGAACGTCGACTACGAGTGGCCTCGGCGTTCGCGCTGCTTCTTGACCTCGTGCTTGCCCAGAGCGGCCAGATGCACCTCATCGGGTCCGTCCGCGAGTCGCAGCGTGCGCACGCCCGCGTGCATGGCCGCGAGCGGGGTGTCCTGCGAGACGCCCATGCCTCCGAAGGCCTGGATGGCGCGATCGAGGATGGTCTGGACGGTGATCGGAGCGGCCACCTTGATCGCCTGAATCTCGGTGTGCGCACCGCGCACACCCACCGTGTCCATGAGCCAGGCGGCCTTGAGAGTGAGCAGGCGCAGCTGCTCGACCTCGATACGCGACCGAGCAATCCACTCCCGGATCACGCCCTGGTCTGCCAGCGGCCGACCAAAGGCAACCCGACCCTCGACACGCTCGCACATGAGCTCGATGGCGCGCTCAGCCATGCCGATGGATCGCATGCAGTGGTGGATGCGGCCCGGCCCGAGGCGGCCCTGGGCGATGGCGAACCCATCGCCCTCGCCCGCGAGGAGATTGGCCGCGGGCACGCGTACGTCGGTGAAGCACAGCTCGGCGTGACCCCCGTGATCCCGGTCGTCGTAGCCGAAGACCTCCATGGCGCGGACAATCTCGACACCCGGGGTGTCGCGCGGCACCAGGATCATGGACTGCTGCCGGTGCCGCTCAGCCGAGGGATCGGTCTTGCCCATGACGATGAAGATCGCGCAGTCGGGGTTCATCGCCCCCGTGATCCACCACTTGCGACCGTTGATGACGTAGTCATCCCCGTCGCGCACGATGGACGTGGAGATATTGGTCGCATCAGACGACGCGACATCGGGCTCCGTCATGGCGAAGGCCGAGCGGATTTCACCCGCGAGCAAGGGGTCGAGCCACTCGCGCTTCTGCTCGTCATTGCCGGCGAGGACGAGCACCTCCATGTTGCCCGTGTCCGGAGCCGCGCAGTTGAAGGTCGGCGGCGCCAGTGCTGGGCTGCGACCCATGATCTCGGCCAGCGGCGCGTACTGAAGGTTCGTCAGGCCACCACCGAGGTCACCGGGGAGGAAGAGGTTCCACAGGCCCACCTCGCGGGCCTTCGCCTGCAGGTCGCGCAGGATCGGCACTCTGCTCCACGCCCACCGATCAGGCAGCGCCTCGACCTGCTCGTGGAAGTCGCGTTCGTGCGGATACACGTGGGCATCCATGAAGTCGAGCAAGCGCTCCTGGAATTGCCGCGTGGTGGCATCGAGCGCGAAGTCCATGTCCTACCTCCCACACGGAGTCTGTCAGCCTCCCAGGCGGAGCGCCCTGCCGAGGCTAGCCTCGGTAGGCTGACGCCTCGTCTTACTCGACCGGAGGTTGGCCCATGTACCGCCAGGTGCCGGCGCACGTCGACCTGCCGGCGATGGAGCGGGAGGTCCTCGATCTCTGGGCCGCTGACGATGTCTTCCATCGCAGCCTCGCGCAGTCTGAGGGGCGCCCGCTGTGGGTCTTCAACGAGGGGCCGCCGACCGCCAATGGCACGCCGGGCACCCACCACATCGAGGCCCGCGTCTTCAAGGACATCTTCCCCCGCTACCGCACCATGAAGGGCTACCACGTCCCGCGCAAGGCCGGCTGGGACTGCCACGGCCTGCCCGTGGAGCTCGCGGTGGAGAAGGAGCTCGGATTCTCCGGCAAGAGGGACATCGAGGACTTCGGCATCGCGGAGTTCAATGCCCGCTGCCGGGAGTCGGTGCTGCGCCACGTCGACGAGTTCGACGCGATGACGCGACGCATGGGCTTCTGGGTCGACATGGACGACGCCTACTGGACCATGGACACCCACTACATCGAGAGCGTGTGGTGGTCGCTTGCGGAGATCTACAAGAAGGGCCTGCTGGTCCAGGACTACCGCGTCACGCCCTACTGCCCGCGCTGCGGCACCGGCCTGTCCGACCACGAGCTCGCCCAGGGCTACGAGACCGTCGTGGACCCGTCCGTCTACGTGCGCTTCCCCGTCACGGGTGGCCCCCTCAAGGATCGCCATCCCGACGCGACGCTGCTCGTGTGGACGACGACGCCGTGGACCCTCGTCTCCAACACCGCGGTCGCGGTCAACCCGGATGCCGACTACGTCGTCGCGCGCACCGGCGATGGCGAGACCCTGGTCGTCGCCGAGGCACTGGCCGATGCCACCCTGGGCGAGGGCTACGAGGTCCTGGAGCGCCTCACGGGCCGCGATCTGGAGCGCACGACGTACCAGCGCCCCTTCGACATGGTCGATATCCCCGACGCCCACTTCGTCGTCCTCGCCGACTACGTCACCACGGACGACGGGTCGGGCCTGGTGCACCAGGCTCCCGCGTTCGGCGCCGACGACCTCGTCACCTGCCGTGCCTATGGCCTCCCCGTCGTCAACCCGGTGCGCCCCGACGGCACCTTCGAGGCCGACCTCCCCCTCGTGGGTGGGATGTTCTTCAAGAAGGCCGACGACGCGCTCGTCGACGACCTCAGGTCGCGCGGCCTGCTCGCCAAGCATGTGGGCTACGAGCACTCCTATCCGCACTGCTGGCGGTGCCATACGCCGCTCATCTACTACGCACAGCCGTCGTGGTACATCAAGACGACCGCCATCAAGGACGATCTGCTGCGCGAGAACCAGGGGACGAACTGGTATCCCGAGACGATCAAGTGGGGCCGCTACGGCGACTGGCTCAACAACAACGTCGACTGGGCTCTCTCGCGCAACCGCTACTGGGGCACGCCGCTGCCCATCTGGCGATGCCCCGAGGGCCACCTCACCGCCATCGAGTCGCTGGCCGACCTCGGCCGCCGGAGCGGGCGCGATCTGGCCGACCTCGACCCCCACCGGCCGTTCGTCGATGAGGTGACCTTCGCCTGCCCGGTGTGCGGCCAGACCGCGACGCGCGTGCCCGAGGTCATCGACTGCTGGTACGACTCCGGCGCCATGCCCTTCGCGCAGTTCGGCTATCCGCATCGCGGTCGGGAGGAGTTCGCCGCGCGCTACCCCGCCGACTACATCTGCGAGGCCATCGACCAGACGCGCGGGTGGTTCTACACGCTCATGGCCGTTGGCACGCTCGTCTTCGATCAGTCGTCGTACAAGAACGTCGTGTGCCTGGGCCACATCCTCGACGAGGACGGCCGCAAGATGAGCAAGCACCTCGGCAACGTCCTCGAGCCGATCCCGCTCATGGACGAGCACGGTGCCGACGCCGTGCGGTGGTTCATGCTCGCGTCCGGCTCGCCGTGGCAGGCACGCCGCGTGGGCCACGCCGCCATCCAGGAGGTCGTGCGCAAGGTCCTGCTCACCTACTGGAACACCGCCTCCTTCCTCTCCCTCTATGCGCGGGCGGCCGGATGGACTCCCGGCGACGCAGCGCCGCCGGTCGACGAGCGGCCCGCCCTCGATCGGTGGGTGCTGAGCGAGGCGCACCGGCTGGCCCGCGATGTCGATGCGGCGCTTGAGGTCTTCGACACGCAGCGCGCGGGACGTCTCATCTCGGCCTTCGTCGACGACCTCTCCAACTGGTATGTCCGCCGCACACGCCGACGCTTCTGGGACGGCGATCCCGCCGCGCTGGCCACCCTCGACGAGGCGCTGCGCATCGTCACGCTGGTCATGGCACCCTTCACACCCTTCGTAACCGAGCGGGTCTGGCAGGACATGGTGCGCGCGGTGGACCCCGACGCACCGCCGAGCGTGCACCTGGCGTCTTGGCCTGCCGCCGACGTTGACGTCATCGACGACGAGCTCGCCGCGCAGGTAGCGCTGGTCCGGCGAATCGTCGAACTCGGGCGGGCAGCGCGAGCGGCGTCCAACGTGCGCACGCGTCAGCCACTGGCTCGCGCTCTGGTCTCAGCCCCCGGATGGGCCGCGCTGCCCGCCGAGCTCGTGGCCGAGGTTGCGAGTGAGCTCAACGTGCTCGACATGGCCAACCTCTCGGCAAGCGACGGTGACCTCGTCGACGTCTCGGTCAAGGCGAACTTCCGTGCACTGGGCAAGCGCTTCGGCAAGCAGACCCAGGAGGTCGCCACGACGATCGCCTCGGCTGACCCCGCGACGCTGGCGGCCGGCTTGCGAGCAGGGTCCGCATCCATCGACGTCGCCGGCCTCGGCACGATCGAGCTCTCGCCCGACGACGTCATCGTCACCGAGACCCCTCGGCAGGGCTGGTCCGTGGCGAGCGGGGACGGGGAGACGGTCGCGCTCGACCTCGAGCTCACGCCTGCGCTGCGCAGCCTGGGCTGCGCACGCGAGGCAGTGCGCCTCATCCAGGAGGCACGCAAGTCGGCGGGCCTCGACATCTCCGACCGCATCACGCTCACCTGGTCCTCCTCCGACGATGACGTCGCCGCGGCCCTGCGCGAGCACCGGGAGATGATCGCGGGCGAGGTCCTCGCGACTCAGTTCACGGAGGGTGCGGTCCCACCGGGCAGCACCATGGCGCCGGATGACGGTCTGGCACTGGATTTCGTCCTGAGCAAGGCCTGACCTCTACGCTTCGACCGTGCACCAGATCGACCTGCCCAACATCGCGGCCAACACCCCCCTGTGGCTCGCTCTCGTGACGACCTTCGTCGCGGCTCTCTCCGGCGCGATCCTCGGCCGTCAGCCCTCGCGCGTCAGCTACGACATCGTCGGTGTGGCGGTCTTCGCCTTCGTCCTCGGCCTGGGTGGGGGCATCACGCGCGACCTCCTCCTCGGCAATCTGCCGCCACTCGCGCTGCGATCCCCGTGGTATCTCGCGGCCGTGCTGGCCGCCGTCGTCACGGTCCTGGTCATCGGGCGATGGATCCGTGTCGGCAGCTGGACCTTCATCGTGCTCGACGCCCTGGCGCTGGGCTTGTACGCCGTCATCGCTGCCCAGATGGCGATCGAGTTCGGGCTGCCGGACATCGGGGCCATCACGGTCGGATTCCTGGCCGCCGTCACCGGCGGGGCCGTCGTATCGGTCCTGAGGGGCGAGACGCCACAGATCCTGCTGCCCAGCCAGCCCTACGCATTGCTCGCCGCCGTCGGCGCGACGGCCTATGTGCTCCTCGACCAGTTCAGCGGTGGCCTGGCCGCCCTCGCCTGCCTCGGGTCAGTCATCTCGCTGCGGGTGATCACGCTGAGATGGGACCTGCGCACGCACAGCGTGCGCCCCCTGCCTGAGCCGGACGGATCAGGACCGGCCGAGCCGGAGGCCCGCTAGGAGTTCGTGGAAGTGCTGGGCTCGACCGAGGCGACCTTGTCGAGCTCGGCCAATTGCCCGGAGATGGTGTCGCGCAGCTTCGTGCGGTAGGAGCGCTCGAAGCTGCGCAGGTCGTTCACCTTGGTCTCCAGTGCCGCTCGCTGCTCGTCGAGCTGGCCGGTCACCTTGGACGCTTCCTCGCGGGCTTTCACCAAGATCGTGTCTGCTTCGGCCTTGGCGCTCGCCACGGTCTCGTCCGCCGTGCGCTGCGCCGCCTCGAGCATCGCGAAGGCACGGCCGGGGACGTCTGCGTCCGCGGCCGCGGCCGGAGCTGGCGCCGGGGCGGGAGCAGGAGTTGCCGGGGGCGCAGCGGCCATGGCGGCTGCTGCAGCAGCGGGCGCTGCCGCCGGCGCGGGAGCGACGGTGTTGGCCGTCGCCATCCGCCGCGCCTCGGTGAGCTTGGTCTCGGCAGCCTTCTCCTTGTCGGCGGCCTCGGCGAGCTTCTTGTCCGCCTCACTTGCCTTCTTGTCTGCTTCGGCGAGCTTGGCCTGTGCCTCGCCGAGCTTCTTCTCAGCGTCGGCCGCCTTCTTCTCAGCCTCGGCAAGCTTCTTTTCGACGTCGGCAGAGGTCACCGGGGCCGCGGGCTTTTGCGCCAGTTGGGCCCGCAGATCGTCGTTCTCGACGATGAGACCGCCGAGGGCCGACTCGACCTCGTCGAGGAAGGCGTCCACCTCG
>Ga0169931_10012948_pt1 | contig 11477 bp, 2 predicted proteins | sample Kivu_15m_20L_FD_129675 | JGI IMG/M metagenome (GOLD analysis project Ga0169931, IMG submission 129675) | Freshwater microbial communities from Lake Kivu, Western Province, Rwanda to study Microbial Dark Matter (Phase II) - Kivu_15m_20L... | ecosystem: Environmental > Aquatic > Freshwater > Lake ... | reverse complement strand
CTAAAAAAGCTTATTATGGCTTTAGTTAATCAGTTTCATAATACTAAAAAAGTGAAAAATCATGACTAACTATTCTTTTTTCGTTTTTAGTTAGAGTACAAAAGCGCATATCTATTATTTAAAATAAAATTTTGAGCATAATCTGGTATTTTTTTGTTGGAAGGTAGAAGAACGTCATGAATCAATCGAAAAGTATTTTCGATTAGTTCTGGTATGATTCTGCTTAGTAAACTGCAACATATTTCTAAAGAAGGATTATTGTTAACCTAACATAGCCAAGGTTTGCCGTGTTAATCGACCAAAAAATCTAGACCGTATATTTAAAAAGCTATTCCTTTTCCAGTGCCGATTAGACCTTTATCTCCGACTGCGTGGCAAATGTCTCTTGAAATTCTTTTTATCTAGGGCAGCATCTATTAGTAAAAACGGAACGTAGTGTTATTCAAACAGTATTTATCCATATCGTTGTAAGATAACTTATTTGCAGATTAGTGTTTATCATAATTTGGGGCGTATTTTTGTACTGCATCGTTGGTCAAATGAATGTTTCTGCTAGCTTTTTTGAATGTAAATTTTTAGGATGCAGTTCTGATATAACCCTATTCATACCAATAAAATCGAAGAGATTAGCCTATTTATACACCTAACATATAGCATCTAATGTCGAATTTTCGAGACTCATACAGGAAAGGTGTGATGTATTATTGTATTAGAAAAGTTTTTTACTAATATTTGGGCGGATTCGATACAATATAGCCTACAGCTTCTTTGGTGCTTCTGAAAATCATTATGCCTCTGCCCCTATTAGTGAATTAACCTGGCTTCATTATCCATAATCTCTACTATCCTTTAATATTTTTGACAACCTATTGCCAGTTGTAGCAAGTAATGTGATGATTTTTAGGCACTTTCTAAAAAGGGTTTCTATTGAGCGATCTGTAATATAATTACATATTTTTGTAAAGCATCTTTTTGTTGGTCATCTAAAAATTATTGTAAAGATGATTGTTGATGGTCAGTTATTAAGGTATCAGCTTACGTATAGACTGTCTTGCAAGCAATTCCGCAATCCATTATTGTAAGTTTTCAGGCTATTACTAGTATTAAGTAAAAAATAATTTTTTTATATTTGGAATTTGATCTAAAATTTTATATAAATTTCTCTGAAATACGTATTTCTACATATCTTACTAAGTTGCCTGTTATTGTAGTAAATTTTTATGAAAAGATGCAAGATTTTACATTGTAGCTTTGCTCAGAGTATTAGTAGTCCACAAAAGATTAATTACAATATCTTTTTAATTTTTCTTTAAAGACTATATCTGTTAATTCTATACGATATGCCACCAAGGCCGTTTTTTAACGATCTGCTTTATGATTAGACCATTATTACTATAATCGATTTTGGCTCTTCTGAATTTAGGAACTTCACTAGTTACTATCATGATTCCCCAAGATAATGAAATGAGTCTCATGATTTGAGGATAAATACTGAAAAAATCGAATGATAATTTAGATTGAAATATTAATTTCTTTGATTTTTTTTGTCCTAAAGAAGTCCACTGCTTCAATTTGTTCTCAGCTTATTACTTTGTTTAGATATTTTGATTAAGTTTACCTAAAGATTTAGTAACTTTAAAAGGATTCTTGAATTTAAAACCTTCTTAATTATCTTTTCCTGGCATAAAACTATTCAGTTTTTTTACACTAAAAATTTTTTTACGCAAAGAAGTTGGCTATTGTTAATTATTTTCTTCTTATACTATCGGTTTGCTGCTAAAACTCATTCTACGAATGTTTATTATTTAATTTTTCTCAGGTAAATTGACTATTTTAAACTACTCTGTTTGTTTAACAAGTGCAATCTTAGCTAAAGTATTCATCATTATTTTTTATCTTATAGACGAAAATTTGATTCTTTTGCCTTATGGAATTTATTTTTATAGTTGCAGTTTTGTAACCGTGGGAAATTTTATATACATCGTCTGAAAGCCCTTATCAATGTCTTTTTACATGCGAACTATAAGATAAAATTATTATGTTTATAAAACCATCAAAATGCTAAGCATTTTTTCAAAAAATCATTTTTTTTATACTAATCTGCTTAGAAATACTTCTATTCGACAAGATCAAATTTTCTAAATATTATAAAAAATTAAAGAAACTCAATATTTTGTCTTAAATAAAACAAATAATATAAACTTTTACATTAATTTAGATCGTTAATAGAAAATCAAAGCAGTAATAATAATTTATGTAAATCATTTTACCAGTTGCAACGATTTGAATTTGTTTTAGATAAGTGGCAAATGACTGTACTAAAGATTACTCGGCTTGATTTCTAAGATGGTTTATAACTTAGAAATTCTTGTAAAATATTCTGAATCGTTGAAATTGTCAAGTAAAAAACAATTAAGCTGATAGTATGTCATAGTGAAATCTAGACGTAAAGCTTAATTAAGCAAAACTCCTGAAAGTTCTCCTTCTGTTTAGTTTCCTTGCTCTTTTTGTAAGAAAGCTCTAATGTTTCTAGATTCCTCGATAGCGAAAGAAACACCTATCATTGACAAAAACTAAGATCTTTCCATATTTTCATCAGCTAAAGAAAACATTTTTTTATCTTTACCGACAATTGGCACCCATTCTTTTAACTGAGTATAGTATTATGCAAATACCTTTCTATATTCAGCAAGAGACCTTTTGTAATTTTATTTTTCTTCAGAGCTTTTGATAAACTCGTTCCAGCCTTAGATTTGGAATGGATTTTAGCCTTGAAGGCTAATTTAGAGTGCTTACAGCTGGCTTAATAACTGCTTCACTACAATAAATCTGAGTCCGAAGGTATATCTTCCTGAGCTTTAAATGCTTGGAAACATAAGACTAAATTTATTTAAAAATCGCATCCAATTCAATTGACATATGAATTGTTTATCTGGCGTATAGCTGCTTTTTGATTGCCTATGAAGCAAATATTTTGGCTTTTTTTAATCATTGTTATCGATATTCTGCTGTGAATCAAGATTGATATCTTGATTTTCATTAAAGCTAGTTACCTTGCGAAGTAGCATTGGAGGAGTTATTTATGAAAATTTTGTCATAAGTGGATGCTTTATCAGATCCTTTAAACACAAACGATTTTTTTCATCAGGTATCAAGCATTTACGTATAAAATCTTTAAGTTATTACGATAATCCTTTGAGCAAGGAAACATTATTTTTACGAATTTATTACTTTAATTGTTGTTATGTTGAACATTTCCATGGAACTTTTCCGTGTATAATTTAATACATTATAACTCCGATCGACCAAATGTCATTTTTTATAGTGTAAATGTTTGATTATAATGCTTCCGGACTCATATAGAGCGGAGAACCAACATTTACGGTTTACTTTGGGTTACTTGTTGCTTTTTTTGCAAAGCCGAAATCAGCGATTTTGATTGTTTTGTCTTGGAGCAAAATATTTGCGGGTTTCAGGTCACGGTGAAGAAAACCATTTTCAGCTATATGAATGAAACCCATCAAAATTTCACGAATAAGGGGTGTGGCTTACTCTTCTGAAAGTTTTTAACGCTTTTTAAGGAGATTTTAAAGGTCTCCCTCGTTGCAGAACTCAGAGATTATGTAGCAATTATTGGCAGTACTAAAAATATCGTGGCATTTTAGTACGTTAGGATGATTTAATTTTTTAAGAGCTTCGATTTCGCCTTCCAACATCTTTTTTTGAGGCTTACCTTGAATCGATTTTATGTCGATAACTTTGATCGCCACGCGTTATTTTAAACGATCATTACTTCCTCTGTAAACCACAGAACTAAAACCTCGACCTATCACATCTTTTAGTCCGTAAGAGTAGTCCTATATTTTCTTTCTGAGATCGTTGTTGGCGTAAAGAGGATGGTTATTCATTTAAATTTAATAACTGTATAGAATACAAAATTAACGAATAATACCTTTATAGTAAATTATCATGAATTTTTGCAATCTAAAAAGCAAAAATAAGCTGTAATATGAGTTTTTTAATAAATATTATTGTATTAATAGTGGGTGTAATCATCCTTTTTTAGCGCGAAAAGCACTAGCCTTAGGCATTTGAACCGACTCGAAAGTCTTTCCTACTGAGTTGTTGGTCATACCTGTATCGACTATTGTATCCATTCTGCCAGTAAAAACATTATCTTTGCCCATCTTAAAGTCGACGCAACTGTCTTTCTTGATCATCCTATCCTGTCTTCGAGCTGGATCAGCAGATGTAAGCAAAGGAGACTCGCAAGAAGGGTAAGCCTTACTGTTTTTCGGGGAACGAATGACCTGTAACTCCTGAACTGTATCTTCAAGCTCATCAGTTTATTCGATCGAAGCAAAATAAGGATGTTTCAGAGCTTATATCGCTGAAATTCTTTTTTAAGGAGATTTTTAAAGCATTTTTACTAAAAGATCTAAAGTTTAAGCATTTAAATTTTTGTACTAAGAAGTAGAAAAATCGAAAGAGCAAGCTCTGTTCTCGGCAAGAACTAAATTATATGTTGTTGCAGGGAAGGCACTTTTATTCAGAAGCAAAACATGAAAAATTAAGCCTAGAGAAAACATATCACAGATAGGATGATATTTGCTCTTAAGGTTTTTGATATTGATGACTTAAGGTGCCACGTATCCAGGAGTACCACATCGCACAAACAGATACTCATCTGCGTCTGCAAATTCAGCTAATCCGAAATCAGCAATCACACACTACCAACTGCCTTTTTTCCTGAAAATCAAGTTTTCTGGCTTAAGATCTCGATGCATCGCGTTCTTAGAGTGCATTTACTTGAGACCTTGCAGAATAGAATAAACGATATATTTAGTCTAGTGCTATTTAAAACGATATTTAGCCTTAACCTTATCGTATAGCTGCCCTCCTTACAGAAGCTCCACCACGATATAGAGAGAATTGTCTGATTCGAAAACTTATTGAAGCTTCATACAATATTTGTTGTCAAGAGCTCTCATGATCTATATTTCTTTTATGAGACACTCTTTTCCCTTGTCTTCAGCATAGGCAGCTTCTTTTGAAAAAGCTTTGACCGCATAGTTTTTTCCAGTCTCAAGTTTTTCGGCAAGATAGACTGAAGCAAAGTTTCCTTTTCCGATTTTCTTCTTTGGTTTAAACTGCTCGTGAAATCCTTTTTGATTAATTATGTTTTTTAAGATATTTCTGCAAGAATTAAGGTCCGCAGCTGACTATAAGAAGAATTTTGTTTTCTATGTCTTTTTGTCTTCTTTCCTCAGCATCACGTCGAGATCTTTTTAAAAGGTCAGAGAAGGAGGAGAAAGTGTGAATTCATATCTAAGATCGAAATCAAACTCCATAACTTGTTTTTTCTTTGATATGGTCTCTATCATGCACTTTTCATAAAGTGATAATGTCGCTTAGCCTTAGGACGAGTGCTGAGCTTGGCATGTGAAAAGTAGTTTTCCAGGATTGGAAGGAGTGCTGAACCTATACATAGGCTTGATTGATACTGCTTGTTCACCCTTTTCCATTAATTAATATAATGGAAGAATTTTATTCTTCGATTTCAAAGTTTACAGTCAAAATTTTATAAATTCAAACACTGGCAATCAAATCAGAAATCCTATTGCAAAATACAAAAAAATATTTTTAAAAGCGAAATTTAAATACACGTAATATCGATTTATTTTTTTACAAAATTTCTCTAAGCTATTTTAATTATGACAACCTATATTAATTGATCATATCATATGGAGGACATACAAAACTAACTGTTATTAAAATATCAGCAAGCGAACTCGTTTGCATGGGAGCAAATTACTTCTTACTGGCCTCGCTTTTAAAACTATAACCCTTTTGAAAGATTCATCATTCTCAACATTACAATCATAATCGTTTTCAGCATTGTCAATTTTATTCTGAAATTTCCTTTTGTTTCTCTTAAAAAAAAAGTTATAAAAACTATTTTTTCTTTGGGAGTCATTCGGAACAAAGTTAATTCTTAGCTTTAAAAAACTAAAAAATAAATTCTTCACTAGTACCCTGAAAATTTATTGCCTAAAATTGATAAAATACCCAACAAACCTGTATCGGATGACTTAGGTGAACTATGTTAAAAATAATCACTTAAAGGAAGACTATCTGGATCTCGTTATGCCGTTGAAAATCACAGCAAATTCGTGATAAATTTAGCGAAACTTTTCAGTTACTCGAACCCATTGCACTATGACATGTTTCCGATGGTAAAACAGATGGAAAATTAAATAATTGATATGACAGCTGATTTCGTAGGATTAAAAGATTCTAATGGAAGATCTTGCGGTACTTTGAATTCTGGAGGCACATAGTCTATCAACATGGCTATATTAGCTTATCGTGAACATGGAATCAAACAAAAAGGAAAAACAAGACCAAATTTAGTGATCTGTTCAACAGGACATGCAGCTGCTATCAAAGCTTGTGTATTTTTCTAAATATAAATTCGCTTAGTTCCATGTGAAACTGTTGATTACGGAATGCATATCGGCAAGATGAAAAGTCAGATCGATTAAAACACTATTTGTGTTTACACTTCATATCCCAATTATCCTTATGGTACCAACGATGATATAAAAACTATAGCTGCTTACTGTAAAAGTCGAGACATACCTGTTCATATTGATATGTGTTTGGGAGGATATGTATGTCCTTTTCAATAATAAAATTGGAGTTTACCAGAAGGAATAACTAGCATAAGTTTGGATCCTCACAAATATGGTCTTGCTGCTAAAGGAGTCTCAGTATTGCTTTATTCTTCAGACTAATTTAGAAAAAATCAATACTATGTCACGGCAGTATGGCCTGGAGGAATTTATTGTACTCCTGGTGTCGCAGGCAGCCGATCTGGAGTCTACATAGCTTCTGCTTGGATTTCACTTATGAAACTAGGGGTTAAAGGCTTGAAATAAAATGCAAAACTTTTAAATAAAAGTAGTTTTTTAATTATATAGCTGTGGTATCGTTTTCAGAAGAATTGAAATAAATGGGATTCATTGTTTTTGGAAAGCCTACTTCATGTATTGTTGCTTTCAAACACCCAAAATATTCATAAAGCAGTATCCATACATTTATGAAAAAGAAAAACTGGGGTCTGGCCTTGATACAGCATCCTCTAGCTTTTCATTTTTCATTTACTCCATTGAACTGCGGTAAAAAAGATTAAATGGTCAAGGATCTTAAAGAATGCTTGATTGAGCTCGAAAAAAATCCTATGTCAACCAAACAATCAGCTTAAATTCAGTTATATGGCGCCTGTGCGACGATTCCTGACAATAATACGAAGCATGAGATGATCAGCGTAGTAATGGATACATTCATTGATCTATGCTGACTATATGAAATTCATTTCCATATTAATAAATATAAATATTTTGAAGATTTGAGATGAGCACCCAAATACTCCCCTTGCAAAACTTTAGATAAACGCAAGTCACAGTTTTTCGAGATGCAGACTACTTGCCTTAGTTCTTCAATACAAACCTAGTCGACCCTGCCCGCAAAGTAAAAATTCTCAGCAATGACCTGCATGCACATATTCGAATCTTTTACTATCAATACTTGAAAATGTGTTTTGAACTCGAAAATATCGACTATGATTACTACATAAGAAAAATAGAGCAAATGATTAACGATCCTAATTTTACTTTTCTGTTCCCGCCAACAGACGATCCTGCCTTCCTTAACGATACCCAAGCAAAAAGCTTAATAATGGAGTTTTTCGGAGTTTTAGGCTAAGGCAACAATAAAGTACTCAAATAATTGGACAACTATCCTATAATGGACTACATTTTTATAAGATTTTTTAGAAGCGACTTGCTGCACAAAGGACTATGCCAAGACTATGATGAATATGTGCCCAGAGATGTCTTACTTGATTACTTATGTCAAGAATTTTAAGTCAAAGTGTAAGTTCAAGGTTAATGCACTATTTATATTGATACCGATATCTATGTTTATGAGCCTCAACCTGAAGAAGTTTATCTCGCCTACATCTAACCATCTTAAACTTCTCAGAACAAACCTTAAATAAAACAAGGTATTTTTATTTTTATAAAGGTGTAATCACTGACTCCGTAAGAGAGTAGGTGAGGCCTAGTATAGACAATCAACAATATAATTAGGGTCCTATGGCCAATAAGAGCAGCTATATAGCAAGTTAGTTTTTTGATTATACAACTCCAAATAATAATTCAGTTGATTTGGCCTCTCTCGCTCACAAGGTCGAAGCAGAAACAGTAAAAACTTTACCACAAGAAAATTTATTAGTCAAACAAACAAAGCCTTAGCCACCCATCGCATTAACATTACCTACAAAAATTCAATAAATTTAGCGAAAACCAGTCGAAATTTAGTCTAAAAAGATAACTCAAACAGTCAGACAATAGTAATTTTTCACTCAATCGACTAAAGTAGTTAACAAAATTTAATAAAAATCATCTTTTAACCAGCAGTCTAAAATTTAAGCTGTTTTGTATGAAGATTTAGCTTATAAGCCTAAAAATCAGTCTCCTTTAGTAGCTTTACCTACGACTAACTCTTCTAATGTGTCAAAGACAACTTCAATGAAAAAGAATCCTTTTGGACTGAATGTAAGTAACTAATTCTCAAGCGATTAAGTCATCTCAAAAATGGCATAGCCTTCTAAAAGCAATGTTATCAATATGAAGACACGTGCTCGACAGTATCGAAATTCGTTGATGAGCTATATAAAATGATACCTATCAATCGAATCTTATTAAAAATAATATCATCATAATTTATTAATTACACGATATCAAAAAATTATTTATAATTTGACATTTTGTATTAACTATTTATAAAAAATGCTTAAAGATTTGCTTTTATAAATCATCAATAATCTCAAATTATTCTTTCCATATTCTATGAGCTGTCATCAAGATAAAGTGTTTGAAATACTTAATCATAAAAGGTGGGGAAATATTCACAAGCTCGCTTACAATCAGGAGAAAAAGTAATTTCTAAGAGTTTAGGCTACATAGTTTCTGAATCGATCATTATATCGATTCCATAAACTGCTCGACTTTTGTCATCATGCATCTAGGGATGCTTCAAAGCTGCAGCGATAAAAGTATGTTTAAGCATCTTTTTTATTTTCTAGTGAATCTAACTCCAGCTCATTTTGTAATTTTATTCAAATTAGTTGATAAAATCTTGGAATTTGACTTGTTGAATTTTCTGACCATAGTTCATAACCGTAAATTGTTTTTCATAAATAGAAAGACCTCTGCAATCAAGATTATACTAAAAATTAGCGCTTCTAGGCCAGAATCTTTTGTAAAGGAACATGGTTAATGGATTAATTGATTTAACGAGTAAAACATATCTTAAATCTATTTTCATTCCTCTTCTAAGAACTGGTCTTTAGATGTATTTTTGAACCAATTTAGGACCAGTTTCCATGGCTCTTATAATTAAAGACAAATTGTCAGTGATGATCATATCCATAGATCTCGCCATATTAGGTGGTTTTAAGATCCACAGATTATGCTACCCTTGCTCTTATCTTCTTTTGAATTAGCCTATAAAAGTAGCCAGTTCAGTTTCAAGATTATAAGTTCTCATCAAAAAGTTAGTGTTTCCGAACACAGATTGAATGGTGTTGGCCAAATTATATTTAGAGACCACACAAGATTAGTAAGGAAATTGATTGAAGAAAAACTTGCCTTTATATTGTTCCCAATCTTACTTTTAGGCTGCACCTAGCATCCACACTATGTCTGCTTGATTTAGCTAACTCACGATCTAAAAACTTTCGTGCTTTAGATACTTATTAATGTATTAGTAATCAGCTATGACCTTTAGTTTTTTTGAAACAGGATGAGATTTATCCACTAATTCTTGTTGTTTTTTAGAATTTTAAGTAAAAAATTACTATAAGATAGATTCTGATTTTTAAGTCCTTTTTAACATTTACTAATCATATTTTTTGATAGCTTCCGAATAAGTTTTTTAAGGGAGCTTAAACCAAGCAGCTAACCTATGTGAACGTTGCTTTTATTAAGTAATACCATTAAGATAGTCTTTCGTTATGAGGTCACCGGTTTTGATGTTTTTCAATGGCCAAATTAAAGAATAAGAAATCACACTGTCATCTAGTTTGTTGTGAGGTGCGTAAAGAAAAGGAATTATCTTGACGACAGGATCATTACTATGAGGAATAAAACTTCCAAGTTCATCGTTTACATACCAACAAGAAGATTAGTCTAGTTGTTATCGACTTGCGAGTCGATAGCATCCAGCTATTCTAAATATTTTTTAACAAATTTAATCTATTGTTTAATCTCCTTATTCAAGATCTATCTTTAAACTGTGCTTATTGACATATACTCTATTTACTATCTAATCAGATATTTTTCCTTAAGTATAAGCTTTTCTTAAAGCGATTTCGGTTTAATGATCTACGAACAAGAAATTTAAAGTTTTGATGTTCATAATTCTGACAATTTTTTATAAATTTTAAGCATTAACTATGCTGTGATTTTTTAAAGAGATTGATTTGAGATTTTAAAATTTTTAAAGTAAAGATAAATCGATTTAAAAGATGTTTCTATTATTCAAATTGAGAAAATTATACTAATTAGCCTGTCGAGTATTCGCTGATGATAAATTTTTATCATTAGAAAATTTGATTCCCCATTCTGTGCAATTTTTAGTAAATTTACTGTTGTAAATCTATATTTTTGTTTTAGTTTCTATAAATTATTTAAGTTATGTGCTGTCTTAGATGGGATTTCCATTCACCCATAACGCTTTCAGATTCAAGTTTTTAAGTTTAGCAATAAACTATTCACTATTTGACAGCTAATTATTAATTAAAGAAAGAGTAATTAAGTTCTCTGGAAAGTAAATATTGTTTATTTAATTTAGGTTCGTATTTTCAAGTTCGAGCTATTCTTCGGAACTATTTTTAGTTTTTTCCTATACATTTTTCAAATTCTGATACTTGAGCATAGCTTAGAGTCTTGGGTATAGACTGGGATTATTTTTCAAAAGGGTACGGAGCTAAGGGTATTTGAAAGTCATAGTATGATCTATAAGAAAAATATTATTTTTAGCTTCAAGATCCTTTGTAGCACGAATTTAATACGTATCTTCATCTTAGTTATCAAGTATTTAGAAAAATTATCCTGCATCGTAAACAGTATTTGTAAGTTTATGATAAAGTTGTTCAATTAGCTAGCTTGGAACTAATGAACCGAGAAGCTGAACTCCATGAAAATTGTAAAAAGCTTTGATCGCAGGAGGGAGATTCTACAAATGATTACTTGGCAAAGTAGCTGATTGTTGTGCAGACTGCATTGTTGATATATTATATCTATTGAAGCATTAATGTTATAGTATTTATTTTATCTAAAATATGTTCAATGGGGTTGGGGTTGGGGTTGGGGTTGGGGTTGGGGTTGGGGTTGGGGTTGGGGTTGGGG
>Ga0169931_10012947_pt1 | contig 11477 bp, 5 predicted proteins | sample Kivu_15m_20L_FD_129675 | JGI IMG/M metagenome (GOLD analysis project Ga0169931, IMG submission 129675) | Freshwater microbial communities from Lake Kivu, Western Province, Rwanda to study Microbial Dark Matter (Phase II) - Kivu_15m_20L... | ecosystem: Environmental > Aquatic > Freshwater > Lake ... | reverse complement strand
AATTGAATATTGGCTTATTAGACGATTGGCTAATTTGGTAGTGACCCGAGATGAGGAAACGGCAGATGCCTTTAATGCAAAGGGGATTAAGGCCATTTATGTGGGTAATCCAATGATGGATGGCTTGAAGGTGTCGTCATCGACGGGATGGGCGGTTGAAGGTGTTTTTTCAGACCCTCCAGCACTCATGACTGTTTTGCCTGGGTCTCGTGATGAAGCCTATGACAATATGGCGTATATTTTTTGGTTACTTTCTAAGTGGGTGCTGCCGGTTAAGCCTGTTGCAGTTTTGGTCGCCACGGCCCCTACATTATCAACGGATTTACTTATGCAGCGTGCTGTTAATGGCGGATGGGAAGTGCTGTCGGATGTGATGATTAAATATCCTAAAAATGGAGTGGTGATTGAGTTTACATCCCGATTTGTGGATGCGCTTTCGGTGTCTCGCTGTGTGATTGGGTTGGCGGGAACGGCGAATGAGCAAGCGGTGTTTTTAAATCGGCCAGTCATTTGTTTTGAGGGATTTGGGCCTCAGTCCACACTTAACCGTTTTGATGAGCAACGCCGATTATTGGGGCACTTACTTTATGTCGTACCTGAGCGTCGGGATAAGGCCATTTTTGCTGTGCTCAATCCCTTGATTTCTAATCCGGTAATATCTGATTTGCCTCCGGTGCAGCATGCGGCGAGAGATGTCGCAGAAGCGATTATTCAGTTAATCGGCTAAACTAAGGCATGCCATCGGTTTATTTATATACCCCTATTACACCCCTGTCTCAGTGTCCGACATTTTGGCCTGTTTTTGAGGCGGCGGTAACATATTCGGCGATGTCGACCATTATTATTTGTCGGACATCGGCTGAAGTGGGCATGGTAATGGCATTGCTTGCGCCGATTGTTAAAAGCGGCTTTCCTCGTATTGAGACTTTGCAGAGTTTTTGGTCAACGATGATGGCTGATGCGACTGCGATTAGTGATGCATTTCGACCCATTTATTTGAGACGCGCCGTGGCATCGTATCCAGTTGAATCGTCGGATTGGTTTAGTGATATTTATCGACTGTCGGGATTTTGTCAGCAGTTGGACCGGTTTTTGAGTGTGATCGATCGCCATGGGTTTAATGAGGATGTGTATGTGCATCGGCATCCATCGGGACAGGCTGTGGCAAAGTCGACATTAACATTATTGCGACATGTCGACATGGCATTGCCGCAAAACCATCCCTTTAATGGCAAGGCGACTTCTTTTTTAGCAGGCAAAACAGTAGTGACATTTGGGTTTTTGAGGCCAAGTCCTGAGGAAAAAAAGCAATTATCAACTTTATTTGAATTGGTTTTATCAGCGATGGTTGTGATGCCATATCGGGTAGAGAATCGGTGTTTTCAGGCGGGACGAGAGGGTGTCGAATGGGTTGAGCACTTGCCTTTTTTTGGTCGAAAAATTGAGTGTGTCGACTCTGTTTCGGCCCAGTCGCCTCAGATTTTGGAATATGAGACTGCTGAAGATGAGTTAGACGCAGTGGTGCATTTTTGCCGTGATATTTTGCAGCGCTATGGAGAGTCTGGGCTTAATCAGATTTGTGTGGTGGATTGTGGGCATCAGGCAAGCCGTATTGAAAATCGATTGGTATCTGATGGCATTCGGGTGAATCGGCAGGTGGCGCGGAAGGTGTCGGATACCTTAGTTGGGGAATTTTTGATGATGCTGGTGTCGATGTCGGTTGGGACTTTTGATCGACACCGATTACTTGCCTTATTGTCGATTCCGATTTGGAAATTTTCGGATGGATTTTCGGCGTTGAGGCCATTTTTTTCGTCTTTGGCCAATCAGTTTAATATTCAACCGGGTATTGATCAGTGGCGCTTTGCCTTGGATGCCTATATGAATTCTTTACACTTGCAGCCTGATCTTGAGTATCAGACTAGTGCAATTGATAGTGCCACCCTTGCCAATCGGTTTTTTGATCGATTGTCTAAGGTGATAGCTAGCGTGCAATCTGCGCAGTCTGGCCCAGAAATTGTGAGTGCGGTGTTACCTGTTATTGATGAGTGGTTTGGTCATCACTTTATGGCAGTGCCCGATACCGATATCGGACGCCAGGTCGTGACGGAATTTGCGGATACTTTGGACTTTTTTGAGCAATTTTGTAGTCATTTTGATGCGGCTTTTGATTTGGGCTTTTTTTACAGCGTGATGTTGGATGGTTTTAATAAGCCGATGCAGTCTTATGTAGAAGGGGCGCGATCAGGGGTAAGGGTGATGCCGATGTCTCAATTGCCGCTTTGCCAGTGGCAATGGGTATGGATTATGGGGGCTTCTGATGGCGCACTTCCCCATCGGATTGTCCCTACGATTTTTTGCCCGCATTCACTGTATCCTGCACTTCAGTGGCCGACGCTTCAAAGTGAAGAGGACTTGGCACTGATGGGGCTTGCATCTTGGATTATGGCAAGTCAGTCCAGGGTGACGATTAGTTATGCGCTTAAATATGGCAGTAAAGATGCCTTTCGGTCGGATGTCGTGGATAAAGTCTGTGACTATTTTACGTGGCCAGTGCTGCCCCAAAACGTAATATCTGTGATGCCGACGCTTAGCCCTAAACAGGAGACGACATTGCCTATGTTGATGCCAATGGCATTTGAGGCCAAGGCGATGTCGGTGACATCACTTGAAACATATCAATCTTGTCCATTTCGATACTATTTAAAATATTGCCTCAAGGTGTCTCCAATAGAGTCGGTGTCTGAGGATATTCAAGCCTCGATTTGGGGGCAACTTATCCATGAGATTTTTGAAATGTATTACACTTCGATACGCCCTCTCGGGTACTCAGAGTACGCTGGCCATAATCGAGAGTTATTGTTCGAAGTGGCGCGGGAGGCCTTTGAGGCTGTGAGTCAGCCGACTTTTTATTGGGATTTGAAGCGGGATTTATTGTTTGGCAATGATGTCCAGCTGGGACTTTTAGATGCATTTTTGGCCAATGAGGATCGTCAGTCTATTGGGCTTTTTCCTGTGAAAATGGAATATGCCTTTTCTAATGTTGATATGCACTTAAATGATGATGCTGTCCTTAAATTATCGGGTAAAATTGATGCGGTATTATCAGATACTGCTCGGCGAGCTGTTGCGGTATTGGACTATAAAACAGGCAAAACAGTGCCTGCTGCAGTAGATGTCAAAGAATTTAGGACATTGCAGCTGCCGATTTACATGTGGATTATCGAAAAACAAATGCCCACAACGACTTGTGTGGCAGGGCTGATTTATCATGTGCGACACCCTAAGGAGTTAAGTCGTCATGTGGTGGCGGTATCAGAAAGTGGGCGTGACTTTTTTGATTTGGGGCGTAAGAGGCCGTTTAAATTAGAGGACGGCTATGGCCCTAAATTAGTCGATACATTAACCCGTATTTATGCGTTGATGCGATCCGGATATTTTTCGCCTCAGCTTCATAGTGATTTGGACCATGTTAATAAAAATCGATCATCAGTCTGTCAGTATTGTGATTATGTGTTGGTATGTCAGTATTCGAAGCGATTTGGAGACCTTTCATGACGACATTTACCTTAGCTCAACGACAGGCGTTGATATTAGATCGGCATATTTTTGTTGAAGCGGGTGCTGGATCGGGTAAAACCACGATTTTAGTTGAACGGTATGTGTCGATTTTTGAGGCCTTTCCAGATTTAGATATGTCCCAGGTCGTTGCATTTACCTTTTCAAATAAAGCTGCAGCCGAAATGAGACATCGGGTTGCGCAATTTTCTCATCGATTACCCAATGGGGTGTCGAGCTGCATGATTTCGACGATTCACTCCTATGCCATCGATATCGTGAGGGAATTTGGGTACTTAATTGGCATTGATCCGGGTGTTCGGATTGTGGATTCTATTGAATTGCGTGCGTTAATTTCTCAAGCCATTGATACGGTGTTGGGTGTGTATTTAACCCATGGAGATAGCGACTTTTTGGCGGCACTCCGATTGTATTTATCAGAGTCCTCTGTTCGGACACTTCGAAAGGAGTTAGTCGATTTAATTCAAAAGCCACAGTGGATTCCCTTGCTTCGATCGGATTCTCCACCCATGTCCAAGGCATTAAGTGTGATATTTGATGCCGTATTGGTCGAATTTTGTCGATTAAAACGGCAAATGGGCATTATGGATTTTGATGATGCTATCCGATTCTCTGTCGAATTATTAGAGACAAAGCCCCAGGTTTTGTCAGAGTTAAGATCCCGAATACGGTTTTTAATGGTGGATGAATTTCAAGATACAGATCCCGCCCAATGGCGATTGGTCGACTTATTATCCGGCTTTAATGAGTCTACTTTTGAAGCCCAAGTCAATTTATTTGTAGTAGGCGATGTTAAGCAGTCTATTTATGGATTTCGAGGTGCGGATGCTACATTGTTTTTACAAGTGCAGGCCCAATTTCAGGCTAGGCTAGATAGCGATGTAGTGATTTTAGCGGATAATTTTAGGTCGACTGAGACAGTAGTGGATATGGTGAACGCTGTTTTTTTACCTGTTTTCGAGCAATTGGGCCGAGATATTACCCCTTATCACCCCTTAATTGCCCATCGTCAGGACTTGTCTTGGCCAGTGCATGGCTTTATTTCGGAGGACAACCAAGAGGTTGCTATTGCGGATTATATTACCACATTGTTAATGACACGCCCGGAGTTAGCCCCTCATGATATTGCCATTTTACTTCGAAGTTATGCTAAGGCCCCTCGTCTAAAATCGGCACTTCAGGCGGTGGGTGTGCCGGCCACTATTCATTCTATGCCGCAATTTTATTGTCAGGATGAAGTGGTGTGGATTTTAAATTGGTTTAAAGCGTTATTGGATACATCTGATTATTTAAGCTGGTATGCAGCCCTATCATCCCCTTTTGTTGGGATAGACCATGAGGTGTTGCTAAAGGCTAAGAAACTGAGGCCCAAGGCTTTTATCTTGGATCAGCTTCAGGCCTTAAATTTGCCTGAATTACAGGGTGTTATTGCGCTCTGTAAGGGATTAAGTGATCGGGCTAGCGTGGAAGGAGTGCAACGGTTATTACGGTCAATTACCCACGCTTTTGTGGCCGAAAATGCATGTGAGACCCATCCTGTATTTGCGCCGTTATCCCGGTTATTTGCCGATTATGAAGCCCGGTCAATGAGTTTAATGAAGTGCATTTATCTTTTAGAAGAGGGCATTCGAGATAAAGAATCGCTATCCCTTAATGCCTCACAATTGCCAAAAGGGCATGTGCAACTTATGACGATTCATGCCAGTAAGGGGCTTGAGTTTCCTGTGGTGATTTTGCCGTATTGTGATAAAAAATTTAAAGTGCCACATGATCGGCTTTTATATTCGTCGGACACTGGAATTTCACTTTCATCACCTGATTGGGAGCCTCGGTCTGCGCATCGAGATGCGTGTATCGACTCCATTAAATCTCAAACCGTTGAAGATGAAAAAAAGAATTTTTATGTTGCCTGTACTCGGGCTAAGGTTTCCCTTTGTTTTTTTGCCTCTCAAGCACCCGATATGGCATCGCCACTTTATTCGTATCTTGCATTATTGGCCCATTCTAAGGCCCCGATTATGTGGCGGCAGTATGAGGCCACAGGGGTTCAGTATCAGAGTGCTTCACGTGAAACATCTCAGCCTACTTTATACAGGGCATCGGCTTCTGAACCTGTGAGTCTTGCGCCGCCTATTTTGTCGCTGACGGTCTCGGATATTGTTTCTCTGCTTACCGATTCCTCCAAGTACTTTTTTTCTCGGTATACCTCGGCTAGAGACTGGTATTTACATCGTACTCAAGGCCGATATGTGTCTGCTAGGCTATATGGCGTTTTGGCCCATCGTGTGATTTTTAAGGCCCATATGGAAGGCCAACTCCCTTCGGATGAGTGGATGCGTGATGAATGCCAGCGACTCGGTGTGACGTCCCAGAATGCGGTATCTATTTTTAATCGTTTAAAGCAGTCTATTAATCGCTATTGGGACTCTGATTTAAAACGGCAGTTAATGACATCGGATAGTCTATTTGAGTACCCAGTTTCCGTAAAATGGCCAGGCACTGATGCACGCATTTTGACTGTAGAGGGGCGATTTGATGCGATTCAAGTGACTGATACCCATGTTGTCATTGTGGATTTTAAAACAGATTCTGATGGCATTGCTGCCAGCAAGTTGTCTTTAGAGTATCAGCATCAATTAAGGCTTTATCTTGCACTGGCTGGGCTTATTTTTCCAGGCAGGACTTATGTGGCTAAGGTGTATTTTACCGAGTCAGGTGACAGTGTGGATTTTTATGAGACAGATGAGTTTTTAGAGTCGTTTTATGAGATGGTTGCCTTAGTCGCTAAAACCCAAGTTTAGATAAAAAGCCGCCTTTGATATTGTCGGGGTCTTGGCTGGGGTGTGCCAGTTGTGTGTAAATGGGTTTGAGGTCGGGATAGGCGGCAATGAGCTTTTGAATGTAGGGCATGGCTTTGGTTGCGTCGATTTTAAGCATGAGGGCGAGGACGGTTTTCTTTTTTGGGCCGGCATTGGGCACGGCTTGGGCCAGATGCTTGAGGATGGGGGCGCCAATTTTTTGGATGATTTGGGTTGTTAGGGTGGTAATGCTTGTCGAGTTGCTTAATAAGGCGTTGACGATGACGGGATAAGCTTCTTCTTCGCCAATTCTAAATAAGGAGTAGACCACTAAACGCCGTAAATTGGGTTTGTTAAATACTTTCATGAGGTGGGGGATGGCACGTTTGGATTTCATCATGCCTAATACGATGATGGCATGTTCTTGTGTGTGTTGGTTAGAAATTGCGCGGATAATGGCTATTTCCGCAGCCTCTGTACCCAAGCGCCAAATGACATCAATAATGCGATTGCTTGCGACCCAGCCTTCGTCTTCTAATGCCGCTTCTAGGTCAGGGATAATTTTTGGGCCGACATTGAGTAATATCGACTGCACTTGGTTGCGAATAATGGGGTTATTGGCACTAAAATAACGGGTGATGACGGGTACCATTTTACTGCCAAACCGGATTAAGGCTTTGGCGGCATTTTTGCGGACATGGAAGTCTCTGTCTGATAAAAGGGCAATTAAAGGATGTATGGCGCGGGTATGTCCCAATTCGCCAAGCTTTTCAGCGACACACCATCTAATGACCCAATCGTCATTACTTAATAATTTGACTAAGTCGTCTACCCAGGCATGATCCTTAATGACTTTAAGTTGAAGGATTGCATCCCATCGGGTTTCTTCGTTTTTGAGACGGCTTACAATATTTTCAAGCGTTTTGGCACGATCTGCAGGCGAATTCATATTCCTTAGCTGTCCCCCATTGTTGCGAGATAGACTTTTTGCAACAGTCTTTTATTACTATACCAGATTTACCCATGAAGCGGGATATTTTGTATGTCAGATACCGGAATGGTTTTGAGACTTTTAGACTGGTATTTGAGTGGATTCTTTTCAGGGTAAAATACTGTTTTAAAGCCAATTTTGTCTAATTCGCTAATGCGCTTTTCGGCATTTGGGGTTGCCCTAATTTCGCCTGTAAGCCCGACTTCGCCAAAAACGGCCACTTTTGCACCGACGGGGGTGTCTGTTAGTGACGATAAAATGGCGGTGACCATGGCCAAGTCGATTGATGGCTCGGATAACTTAAGTCCCCCGATAATTGAGATAAAAATATCTTTGGACATGAGTTTTAAATTGAGTAATTTATCCATGGCGGCAATCATGACATTGGCCCTATTGGGGTCCACTCCTAAAAAGGTGCGCTTGGCAATGCCATAGCCAGACTCAACCACAAGCGCTTGGATCTCAACTAAAAGTACTCGAGACCCCTCACATACTGGCGTAATGACAGATCCCGGACGGTTAAGTGCACTTTCATCAATAAATAGCGCTGTCGCGTCCTGGATACTTTTAAGGCCTTCTTGAGTCATATCCAATAGGCCCAGCTCCTGGGTGCTGCCGTAACGATTTTTGAGGCATCGTAATAGGCGATATGATTTATCCTTTTGGCCCTCCATGGCTAGGATGACGTCGACAATATGTTCTAGTACCTTTGGTCCAGCCAGGCTGCCATCTTTGGTGATATGGCCGACAACAACAAGGGTCGTGTCCATTGATTTGATAAGAGATATTAATTCTTGGGCACATTCGCGCACTTGAGTTACACTGCCAGCGACAGAATTTAGGCTAGGGGTCTGCATGACTTGGATGGAATCGATAATCACCAAGTCGGGTTTAATGGTTTTAATGGCTGCGATAATGGCATTTAAGTTTTGTTCATGCATGACAAAGACAGTGTCATTGTGTGTGCTTAGTCGCTGAGACCTTAGGCTTAATTGTTCTAGAGATTCTTCTCCTGAAACATAGAGAACCGTTTTGGAGGTTGCCGCAAAAATATGTGCCATTTGCAACGTGAGTGTGGATTTGCCGATGCCAGGTTCACCCCCAATTAAAATGGCCGAACCTTGTACAACGCCACCGCCTAATACTCGATCTACTTCGCTAAGCTGAGTCGGAACTACTAGGGATGCTTTTGGAGTGACATCCTTTAGTTTTACGGGTGCTGTATAGGTATCGCTAAACAGCGCTTGTTTGGGTGATGATTTTTCCTCAATGGTTTCTGTCAATGTATTCCAAGACAGGCATTCGGTACACTGTCCCTGCCACCTTGGAAAATGCGCTTGGCATTGAGTACAGACATACTGGATACTAAGCTTGCGCACTCGTTATTTTTTTGGGACTACTTGCTTTTGGTTTTAATGATGCCAAACCTTCACTTAATGTCGATAGTGGTTTAAGCGAGGGCTTAATGCTGCGAATGATGAACTGTATTTTATCTTTATTCATTGATGCAGACACGGAGATATCTGATCTCGTCCCTTTGCGAAGTAAGTGATCAGCCAGTTGGTCTTCAAAATACTCTTGAATGGCTCGTTTTAGGGGGCGAGCTCCATTTTTTTGATCGAAGCCTTTTTCAGCAAGAAAATCTTTGACATCTTCGGACAATTTAATGCGAATATTTCGCTCAAGTAAGCGTTCTTCTAAGTCTTTAATCATAATATTGATAATGGTACGAATGGTTTCTTTGGTAAGTGACTTAAAGACCACAATATCATCGATACGGTTGATAAATTCGGGCTTAAAGGCACGACGCAATTCATCCATTAATTTTAGCTTGAGACCTTCATATGATTTACTTTCTTGTTCTTGATTGGACATAAACCCAAATGAAGTCTCTTTTTCAATGTATTGACTGCCGATATTGGATGTCATGACGATGAGTGTGTTTTTAAAATTGACCACACGCCCAGACGCATCTGTGAGTTTACCATCGTCTAACACTTGAAGCAGTACATTTAATACATCAGGAGATGCTTTTTCAATTTCGTCTAAAAGCACTAAGCAATAGGGCTTTCTGCGAACCGGTTCGCTAAGTTGACCGCCTTCGTTATAGCCCACATATCCTGGAGGGGAGCCGACTAAGCGGGATACTGTATGTTTTTCCATATATTCGGACATGTCGATATGCACCATGGCATCTTCAGAGCCAAATAAGTTTTTAGCGAGTGTTTTTGCCAATTCGGATTTGCCTACCCCAGTTGGACCTAGGAAAAGGAAGGAACCTGATGGGCGTTTCGGGTCTTTAAGGCCCATTTTGGCACGTTTTACAGCACGAGTGAGTGCTGCAATTGCTTCTGGCTGACCTTTAATGCGTGACCCAAGTTCAGATTCTAACCGAAGAAGTTGCTCGGATTCTTCCTGAGAAACTTGAATTACAGGTATGCCAGTGGCCATTGCGATTACTTCGGCAATCATATGAGGTGTAACGGTGAGAGTAATATACGCTTGCTGGTCTTGAGGGAATTCTTTTAGTTTTTGAGTGGCCAATTGAATGCGTTTTTCGAGTAAATTGATCATGTCTTTATCGTTTTGAAGCGTGGCCGTTTCTAATTCCTTGGACATGGTTTCAAATTCGCCTTGCATGACTTTGGCTTCGCCCGTTAACCCTGATGATTTGAGCATGACTTTTGCGGCGGCTTCGTCTATTAAGTCTACTGCTTTGTCCGGTAAGAAACGCTCGCTAATATACCGTGCTGACATTTCTACGGCAGTGTGTAGCGCAGCTTCTGTGATGGTTACTTTGTGAAAATCTTCGTAGCGTTTACGAATACCTTTTAAAATTAAAAAGGTGTCTTGTTGGGAAGGTTCGTCAATAATGACGGCTTGGAAGCGGCGTTCTAATGCCCCATCGCCTTCAATGTGTTTGCGGTATTCGTCTAATGTGGTTGCTCCGATGCATTGTAGCTCGCCACGGGCTAGTGCGGGTTTAAACAAGTTGGCGGCGTCTAAACTTCCTTCAGAGCCTCCTGTGCCAATAATTGTATGAAGTTCGTCGATAAATAAAATGACATTTTCTGCTTTACGGACTTCTTCCATTACTTTTTTGACTCGATCTTCAAATTCGCCCCGGTATTTTGTACCTGCAACGAGTAAGCCTAAATCTAAGGTAATAACACGTTTGGATTGTAATTTTTCAGGCAAATCTCTTTTGATTACTTTTTGAGCAAGGCCTTCAATGATGGCTGTTTTTCCTACGCCGGGTTCTCCTGTCAAAACAGGGTTATTTTTAGTGCGGCGGCATAGAATTTGGATAATGCGTTCAATTTCTTTGTTTCGCCCGATGACAGGGTCTAGCTTACCTTCTTTTGCTAGCCAAGTTAGGTCGCGACCAAATAGGTCTAGTGTTGGCGTAGGAACATCCGCTTTTTGTTGGGTTTCAAAGGTTACTTTATTGCCGAGTTGTTTAAATAAGCCCTCTTTAAAGCTTTGAATGCTAATGCCCATTTCTGTTAGTACACGTGTGGCGATACTTGTTGGGTCTCTAAAAATGGATAGGAAAAGATGTTCGACATTGACATAGTTGTGGCCTAATTTTCTGGCTTCATCCCAAGCGTTTGTCAGGACTTGTTTGGCTTGTTGCGTAAATGGGATATTGCCGTATTCTGATGCATTTCCGCCGAATTCGAGGCGTTCCTCTAATGCACTGCGAATTGCTTCTGGTGTAAACCCAATTTCTTTTAGGGTCTTGATAACTACATTGTCGCCTTCACCAAGGATACCAAATACAATGTGTTCGGTGCCCACATAGCTGTGGTGAAACTTTTTGGCTTCTTCTTGAGCCAGCATAATTGCTTGAATTGCTTTTTCTGTAAATCTTGAGAACATGTGCTTAGTCTAACACTTATTACCCCTAGTTTCTAGAAGGGTTGAGGGAGAATTATGGTTTCAGCGCCTGTTAGTGCATATTTATTGCGATAGTATTGTGTGACGTTGTCGATTTGCCATGGTGTGAGCTTACGGTTGTAGATCAGTACTTCGGCAATGTCACCGGAAAAGAAGCTAGTTGTGTCGCTGTTTCTTCCAATGCCTGATACGCCAGATGTACTGGTGTT
>Ga0169931_10012946_pt1 | contig 11477 bp, 10 predicted proteins | sample Kivu_15m_20L_FD_129675 | JGI IMG/M metagenome (GOLD analysis project Ga0169931, IMG submission 129675) | Freshwater microbial communities from Lake Kivu, Western Province, Rwanda to study Microbial Dark Matter (Phase II) - Kivu_15m_20L... | ecosystem: Environmental > Aquatic > Freshwater > Lake... | reverse complement strand
TTTCCTGAATGAACTGAATGGGTTGCGTCACATGGCTGCCGGCTGGTCACCTTCGGTCTGTCCCACCACCGTTGACCCAACAACCGTAGTGGCCGACCACCGTTTCGGCCATTTCCTGATTTACATCAACGGGTTATCTGCCTCGGAACCCCGCTGATGGCGCCCTTCGCGCACATGACGATGATGGTGTACCACGACCTCTTGCCCTTCACCCATCACCGCGCTAACCACGCACCCGTTCACGCAGCCCTGGCCCCCGGAACGACCCGATGAATGCTCTCCTCGATACTCCCGACCGATTTCTGGCGCTTCGTCACGACTGGACGACACCCGAGGTGCTGGAGCTCTGGGAGCTGCCGTTCAACGATCTGCTCTTCGCCGCCCACTCCGTGCACCGCCGCTGCTGGCCAGCCAACGCCGTGCAGAAGTGTACGCTGCTGTCCGTGAAGACAGGCGCCTGCCCCGAAGACTGCAAATACTGCCCGCAGAGCGCGCACTTCGACACCGGACTCAAGAACGAAAAGCTCATGGATGTAGACAAGGTGCTCGCCGGCGCGCGCGAGGCCCGCGATCAGGGTGCCACCCGCTACTGCATGGGCGCCGCCTGGCGTAACCCCCGCGGAAAGCAGTTCGACCAGGTGCTCGATATGGTCCGTGGCGTACGTGCCCTCGGCATGGAGACCTGCGCCACGCTCGGCATGCTCGAGCCCGAACAGGCAGCCGCCCTCAAAGAGGCAGGGCTGGATTACTACAACCACAACATCGACACCTCGAAGGACTTCTACGGGCAGATCATCACCACCCGGACCTTCGAAGACCGTCTGAACACCCTGCAGGCCGTGCGCGACGCCGGCATCAATGTCTGCTGCGGCGGCATCGTTGGCATGGGCGAATCGCGCCTGGACCGCGTGGAGATGCTGCGTACCCTCGCCAACCTGCCGGAGCACCCCGAGAGCGTGCCCATCAACCTGCTCGTGCAGGTCGCCGGCACCCCGCTGCACGGCGCGGGCGACTTTGATTCTATTGAGTTTGTGCGCACCATCGCCATGGCCCGTCTGCTCATGCCGGAGTCGTACGTGCGCCTGAGCGCCGGCCGCGAGACCATGAGCGACGAGCTGCAGGCCCTGTGTTATTTCGCGGGCGCCAACTCGGTATTTTTCGGCCCGAAACTGCTGACCACCCCGAATCCCGAAGCTGACCGCGACGCCGCACTCTTCCAGCGTCTGGGTATTTCAGAGCTCGACCCCGCCAGTGTTTCCTGAAATTCATTGTTTTACGGAATGATTTTCAGGGCGTAACCGGTTCGCCAATATTCGTATTTTCCGGCCGCTGAATTGTTTCAGCCCCTGAATAACGTCGTTCCGCAGTATCTCCGTTATTGTGTGAAATAAAGGACTCAACGAAGCGCGAAATCCAGCGGGCCAATAAAATATACGGCGCGGCCCTGGCCGGCGTTTGAATTTACCGGCAGGGATTTCGATAATTCCCCATTTTCGTACAGCACCTGCAGGCTGACCTCGCCGGGTTCGATATCCATGAGCACCGGCGTCATGCGGCCGGTTGATACGTTGTTGATGTACACCACGCCGGCCGGGCGGGACGTTACATACATGCGCGTACGCTCGGCGTTCGCCGGTTGCCGCGGATCGACCAGCCAGACATTTACCACCGGGAGGCCGGCGGGCAGCGCGACCTGGGGTGCGGGTGCAGCGGCCGAAGCCTCTGCCACGGCGGGCGCAGAACCTTCGGCGGGCGCAGAGCCGTCGGCGGGTGTGTTGACCGAGCCTTCAACGGCAGGCGCGGCCGCCTGGGTTGGAGCGACTGAACCCTCGGCGGCTGGCGCGGTCGCTGATGCTTCACCCGGCTCGAGCGGAGCTGACGCGGCGTTGCCCGATGCTTCGGCGGCGTGATTCGGAACGGCGTGGTCTGCGGACGCTTCAGTGGGATTGTTTGTGCTGCCTTCGGGCGTACCGCCGCCCTGCGAAGCGGCCGACGGCCAGTTGAGTACAAAGGGGGCCGGGTCGCCGGGCAGGTTTACCGTGGCGATTTCGGGTGGGGCTGAGCCTTCGACGGGCGTGGGCAGCATGGCGTTGGGAATACCCGTGGTCCAGTCCACACCGGGTGGAAACTGGGGCACGCCGGCCATGGTGTTCATGGGGCCGAGCTCGCCGGAGCCTTCCCAGGCCATGTCCTGAATGTTCAGGGCGGTGCGCTGCGCCTGATTGCGCAGGTGCATGCGGGAGTGCACACCTTCGCGTGCGAGCATGACGGTAGGTTGCGAGAGCCAGGCGGCGTTGGGACCAACCACCTGTACGTCGTGACGTCCGGTGACCACCCGGTGCGACTCCAGCGGTGAGGACGCGGCTGCGCGCACGCCGTCCACAAAGACGGGGCCGTCGAGTTCTGCCGTTACCGAAATGACGGTGGGGGCGCTGGTTCCCGCCGCTTCGATGGTGGTGGCGACGCTCGGGGGGGTGGGTTCGGCGGCTTCGTGCTGCGCTGGGGTTGCGCCGCTCTCGGGCGCTGGCTGGGCAGGCTGGCAGGCGGCGGTGGTCAGGAGCAGAAGGCCGAGCACAAGATGGAACGCCGGTCGCGGGCGACGTGTGCTGCGACGTTGGGTTCGGCGGTCGACGCGGGTCGTGGGTGTCATGGAACGAGCTGACATGGGGCCACCTGACGGTTGGGAGAGCCGCGGTGACATAGCGCGGGCCCGGGGTACGATGCAACGCGAACCCGCCTGCGGTTGGCTCAGGGCGTTGGTTCTGTGTCGCCCAATGGTTGCTGTTGACCGCGTCCGCGTCCGTGTCCGAGCCCGGGACCGCCCTCGCTGGAGCGTTCCTGCATGCGTTGCCGCGCTTCGTCGCGCATGGCTCGTCTGCCGTCGCGCGCTTCTTCGGGGGTGACGATGCCGTCGGCGTCCTGATCCAGTCGCGTGAAGAGCTGAGTCGAGGCCGCTTCGAATTCGGCCTGTGTGACGGTGCCGTCGCCGTCGGCGTCGGCGTGGTTGAATCGCCGCAGGGCTTGCACAGGCAGCTGCTCGCCGTCGAAGTGCGCGACCAGCTCGGCGGTGGTCACTTGCGCGTCGCCATTGGCGTCGAGCTCGGCAAATCGCGCCTGCGTGCGTGCGGTGAACTCAGCGGTGGACACAGCGCCGTCGCTGTCAGAGTCGAACTCGTCGAGCATCTGGCGGCGATTTTCGCCCGGCTCGCCGTCGTCGCGCTGCTGCGCAAGAACGGGAACGGCGCAGCTGGCGGCAAACAACAGCCCCAACAGGAGCCTGATGATGCGGCGATGGCGGGGTATCACGGAGGTCGTTTTCTCTGGGGATTCGGTCGACATGGCAGACTCCTTGTATGAAGAGATTCGGTATCGGTGAAATCCGATATCGACCATGTGTGCAACCATAACACCGGCCAGAGAAGTGTCTGTGGTCGGTTTGTATGAGCTTTGTAGCAGTTTGTAACGACGACGGAGCCATTCAGGGCGTCGTTCAGTCGAACTGCTGCGAACACTCAGAGGGGTTGTACCGTCAGCAGGTATTCGCCGTAGGTTCCCGCTGCGTAGGTGCCAACCCAGACATCGTAGATGCCCGGACGCAGCGAGACATCGAGGCGTGGGTTCAGGTTGCCGTGGGAGTCGTCGTCACAGTACACATTGCCGGCGTCATCCATCAGGAGCAGGGTGGTGTCGGCCGAGGACTCGGCGAAGATGCGCAGGTCGGTGTACTGGTTCACCTGAAGCTGCGCGTTGGCCGAGCCGTTGAAGAAGCCCAGGCACTGGCCTGCTGTGACGTCGGAGCCGGAGACGTTACCACCGGCCTGTCCCGCAACCTGCGTGGGGCGCATAGAGGGCTGCACGGCGAGCACCTGATAACCGCTCAACACGCCGCCGGAAGTGGTGTGTGGGCTGGTGGCCGAAACCAGGCTGCGCGTGGTGAAATCCAGGGCATACGCGCCGGTCTCGCCGGGCTGGTACGAGGTGACGATGAACCGATACTCGCCGGGCGTGGTCATCTCGAACTCGAGGCCGGCGTTCAGGCTCTGCGCGGTGTCGAAGTCATCGTTGTCCATGGTGAACCCGTTTGGGCCGCGCACCATGAGGTAGGTGTCGAACTCGGAAGACACGGCGTACAGCGAGACGAACTCGTTGCCGTTCGACAGGTAAGTCCACGTGTCGTTGAATTCGCCTGTGTTCAGCGTGGCGTCTCCTGCAGCGAGTGAGCCGTGGCCTGTTCCCGAGCCGGTGAACTGATTGCCGACGGTGGGCGGGGTGATGAGTGTCGGGTCAGCGGGGGGTACACCGGGGGTCACGCTCACTGTGTAGGAGCCCACCTCACCGGGCCGGTAGGACGTCACCAGAATGCGGTATTCGCCCGGGTTGGGCAGTACGACGTCAATGCCGGCGTCGGTTCCCAGCGCAGTGTCGTAGTCGTCATTATCGATGGCGAAATCGCCCGGGCCGCGGACGATCAGGTAGGTGTCAAACTCGGAGGAGGCGGCGCGGAATGAAAGCGGCTCGTTGCCGTACGACGTGTAGAAATATTCATCATAGAACTCGCCGGAGTTCAGCTGCACGTCGCCCTGCTGCAGCGCGCCCGTGGTGTTGGAGTACAGCGCCAGGCTGTCTGAGAAGCCGCCGAACCCGGCGGTCGCCTGTGATGGGTCGGTAGCCGCCGTGTTGGCGCTATTGTTGGTTCCATCGGGCAGCGCGGCGGTGTTGATGCCAGGCACCGACGCGATGGTCTGAGAGGTGACGACGCCCGCTTGTACACCGCTACCGGGGGTCAGCTCGACTTCCAGCTGCAGGTCGGCGCCGGGCGTGGCGGCGAGCTGGATTTGCCAGGTGTTGTAGCCGGGCGCCTGCACCGACAGCGTAGAAGCGCCAATCGGGATGGTGACAGGGACAAACTGTCCGAGCGCCGTAGTGCCAACGGGTTGGGCGTTCACAAGAATCTGTGCGTCGCGAACATTGCAGGCGACCGACGCTGTGGCTGGCAGCGCCTCCATGACCACGTTGGTGAGGTCGAGGGTCTGTCCGGCCACGAGCTCGACCGTGCGTTCGATCGCGGCGTAGCCCGGAGCGCGAAGCTCAATGCGCTTCGTTCCGGGGGTAAGCGCAAACTCGGCTTGCGTGGAGTTGCCCACAGCGACACCGTCCACATACACCGTCGCGACGGTGGGCATCGATGTTCCGAGCCGCAACGTCGAGCGATCGGACGCGGCCGTGGCAGCGGCTGCGCACACGCGGTTGCGTGTACACAGGAAGTTCTGGGCCAGCTCGCGACAACCCTGCCGGGCAGACAGCACGAAGTCGGACTGCGCCTCCACGACCTGGTCGGCCGACCAGACGGTGCCGTTCTGCGTGGGACTGACCGCGCGGGCTTCAAAGAGCCAGCCGTTGCTCACCTGCAGCGCATCCACCATCAGGATGTAATCGACCGAGCTGGACGCCGCCGCCAGATCACACGCCCGCTGTGTGGTCGGGTCGGCGACGTTCTCGACGCAACCGGACACCACGCTGGCGACCTCGGGTCCGTTGCGTTCAATGTACTGTCGCGACTGGTTGAGCGCGTCGGCGAAGCTGCGGGCGCAGCGCGACAGCCCCTGCTCCAGATCGTCATCGGTCGCCTCGGACGTGGCGGACACATAGAACGACTCGACGAAGGACGGCTGAGCGACTGCCGCCGTTGGTGCGGCGCCCACCGCGACCATCGAGAACGCTAAACGAAACCAGTGCTTCTGTATCAGCATATGACCATCGGGGGCTTGCTTACCGGCGTCACCCTTCGCGACACACGGCGCAACGTGCGGAATCAACATCAAATGTGCAGACTTGACAAGGCAGGCGGGCCTTCCCAAGCTGCGCCAACTGCCCACAGACGACACGTCGTGCTCCCGTATTCAGGGCGAACGTCCATCTCGCCTGCCTGTATGTCACGCCGGTCCATGAGCGCAACTAATCCAGCACCTTACGACCGAGTGGCGACGGGCCTGACCGGCCTTGCGCTCGCGTGCACGGCGGTGATCGTGACGTGGCAGCAGGTTGGCGACTGGGACACCTGGTGGCATCTGCGCATGGGCCAGTACATGCTGCACACCGGCAGCGTGCCGACGCATGATCTGTTCTCGTGGACCCGGGCCGATGCGCCCGTCCACTACCTTGACGCGGGTTCGCAGGTGCTGCTCTGGCTGGCACACGCAATCGCAGGTGACGTCGGCACTCAGGTGCTCCGCACGCTATGCGCGATCGCCGTTGCGCTGGCGTTTCGACACGCCGCCGGCGCGGCCGCTGCGAATCACCCGCTCGTGTGGACCACCCTCGCGAGCGCCGCGCTTGTCGCTCTTGTGAGTCAACTTATTCCTCGTCCGCTCGTATTTGGCACGATGTGTGCCGCATGGTTGTTTGCATTGCTCATACGTGTGCATTCGCCCGATGCGGCGCAGCACGACACCCGCGCCCGCAGCTGGCGCATCTTTCTGCTCTTGGCGCTGGTGGTTGCCCTGTGGATGCAGCTGCACCGGGGCGCCGTGCTCGGCGTGCTTTTGTTGACCGGCGCCGCAGGATGGAGCGTCGTGCGTGTTTTTGCACCGACACCTGTGCAGCGCGTGATCGGAGGGGCGCTGCCGGCTTCGGCGCTGCTGCCCGCTGCGACCGCCGCCCTGCTGGCCTGGTTGTCGGGGTTGGCCACCGTGAATGGACCGGCGCTGTATGCGACCGCGTTCTCGCTGAACGGCAACGATGCGCTGCGTTCGAGTGTGTCGGAGTGGCAACCTCTGACCCTTCGCGTGGCACTGGAGCACTACCCGCTGCCGAGCCTGCTGGTCGCGCTGGCTGTATGCGTGGTGACGGTGGACTGGATTTGGTGCGCGCGTGCGGCGCGGCAGTCCAGCGTTCACCTGTGGCATGTGGCGGTGGCCGGTTTGTTGTTCTGGCAGGCAACAACGGCTGTGCGGCACGTTGGTTTTGTCGCGCTGTTTGCGGGGATGCTGATGGTGCGCGTGCTGTCCACCTGGACCCTTCCGCAGCTCGTGGCGCCGCGCCTGCTGGCTCTGGCGCTTGGCGTTGCAAGCGTCAGCGGTGCGTTTGCCTTGCGCATGCATGATGTGGGAGTGGGCCCTGTGCCCGATCGCTTTCCCACGGGCGCGTTCGCCTTTGCCCGTGACCACCAGCTGGGCGACCGGGTGCTGAACGCGTTTGTGTACGGCGGCTGGGTGCTCTGGGATGGTCGCCTCGCCGACGATGGCTCCACCGGCGCGCAGCCCCGATTCCGTGCCGCCGTCGATGGTCGCCACGACACCGTGTATCCAGTTGAATTTGTAGAAGAAACGACGCGCGCGCAGTTCGATCCTGCCGCGTTCGAAGTATGGACAGCCCGGTACAACCCCGACTGGGTGCTCGCCGACAACACGCCCGGCCGAGAGACACACGGCTTTCTGGCGCAGCGGCCCGAGTGGATGATGGTGTACTGGTCCGAACAGGCGATCATCTGGTTGCGCCGCGACCGTTACCCTGCGCTGCAGCCGCTCTCATTCCGGCTTTTGCACCCTCTGTTGCCCATGGAGTCAATCGCGCAAGCGATCGCTCAGGCGGCCGGCCGACCGCGGCCTATGCAGCAGATTAGTGAGGAGATCCAGCGACTTATCGATGAGTCGCCGCAGTCGTTGCGCGCGCAGTCGCTGGCGCTGCTGTACTGGTCGTCTCTGGGGCCGGCCGGCGCCGCGCAGGCCGATCAGGTCTGGGACGCCATGCTCGAGGGGCACGTCGGGCATCCGGCCATGCTGGCTCTGGCGCAGCAGTTTGGGCGAACACCGCCCTGAACAGGGCTTTTGTGGTTCAAACGCTTTTGCAGGGCGGCGGTACGCCCCGACGGCGCCGATTTTACCCAGCGCACCCTCACGCAGACGCTGTCTCGAGCGTCGTGACCCGCTTCGCGCTGCCGAACTGGGTCTACTGCTTTCCGCCACCGGTGGATTCCGTTCGTGGCTGAACGGCGATCATCGTCTGTTCCGTTTCGGGGTGCCGAAGGCGCACCAGCTCTTTGTCGAGCCAGTGGTGCACCTCGTGGTAACGCATGGCGTACTGAATCGCGCGAGGTCCGCAGATCATGCCGCCGTTGTAGTGACACACCCAGTGCGCGCCCCATCGGCGCTGGTAGGCCTGAATGAAAGCGCCGGCATGCCACGCCGACAACGCCGGATGCGACAGCCGCTCGCAGCCGACAGCAAAAGGTCTGGCGTAGCGAGGCAGCTGCTGAAACATGCCACAGGCACCCGAGCCGCTTCGGGCGTCGGGGCGAAGTCGAGATTCAATCCAGCCCAGCGCCAGTAGATCGATGGGCGACAGTGGCCAGCGGGCTGTTGCGTTGAGGATGGCGGCCGCGATCTCGCGGTTGCGTTTGGGGTTGGCCCGGATGTGCTCGGTGCGTTGCAGCGTCGCGATCAGGTGCACGACCTCGTCGAGCGACGGCGGTGGATCGGGCACCACCGCGACCGGTTTGCCGTCGGGGACTGACTTGTCGAACGTCAGCGGCCGAAACTCCAGCGTCACTGGCTCAAGCGAATGCAGCGGGGGGGTGTCGGCCGACAGCAGCGACGCCGAGCCGATCACAAACAGCAACACGCCGCTGAGCCACGCCCAGCGATGTACGATCGGGCTGCGAACGGCCGCCCGCAGGCAGTCATCGACGTTTCGAAGTGTTGGGATCAGGGGGGCAAGCAGGTGCATGGCGAAGCACCATACGGATCTGAGACCCCGGATCAAATCCCCTGAAAACTAAGGCAGATCGCGTACATACGCCGCAGATGTAGGACAAACACAGCGGTTGTCAGGGGGTTGCGGTGCCCAGCCGTTCGTCGAGCGCTGCGAAGAGTCGGCGAATCGTGCGTGCGTTTTGCCCGAAGTCGGCGCGACCCACGCGGCTTCGGCTGCGCACAAAGACGATCGCGCCACCGTCACCGTTGGGTTCGACGCGGACGGTGAGGTCATCGGTGAACGTGCGCGACAGGGTCTGCGCCTCGGCTTGCACGACGCCGGTGGCGAGATCGGACGAGACGGGCGTCATGCGGTCGTCAGCCTCGATGCACTCCAGCACGGCATAAAACACCCTGTCACGGCTGAAGTTGTACGCCCGGGGCTGCAGGTCGGGGTACTCAGGGGTCTGGCCTGTGGTGACATCGTTGATGGGCGGCCAGGTTGCCATGGCCGTCGCAGCAGCTACCACCAGCAGCACGGTCACGACGGCCAACGCCCGAAGCAACCACCGCCCTGCCTTGCGGAGCAGGGCCAGGCGGTCGCGGTCGCGCCGCAGAATGGGGGTGGTGGCAGAGCGAAATCGAGCCATGACACAAGGCCGGGCGGTAATAAACCAGTCAGGTAAGCCAGATAACGCGCACGGAGCACGATCGATTCATGTGCAGACACTTATTCGTCGTCGGTGTTCCCGTCGAGCGGTTCTGTGCCGGCAGCAGCCAATGCGCGCGCCTCGTCCATGGACGCCGCGCAACGAAAGCCAAAGTGGTGAAAGTTGGGCTGGGCGTTGGCAGGGAAGTGACGTCGCCGATGGTAGCCGGTGGCGTGGCCGGCTTCCCAGTACCACGACCCGCCACGCACCACCCGGCGTGTGTGGCCGTCGCATTCCAGCGCGCCGTCGCAGGGACCGCGAGGGTTTGCGCCGGCGCAGGCATCGCCGCACGCTGCGTAGTCGGCCGACCACCAGTCGGCGACCCACTCTTCGGCGTTCCCCATCATGTCGTATAGCCCGTATCGCCCTGCAGGTCGGGCGCCGACCTCGTTTACGCGCCCGGCCTCTGGCCGGTTTCCGCGCTTCTGGCGGCCGCACGAGCGCCCTGACTCATCCATGAGGATCGCGTTCTCGCAGGTTGATGGTGCGCTCCCCCATGGGTGGGTGTCTGCGTCGGGTCCGCGGGCTGCCTTCTCCCACTCGGCTTCTGTGGGCAGGTGCATGCCGCGCCACTCGCAGTAAGCGACCGCGTGAAACCACGAGATGCCCGTGATGGCCTGCTCGTCGGCGTCGAAATCTACATAGGCGGGCCCGGCGTCTTCGCAGGCTCGCGCAGCGACACAGGCCTCGTACCCGGCGTTGGTGACCTCGTGCGTGTCCATGTAGAAGGTGTCCAGCCAGATCGTCATGGCGGGGCCCGTGCCCGGTGCCTCCGGAAACATGTCGGGCTGGTTGCAAGCGTGGTCGTCCACATCGACGCCCCGAATGAACGGCCCGCCGGGTACGCAAGAGGTGCCGGGCGGCGCCGCCTCGCAGGCCTCGGCGACCCTGTGAGCAAAGGGTCCGCCGGGTGACGGTTCAACGTCTGGCGCGGTGCTGCCGGCTTCGGTCGGCGCCGCCGTCGCGCTACCGTCTGCCGATGCTGTCGCGGGGACATTGTTGGGGTTGTCGGTCGCGGGTGTTACAGAACCTTCGGCACCCTGAAGCCCGGTCGTGGCAGCGCTCGCTTCGGCCGGATTGACGGGTGGAGACTGCGCCTGTGACGGCGCAGCCACTCGGCAGGCGGGCAGGGCGGCGGTCAGAACCGACAGCAGCGCAATCGTGGCGCAGCTGCGAACAGCCAGCATGGTCAGGTACCCCGGGCGGGCGATTCGAAGAGGTCGCGCATGCTGCGAACGCTTCCACATCGCACCCATGAAGGCGTTATCGGGCATATCCTGTGTGGACATGTCAGGAGAGCTTCGTCACGTCCACACACCACTGCGTGAACGCCGGGTTGGCTTCGGGTGCCTGAAAGGCCTCGGCTTTACTGGCCATGGCGAGGCGGGAGTAAAGCGGGGAAAATCGAAGCGCCACCTGCCGTCCCTGCGCTTTGGCGGCGCGTGCATACAGGCCGAGCAGATCGGACAGCTCTTCGAACTCGGGATTGCGGGGGTCGAACGCGTCCACAGCGGGGTCATCCAGCACGGTGGTCATGCGCTCGAACGCCTTGCGGTCATTGCCTTCGTCCAGCATGCGCTCTGCCTCGGGCACCACGCCCTGCCAGGCCGGGCCGGTACGCTTCGCCGGTGCAGCCACCGCGGGCGTGGAGGGCACATCGACCACGGCCCCCTTTGCGGCGCCGGCGCCGGGCATGGCGCCCATACCCGGCATTCCGCCGGGCATCATGGCGGCCATACGCTGCATTTCGGCGGGGTTCTGCATCATTTGCATGGTCTGCGCCATCATCGCGTCGGCTTGCGCCCCCTGAATACCAAAAGCGCCCAGCAGCACCTTCATGCTCTTCTGAATCGACGACGGGTCGTTGTGGTCAATCGACGCCAGCGCCCGCATCGCCTCGGGGTTGTTCTTGAGCATGGCCAGCAGGTAGGAGCCACCCGGTACATTGGCCATCATGGATTCGAGCGCTGCCATTGGATCTTGCGACTGTGCCATTTTGCCTCGGTCTGAACGTCACGCGAGAGTAGGTCGCCCTGTGTACCCCGAAGCGCCGCCGCTGGCCAGAGCGCACCAGCGC
>Ga0169931_10012944_pt1 | contig 11478 bp, 6 predicted proteins | sample Kivu_15m_20L_FD_129675 | JGI IMG/M metagenome (GOLD analysis project Ga0169931, IMG submission 129675) | Freshwater microbial communities from Lake Kivu, Western Province, Rwanda to study Microbial Dark Matter (Phase II) - Kivu_15m_20L... | ecosystem: Environmental > Aquatic > Freshwater > Lake ... | reverse complement strand
GCGCCGCCGTAGACGTGCGGGTCTTCGGCGAACACCGCCACCGGATGCCCGTCGAGGCGTGCCAGGCCGGTGATGATCGAACGCCCCCAGCGGGCGCCGATCTCGATGAAGGAGCCGCGATCGACAATGGCCTCGAGCACGGCGCGCATGCGGTAGACCTTGCGCGCGTCGCGTGGCACCGCCCCCAGCAGCCAGTCCTCGCGCCGGTTGGCGTCGTCGGTGGCAGCCACCACCGGCGGCAGTTCGTGGACGTTCGCTGGCAGGTAGGAGAGGAACGCCCGTGTGCGGGCGAAGGCCTCCGCCTCGCTGCTCACTTCGTCGTCGATGGCACCGTTGCGGGTGTGGATGCGACTGGAGCCCAGTTCCTCCTTGCTGACGTTGCCCAGGCTGGCCCAGTCCACCAGCGCCGGGCCGGCGATCATCATCTGGGCGGTGTCCTTGACGATGATCGAGTAGTGCGCGGTGGCCACGCGCGCCGCGCCCATGCCGGCCACCGAGCCGAGTGCCAGTGAAACCGACGGCGCTACCGCCAGGTGACGCACGACGATGTCCCAGCCGCGCAGTTGCGGGATATAGGTGCGGCCTGCGCTCTCGTAGGTCTTTACCGAGCCGCCACCGCCCATGCCGTCGACCAGTCGCACGTGCGGCAGCGCCAGTTCCAGTGCCAGGCCTTCGGCCAGACTGCGCTTGGCCGGAAATGCGAGTTCGGCGCTGCCACCGCGAACCGTGAAGTCATCACCGGAGAGCATGACGGGACGACCATCGATGTGCGCGGTGCCGAACAGGAAGCTGGCCGGCATGAAGCCGGTCAGATTGCCGTCGGCGTCGTACTGGCCGGCCCCGGCCAGTTGTCCCACCTCGTGGAAGCTGCCGGGGTCGGCGATGGCATCGATGCGCTCGCGGATGGTCAGCTTGCCGAAGTGATGCTGGCGTGCCACCTTGTCGGCGCCGCCCATCTCGCGGGCAAGCGCACGGCGCCGCTCCAGTTCGTCGATTTCCACCTGCCAGGTCATTGGTAAGCTCCGTTTTCCGGTGGGCAAGCGTACCCGGCCGGTTGCGGATGCGGCGATGCCGGTGTCGTGCAGCGTCCGCCTGGCGACCACACGTTCTGCGAGGAAGACGCCGATGCACGACCGCGAGTACTGCTTCATCCGCCTGCAGGACGCCGATCGACGCGACCAGGCCAGTCTGCGTAGTGGCATCGAACAGACGACACTGCCGGCGCTCGCGGCAGCCGGCATGGCGCCGTTCGGACTCTGGTACGGGTTGTTCGGTATTCGCGCCAACGAGCTCATCCTCGTCACCCGCGGTGATCGCGGCAGCGACGCACTGGCCGTTGTTGACGCCAACAAGCCCGCTGGTGCGCGCATCGTCGAGAGTCACCGTCTGCGACCGACGGTGCGGCCGCTGACGGACGCAGCGTGTACGCGCGGTGGCATTTATGTGTTCCGCTTCTTCGACGTCAACAGCCGTGATGTCGAAGAGATTGCCGAACTGTCGCGGCAGGCCTGGGAGTCGTTCGAGAACGTCGATGCTTATGCGGCGGTGCCGCAGGCGCTGTTCTGCCAGGCCGACCGTGGCGCCGAGCGTGGCATCATGCTGTTGCTCACCTGGTATGACAGCCTGACGTCGTGGCAGACATCGCGACAGCCCGCACCGGCGGCCACCGCCGAGGCGCTGGTGCCCGGCAAGATGGACGCGGCGCTGCTGAAGCGCATGGAGTGGCTCTGCGGCACGTGGGTGCTGCAGGACGGCAAGAAGACGACCGAGGAGCACTGGCGGCCGCTGCAGGGCACGACGATCCTCGGCTCGTCCCACACCTACGACGAGACGAAGACGCACTTCTTCGAGCACCTGCGCATCACCGCGATGCGCGGCACGATCGCCTACCTGGCACTGCCAGGTGGTGCAGGCGGGACGGCGTTCATGCTCAAGCAGCTCGAGGACGGCGTGATGGTGTTCGAGAACGAGAAGCACGACCACCCGCAGCGCATCCGCTACGAACGCACGCCGAAGGGCGTCACCGCGACGATCAGCCAGCTCGACGGCAGCCGCTCGATGCAGTTCGTGTTCGAGAAGAAGCAGTGAGGCATCGGGCGCGGCGATCGCCGAAGCACCTCAGAAGCCGAGCGTGAGCCGCACGGGGTTGCCCATCTGCCCGGCGACCGTCGACGACGCGAACGCAGTCGGCTGCACGTGCACCGACCCGCCGTTTCGTGCGGCCGATCGGATCACGACCATGCGCACGCACCAGTCGTGCCTCACCTCCACAACAGCCTGGCGCAGCGCTTCGCACCAAGAGCGTCAGTGCAACGATCAGCAAGCTCGACGGCAGCCGGGCGACGCAGTTCGTGTCATGGTCGGAACCAGAGCTACGCCGCCTTCGCGGCCTCCTCGCGGGCCACGGCCAGGAATGCGGGACCTCGAGCTCGAGACGTTGGACCTCCCCGGGTGACGCCGGGAGCGGCTGCGGATCAGGCACGGAGCAAGGCGTCGATGGCGGAGAGGGCCTCCAGCGATCCGACGGCCAGCCCGATCTGACCGGGGGGCACCTCGGCCTCCCTGGGGTTGATGCGGATCAGCTTGGCATCCAGATGACGCACCAGCTCCTCACTCTGCATGCGCACGGAAGGCACGGCAGTGCCCGCACCGAGCTCGATGATCGCCAGCGGCGCTTCGCCGACCCGCTCCAGCCAACGATCGAAGTGATCCTCTTGGACCATGGAGCGGTCCTTGATCCAGCGGCCGTCACCGAACATCAGGATGTTGGGGCGCGCCACCCGCCGGCACTCGGGACATGCGGGCAAGGAGGCGGTGGCCCTCATGCTCTCGAGATCGACGCCCAAGGAGAGTCCGGTCTCGGGCCACACTTCCCGGCGGCACGGCAAGCTGCACTGCAAGAAATGGATGCTGCCGTGGATCTCATGGACCCGATCTTCCGCGAAGCCGGCCCGCTGAAAGTGGCCGTCTACATTGGAGGTGAAGACGAAGTGGCTCTCTCTCTCCGCCGCCCAGCGCCGCAAGATCTCGAAGCCCTGGTGGGGTTGTGTCTTGCGGTAGAGCTCCAGGCGGTGGCCATAGAAACCCCAGCCCAGCTCCGGATGCCGATCGAAGGAGACCGGGTTCGCCAGGTCCACGAAGGAGAGCCCCAACTTCTGGTACGGCGGGTAGGCCTGCCAGAAGCCGGCGTTGCCGCGGAAGTCCGGCAGGCCGGAGTCCACGCCCATGCCGGCGCCGGCGGAGATCAACAGATGCTTGGTCTCGCGGAGGATCGCGGCCGCGGCTTCGAAGCTCACGCGGCCGACTTTACCTGGCGTCTCCCGGATTCAACGAGGAGGAGGCACTGACGACCCCAATGGAATTGCTCGACGGTGGTGAGGCAGAGCCGAAAGGCGGTCTCGACCACGGCCGGGGTCAAAAGCCGAGCGTGAGCCGCACCGGGTTGCCGATCTGCCCGGCGACCGGCGACGACGCGAACGCCGTCGGCTGCACGACCAGCTCGAGGCCACCGAGCTGCGGCACGTTCGGCACCGGCAGCGTCAGCAGCGTCACGCCCGACGGATCGGCGAGCGGCGCTCCGACCAGCGACGTGAACGCCGGTTCGAGGTGCAGCGCACAGCCCGGCAGGAACGGGAACGGCACGACGGCCGGCAGCGACAGCCAGCACGCGACCGGCACGCCGGGCACCGCACCGAGCACAGCGACCGTGGTCGCAGCGCCAAAGCGCGGCGGCGTTGCGAACGTCAAGAGGCCAGCGGGCGCGCCGCAGCCCTGGCCGAATGCGTTCGCCGAGGCGAGGCCGGCACCACCGATGGTGAACCAGCCGTCGCTGCGGTCGGCGAGCGACGGCACGCCGCTCGGCTGCACGCGCACCTGCGCCGTGTTGCTGCTCGGCTCGGTCGCCCACACCGTGCAGGTGGTGCCGTGCACCGCGCGCGCCAGCGGCCGCCACGTGGCGCCGCCGTCGGGCGACAGGTCGACGTCGAACGTCGCATAGCTGCCCGCGACCGACCACTGCACGGTCTGCAGCGAACCCGCGGTCCACGTCTCGCCGCCGTTCGGCGACAGCACGGTGACCTGCGGCGCTGAGCCGGCGGCGCACGTGTTGCGGCCGAACACGACCTCACCGGTGCCCTTGCCGATCGCGAAGTCGAGCCGGCCGTCGCCGTCGAAGTCGGCCGCGACGCCGTTCTCCGGGTAGCCGAGGTCGATGTGCGTCATCGTCACCGTGGCGGCGCCGAACGGATCGTCGACGAAGGCGACGTTCATGTTCCACCACTGCGTGCCGCGCGGAACGCAGATCTCGAGCTCGCCGTCGCGATCGAAGTCGCCGAAGAACGGCTCTTCGCAGAGGCTCACCGCCACCGGGATGGCGGCGGCGAACTGGAAGCCCGGCAGCCCGCGGTGCAACGTCAGCTGCGACTGGTCGGCGCTGACGAGGTCGAGCAGGCCGTCGCCGTCGAGGTCCCCCACGACGCCCGTCCACTGGAAGCCGCCGAGGTTGCGCGTCACCGGCGCGCCGAAGGAACCGGTCGGCCGACCGCTGGCGTCGACGATGCCAGGCTGCATGACGACGAAGTAGCCGGTGCCGGTGACCAGATCGAGCGCTCGATCCTGGTCGACGTCGAAGAGCTGCAGGTAGCCGAACGTGCCGAACAGGGTCGGCGAGACAGTCACCGCGCCGAACGTTCCCGACGCCACGCCGTGGCTGCCACCGCCGCGGATCGTGGTCACCGTCGTGCGCCGCACGACCACGTCGAGGATGCCGTCGGCATCGACGTCGCCGACCACGATCGACGGCGTGGCCGGCGTGGTCAGCGGCTGCCCGAGCAACCGCGAGTCGGCCAGCACGAACGTCGGGTTGCCGGAAACCGTCGTCGTATTGCGCCAGAACTCGACGGCGAGGTCGTTCTGGTTCGGTGGACCACCCGGCAACGGCACGCTACGCGGCAGCAACAGGTCCGGCCGACCGTCCTGGTCGAAGTCGGCGACTTCGACGCGCGGCGACAGGCCGAGTGCCGGCAGCGGCACGTTCGCGAAGGCGCCGCCGCCGAGGTTGCGCAGGATGGACAACGGCACACCGTTGCGCACCACGGCGAGATCGACGAGGCCATCGCCGTCGAAGTCGGCGACGCGCTGGTAGAGCACGAACGAGCTGCTGCTCGGCGTGCTCGCCAATGCCACGGTGGGCGCGAAGCTCGAGGCGAGCGCACACTGCGCCACCGCGGGCATCGTCGAAAGAGCCAGGCCCGCCAACGGGGCGAACCAGGCGAACAGGGAAGAGGGGACGGGGAGAGGGGTCTGTGACAGGCGCATCGGACCAGCCGGGCAAGGGCCAAGCGGGACGGTGCGGAGGGAGAGGGCGCTATCGCGGACGACGCCTTCGAACGGAGCCACCGAGCTCCAGGTTCATCTCCGCCGCGACATTCTCGCACACGGCCGTCGCAGGGGAAGACCCGGACCCGATGCCAGCGGCCGCGAAGCTCGGGGGCCCCGCGGACTCGCCCCGCCGCACCGGAGCCAGTAAGACTCCACGATGGACCAGCGCTTCGACTTCGTCCGCCGGCAGACGAGCCGCATCGTGCTCGGCCGCGACGTCGCCACGCGCCTGCCCGAGCTGCTGCGCGAGCTCGGTGCGCGTTCGCCGGTCTTGGTGCACGACGAAGTGCTGACGCCGCTGGCCGAACGGCTGGCCGCCGCGATCGGCGCACGATCGACCATCGCGCTGCCCGGCGGCGAACAGGTGAAGTCGCTCGCCCAGGTCGGCGCGTTGGCGAGCCGCCTGCGCGCGAGCGGCGCCGACCGCGGCACGGCGCTGGTCGCCTTCGGCGGTGGCACCATCGTCGACCTCGTCGGCTTCGTCGCGTCGGTGTGGCTGCGCGGCGTGCCGTTCGTGGCGCTGCCGACGACGACGCTGGCGCTGTGCGACGCGGCGCTCGGCGGCAAGAACGGTGTGGACCACGATGGCCACAAGAACGAGCTCGGCACGATCCGCCAGCCTGACCTGATCGCCGGCGATGTCGCGTGGCTGCGTTCGCTGCCCGACGACGTGTTCGCCGAAGGCTTCGTCGAAGCCGCGAAGATGGCCGCCGTGCTCGATGCCGAACGCTTCGCGGCGCTCGAGCGCCTGGCGCCGCGACTGCGCGCGCGCGACGACGACGCGACGCTCGCCGCGATCGGCCACGCCGCCGCGATGAAGATGGCGGTCGTCGTCGCCGACGAGACCGAACAGGATCGCCGCCGCTGGCTGAACTTCGGCCACACCATCGGCCACGCGCTCGAGAGCCTCGCCGGCGGTGCGCTGCGCCACGGTCCGTGCGTCGCGATCGGCATGCTCGCCGAGTGCCGCGCCGCCGCCGACCACGTGCCCACCGCGCTGCACGAGCGGCTGCGCGCCTTGCTGCTGGCACTCGGCGCACCGATCGAGTTCCCGCGCGCGTTCGCCGACGCCACGAGGCTCTGGCAGCTGGCCCAACACGACAAGAAGGCGCGCGACGGCGTCGTGCCGATGGTCGTGCCGACGGCGATCGGAGCCGGCGCCGTGGTGCCGCTCGACGCGGCGCGCTTGGCGAAGGCGCTGGCATGAGCGCGCACCGCGGTTCGCGTTCGTGCGCGGCGGAGGCACGGCGATGAACGGGCCACGCGCGGTGCCCATGCTCGGTCGGCCGACGACAGCCGAGCTGGTGCTGCCCGGTATCAAGAGCGCCGCCAACCGTCTGCTGATCGCCGCCGCGATCGCCACGGTGCCGACGCGGCTCCGCGGTGTGCCGGCGAGCGACGACGTGCAGCACCTCGCGCAGGGTCTGCGCACACTCGGCCATCGCGTCGACGTCGAGGCGGACCACGGCGACGGAGCCACCATGACGGTGACGCCGCGCACTAACGACGCACCCGGCAGCGGCGAACTGTTCTGCGGCAACGCCGGCACCGCGCTGCGCTTCCTGGTGTCGCTAGCCGCGATCACCCGCGGCACGTGGACGATCACTGGCGACGCGGCGATGCAACGGCGCCCGATCGGCCCCTTGACCGCGGCGTGGCGCCAGCTCGGCGTCGACGTGCGCGACACGAACGGCTGCCCGCCAGTGCAGGTGCGCAGCGACGGCCCCAATCACGGTGGTGCGGTGACCATCGACGCCAGCGTGTCGAGCCAGTTCGTGTCGTCGCTGCTGCTGGTCGGCAGCGTGCTGCCGCAGGGCCTCGAGCTGACGTTCGCTGGCGACGCGGCATCGCTCGCCTACACGCAGCTCACCTGCCGCACGCTGGCAGCCTTCGGCATCGTCGCCGAAGTCGATGCCCACGGTGCGCGCGTGCGGCCCGGCCGCGCCGCGACCACCGGCGAACGCGTCGTCGACGGCGACTGGAGCGGCATGGGCGTCTGGACCTGCCTCGCCCACGCAACCGGCTCGCGCCTCACCGCGCGCAACTTGCTGCGCGATTCGGGCCAGGCCGACGAAGGCCTCGCTGCGCTGCTGGCGCAGCTGCCGGCGCACGGCGACACGACGATCGACGTCGCGGCGATGCCCGACCAGTTCCTGAACCTCGCAGTGCTCGCAGCGCTGCGGCCCGGCACGACGACGTTCGTCGGCGGCGCCAACCTGCGCGTCAAGGAATGCGATCGCCTCGCGGTCGCCGCGCGCGAACTGGCGAAGCTCGGCGCCGATGTCGAAGAGCGCCCCGACGGCCTCGTCGTGCGCGGCGGCCGTGCCCCGCACGGCGGCGTCGTCGATCCAGCGAACGACCACCGCGTGGCGATGGCGTTCGCGCTGCTCGGCCTGCTGTCGCCGGGCATCGCCATCGCCATCGCCGATGCGGACTGCGTGGCGAAGAGCTACCCGACGTTCTGGCGCGACCTCGCGCAGGTGCTGGCGCAGCGAACGCCGCTGGTGCTGGTCGGCATGCGCGGCGTCGGCAAGACCACGCTCGGTCGCGCGCTCGCCGCACGCACCGGGGCCCACTTCGTCGACGTCGACGAACGCTTCGTCGCCGGACACGGTCCGATCGCGGCGTTCGTGGCGCAACACGGCTGGCCGGCGTTCCGCGCGCGCGAGGCGGAACTGGTCGCCGCAGCGCTGCAGCCGGACACGATCGTCGCCACCGGCGGTGGTGCAGTGACGAGTGCCCGCACGCGGTCGCTGCTGCGCCAACGGGCTCGCGTGCTGTGGCTCGAGGCCCCGCTCGACGTGCTGCGCGCGCGCCTCGCCGCCGACGCGGCGCAGCGCCCGTCGCTGACCGGTGCGCCAGTGCTCGACGAACTTGCCGCCGTGCTGGCGGAGCGCTCGCCGATGTACGCCGAGGTCGCGCACGTTCGCGTCGATGCGACGCTGCCGCTCGAACGACTGTGCGCCGCGGCGCTGGCGCCAGCCTCACGCTGACGCAGCCTTCGTGCTACAGCGCGCCGACGACGAGGAGCAGCGCGTTGCTGCTGGTCGTGCGCAGCAGATTGCCCTGCGCATCGAGCTCGGCGCCGATGCCCTGCGAGCGCAGCGACAAGCCGACCGCACTCACCGATGCCGGCACCGCGAGTTCGACCGCGCCGACGCCTGCGTTCGGCACGACCAGCGCGATCGCCACCGGATCGACCAGCAGCGAGCAGCCCGGCGCACCGAGCGGCAGCGCCGCGGCGAACGGTTGGAAGCCGACGACGTGCAGCGCCAACGCGTTGGCCGGCAACGTCTGCAGGCGCGCGCGGAACGTGCCGCCGACCCACGGACGATTCTGCGCCGCGAGAGTCACCACACCAGTGGCGCCGACGCAGCCAGCCCCGATCGGCGTCGCGGCCGCCGGGCACGGCGAAACCGCGCGCGCGATGCCGGCGGAGACGACGTTGCCGAGCTGGCCGAACGAACCGGCGAGGAACACTTCGCCGCGGCCGGTGGCGGCGACGTCGAGCAACTGCCCGGCGAGCGCGTTGTTCGGCAGGCCCAGGTCGAGCGGCGCCCACGACGTGCCGTCGAAGCGGGCGAGCGGACCGATCGGCACGCCCGCGAGCGCCATGCTCACGCCGGCGACCACGAGATCGCCGTCGGCGAGGATCGCAACGTCGAGGACCTGGCCCGACAGGCTCGGACTGCCGACCGGCGTCCCACCCGCCGCCGTCAGCCGGACGACGTTGTTGTTGTTGCCGAGGAAGGTGCCGACCAGGATCACGCTGCCGTCCGCGTCGACCGCGACGCCACGCGCGATGCCGACTGGCGCGTTCGGCACCGGTGCCAGCGCGGTGCCGTTCCAGCGCAGCAGCGTGACGGAGCTCGGCGCGCCGCCGAACTGGCCGGCGACGAGCACGTTGCCGTCCTGGCCGACCGCGAGGTCCTGCGGCGAGCCGAGAAAGCCGCCGAGCGACAACGGCGACCAGCTCTGGCCGTCGAAGCGCGACATCGGGGCACCGAGGCCACCGCCGATCGCGAACACCGAGCCGTCGCCGCCGACGGCGAGGCCGATCGGTGCGTTCGGCAGCCCAGCGCCCAAGGTCGTCCAGAACGTGCCGTCGAAGCGCGCGACCTTGTTGGCGGCACCACCTCCGGCCTGCGTGAAGTTGCCGCCGACGATCAGGTCGCCGTTCGGGGCCGACGCGATCGCCTGCACCGTTCCATCGACGCCGAGACCGAGCGGCGACCAGGCGGAGCCGTTCCAGCGCGCGACGTTCGCTGCGGGCACACCGCCGAGCGAGGAGAACAGGCCGCCGGCGACGAAGTCGCCACTGGCCAGCGCCGTCATCGCGTTGATCTGCGGCGGCAGCGGGGCGGCGAGCAGCGACCACGCGCCGGCCTCGAGCCGCCGGATGCGGAAGTTGTCGTTGACGACCACGCGGCCGCTCGCGTCCACCTGCAACTGATGCACGGTGCTCGGTGTCGGCACGGAGATCGGCAGGCCTGGCACGGGCACCGGCATCGTCAACGACGTCCAGGTCACACCATCCCACTGCGCGATGGACACGACCGCGCCGACGGGACCGGTGGGCAGGAACGTGCCGGCGACGACATCGCCGTTCGGCAACAACGCAACCTGTGCAGCACTGGAGCCGAGCGGCGACGTCACGAGCTGGGTGCCCGCAGCATCGACCTTGGCGATCGCGCCGCTCGTGTTCCCAACACGCAAAGCGCCACCGAGCACGAGGTCGCCGTTCGGGCGCACGGCGATCGAGTCGACGCGAGCGAACGTGGTCAGGCCCCCGGTGGGCTGCCACACGGCGCCGGTCCAACGAGCGAGGCCGACCGCCGGTTGGCCACCGGCGGTGCCGATCAAGCCGCCCGCGACCCAGTCACCGTTCGGCAGCTCGGCGAGGTCCTGGATCAGGCCAGCCGAGAAGTCGGTGCCGACCTGCTGCCACGCGACGCCGTCGAAGCGGTGGATCGAGGCGATGTCCTGTACGTTGATGCCAGCCCACAGCTCGCCGTTGCTCGCGAGCTGCAGCGCCGTGACCTGGCCGGGCAAGCCGGCCCCCATCGGCGACCAGCTGCTGCCATTCCACCGCGCGACCGCGGCGGCAGGTTGCCCGCCGGCGAGCGTGAACGAACCGCCGGCAACGAGGTCACCGTTCGGCAGCGCGGCGATGGCGCGCACGCCGGCATCGACGCCAATGCCGAGCGGCTGCCACGAGGAGCCGTTCCAGCGGGCGATGCGGTTGCAGACGGAACCGTCGGCGATCAGGAAGTCGCCACCGATGACCGGCTGGCCCTGGCTGTCGAGCGCGAGCGCGCTGACGAAGCCTTGCGGCCCGGAGACGGGTTCGCCTGGCTGCAGCGCCAGCTGGCACTGCGCCGCGAGCGCCACAGAGAAGCCGAGGGTGGCGGCAGCGAGCTGCACGAAACGCCACGTGCGTAGCATCTGGGTCATGTTCTTCCTGATCAGAGGGTCGGGTGGGACTGGCCCGAGGGACGCGAGGCGACGGACTGGGACGCTGCGGAAAGGACTGGCTGTCAGAGCTCGGCGACCGGGCAGCGCAACATGCAACGGCGTGAGGGAGCGGTCGGAACGCGCCGATCGTGCGCTGCAAACAGTGGCGGGAGGGCGCTCGTGTGCCGCAACCATCATGCCGCGAGGATGCTGGGCGTGGAGGCCACGCCGGGGCGCGCTGTGGTTCCGTTCCCGAAACAACAGGCCTGCCGACGCACCACCTCGAGGTCGAGCCGGTGCCACCGGGCGCCTAGACTGCGCGGCGATGGCCCCGACGCGACTGCGCTTCCTGACCGCCGGTGAATCGCACGGCCCGTGCCTGACCGGGATCCTCGACGGCATGCCGGCCGGGCTGCGCCTCGACGAAGCGACGATCGCGCGCGACCTCGCCCGGCGGCAGCACGGCTTCGGCGCCGGCGGCCGCATGAAGATCGAACGCGACCACGCGCGCATCACCGCCGGCGTCATGAACGGCTGCACGACCGGCGGACCGATCGCGCTCGTCATCGACAACCGCGACTTCGCCAACTGGGCCGACAAGGACGTGCCGCCGATGACGGCGCCGCGCCCCGGCCACGCCGACCT
>Ga0169931_10012943_pt1 | contig 11479 bp, 11 predicted proteins | sample Kivu_15m_20L_FD_129675 | JGI IMG/M metagenome (GOLD analysis project Ga0169931, IMG submission 129675) | Freshwater microbial communities from Lake Kivu, Western Province, Rwanda to study Microbial Dark Matter (Phase II) - Kivu_15m_20L... | ecosystem: Environmental > Aquatic > Freshwater > Lake... | reverse complement strand
TTTTGATTTTGATTTTGATTTTGATTTTGATTTTGATTATGATTAATATTTATTTGTGGAATTTCATTACTAACATTATTTTCTGGTTGTTTTTCAATAATAGTTCCTTCTGTATATGCTTCATGAAAATCTTCAAATGATTTTTCAATTATTTCACCATTGTCAACAGCGGTAACAAAAGATAGAATTTCTTGCATCCAAATATGTAAAAATTTAGGGTATTCATTAATATTATTTGTAAAAATTGGTTTTAATTTACCCAAATCTTCATTTTTTATAGTATATAATAGAAAGCTAACTTTGGGATATTTCTTGGATTTTTCCTTCATAATTTTCTTAATTGTTTTTTGTAGGAATTTTTCGGTGTTTTGTGTTATAACAGATAAAACTATGAATTTCCGTCCAGCATTTTGCAATAAATAAACAAGATCTTCACGTGTAATTATTTCCCATAAATTATTAGACATATATAAAAATAAAATTTAATATTTATGTAAAAAATATCGCATTTTAGTAAAAATATTTATAATAATTTTTATCTTTTGGTGGGATCATATTAGCGAAAACAATATTATCAATACCTTCTGAAACATCAGGCTGTTTATATTTTGAACTATAATTAATATATCCAAATGTCGGGACAAATTTTCCCCCCGTAAAAATAGATCTATATAAATTATTATGTTCAGAATGTTCCCTTGATGTATTCATATTTATAACAGTAACATTGTAATTAAAATTTTTTGCAATATCAATCCAAAGTTTTCTATGTGACTTTCCAGGACTGGTATTATCAATAACAATATTTCTGTTGTTTTTCATGTGATTGTTTGTTAATTTAACACATTTTTGAGTTGTTTTTTCAATATCAGCACTAACAATTTCATAACCATATTTTTCTTTAATAAAATTAGAAGCAAAAGATTTTCCAGATCCTTGAAATCCAACCATAATTACTAATTCACGAGAACTAAATGGTTTATAATCAAAAGTAGAATTTTTTGATAGAGTACTCATTTCTGTAAAATTGAGTGGATATTTAATTTCGGGATAAACATTTTCACTACCACAAAAAATATGTTCAGGAGTGAAAAAAGCAAGTCCTGTATTATAAGCGAATTTGACATCAGAATCAGAAAAATCATTTTCCCTTCCACAAGCATCGCCACAAAAGAAAAAGTCTTTATTATTATTATAGTTGTTTTTAGGGAAAAAATCGATAATGAATCTTGGACTTGGTTTTCTGTAAAAATTCTTTTCAATAGAACAAAAAATTTTGAATTCGACATTGATGATTTTTGCAAATTCTTCAATTTTTTCTTGCCATTTGTTTCCATCAAATTTACCCTTACCAATAATTAGCTGATTAGATATAATAACAATAGAATAACTTTCATTATGAAAATAATTTCCAATAATATCTGGAATAGTTGGAAAAACAAATTCCCATTCTGTATATCCAGTCATGATTTTTTTTAAATTTTTTTTGTCTAATAAAGAATTTAATGGTTGCATCAAAGTTCCATCTAAATCAAAAACGGCGATTTTTTTTTTAAATTGAAAATTGGGAGTTGTTCCTTCATAATATTGTGACGTGATGTTCCATATCATTTTTTTACTTTTTTGTATTTTTGTTGATACAATTAAAATTAGTTCATAAAAAATTATAATTTCAATTTTTTTTTGAAACACCCATTTCTTTTTTTTTCATCTGTTCCACATAAATGTAAAATAAAATAATCATTTTTATTAGTACAATTATCGGTATTTACAACAACATTACTATCAATAAAAGTGGAATAATTTTTATATTTATTTTTTAGGAAAATTGTCATAACACCTTGTTCATAACAAACGCCTGTTCTAATTCCATTTAATTTATTAACATTACTATTAGAAATGCATTTTGACAGATTTTTTTCATAATTAAAACAACAATCATCTAAGAATTTTTTTCCAATTTTATTATTTTTAATTATAAAAACACCAGCATTTGCAACACGATTATGTAATCCTTTTAGCCAATTATCGATAGTAGCAATTATATAATTATTATATTTATTGATTATATCAGATAAATCATAATCTAAATTTATAATAGTATCACTATCAATACACATAATATAATCATATTCATTTTTATAAGAAAGTAATAGTTCTCTTGTTTTGTAAAATTTGTTCCAATAGATGTTATATTTTGGATTTAATTTATCAAAGAAGAAATATTCATAATTCCATTTTTTTGCATAATTACGAAAATTTTGGTTGTGAATATTTATATATTTCACATTTTTTCTATCTTCAATTGTAAATATTAGAATTTTATATTTTTTTTGTTTTGGGATACTACCATTACTTTTCGTATTTATTTTTTCAAAAAAAGCATGCGAAAAGTATTTTACATCTTCTAAAATTGCGGGAATACTATAATTATAATAAAAATAAAATAATATAATCAAAAATATTACTATTACTAAATATACCAATTCCATAAATGTGCGTAATAATATACATATATATTTTAGAAAAAATACGTATAGACAAAAATGGATTTTAAAAATTCAAATAATAAATTACTTGAAAGAACATTTTCTTGTTCAATTAACAAAATAAAACAAGAATATGATTCCGACGAAGAATGTAATAAATATGGAGAAATAACAGGCGGAGCTATGATGGAAGATAAATTTAACAAAGGACTTCCAATGAGATCACAATATTTTAATAAAAAAAAGACGAATAATGGGGATGATGAAAATAGTTATAATTTAGCATTTAATTATAACAAAAAATTAAAAAATTTGCAATATAATGATAGAAATGTAGAGAATTATGCTGATATAAATATGGGAATGAAACCATTGACACATCAAATAAATCCAACATATATTACAAATATTGGATTAGAAAAGTTAGGTTCTTTGTGTTATTTAACTATCATGGAAAATGAAAATAATAATAATACAAATATAATCATAAATAATTATGGTTTATATTCAATATTTAGCGCATTACATTGTATATCGAAAGAAATTACATATAATGATACGAAGAAATTTTTTGATTTTCCAGATAAAAAATTACTAAGAGACAGCATGTTAAAATTAAAAAAAAACATAAATATTAGCAATCATATTAAAACCGAAAATTTTTTAATTTATGGTAATAATATACCATTTAATAATAATAATTTATCAAAAATTTCAGATATGTGTGAAATAATAAGAGTTAATATAAAAGATGCAAAAAATGAAGCTGAAAAGATGTCATATGTAGTAAATACATTCATGAATACTAATTTGAAAAATCCAGTAACACAGCAAAATATAGAAAATTTGCAAGTTATGTTTATGATTACAAGTGTAATTCATCCTGTTTGGACAATAGCTTTTGATAAAATAATTATTTTTAATAATAGACATTATTTATATTCAAAAAATAGGAAAACAAAATATTATGAAAATAGTGATTTGACTATGATAGAATTAGAGTGTTTTGATGGTTCTATTTGTTTTGGATTTATAAATAATATGAAAAAAAAAGTTATATTAGACAATACAAAAATTCATAATTATATTGACAATATGAAAGAAATAGTATTAGGAGAGACGGTAATACCGGCAATAAAAACAGATTTGAAAATAAGATATAATAATATTTTAAAAAAGACTGGATTAAAATCAGTATTTCATAAAATAACAACAGATGAAGTATTTTTGGAAGGTGATGTAGTATTACATGATGTTATACAAAATGTAAAAATAATAATAGATAATGATAATATTAATAAAAATAATGAAAATAATGAAAATTCAGAAATAAAAACAACAAAAAAGTTTATTTTAGAGGATAAATTTGAATTTTATGTAAGAGTTAAAAAGACAAATACTATTATTTACAATGGATATATGTATAATATATAATATATAAAGAATAAATTTGATTAAAAGAATATGACAGAAGCAGAAAAAGAATATGATGAAATTTTAAATAAAATGATAGAAAAGATAGGGGGAAAAGAATATTGTTTAAAACAATTATTATCGGAAGGGGAACATAAGGATTTTCTTAAAAAATATTTAAAAAAGAATAAAGAAAAGATTTATTTGAATTTTACAAATCATGAAGAAGAAATTGATATAATTCATATTGAAATAGCAAGTTCATTATGGAATAAATATCTTTTTAGGATATTTTTATATGATACAAAAAAATATGAAATGTATGAATATAATATTAGGGATAAAAGCATGATAAAAATGGAAATATTTTCAAATGAAATAAAAAATAGTGATAAATTATTTCCAAAATCTGTTTTTTATAAATTTCGTGGTGGAAATGTATTATGGGAAAATTATGAAAAAAACGTTTTAAAAACAGGTGAAGAAGAAAATAGTGAGGAAGAATTATATATGAAATATTTTGTTAAAAAGATGAAATGTTTCAAATTTATTCCGAAAGGGGAAGAAATATTTGGGGGAGAAGAATTAAAGAAAGTAAGTAAAAATGAAATATTCGAAACATTTACTTTGTCTGATATTTATTATTATGAATTTAGTGAAATAAATGGATACATGACATTTAATACAGAAGATAATTTATTGATCGAGAAAAAATTTGCAAAATTATTTGATGAAAATATAATAAAAAAATTGAAATAAAAAGTGTTTTCAATATATAAAAATATAAAATATAAAGCACAATAAATGGAAGAAGAGAATTTTGAATTTGATCTGGTTCTATCAATTTGTAACAATGATAGTTCTAAAAATAATATGGTTTCTAATTTTTTGAAATTATTTATAGAAAGGGAAAGTGAAAAAAAGGATAATAAAATTTTATTTAATGTTGTAGTATCATATATGAAGGGAAATTTCGATGAAAGTCACACGAAAAGCTTCATGAAAGGAATATGTGAAATAAACAAAAATGATTTAGAAAAATTTATTTTTGAATTGGACAAATATGTAGATGAAGAATGTTTGAAAATAATGTTGAATAAATCATCTGAATTAAAAAAAACATTAAAAATAAAAAACACAAAAATTATATGGTCAATGCCAACATTTAGGAAAGAATTACAAAAATACAAAAAATTAAAAAAAGCAAATGATTACATATTGGAAGGGATATTTAAAAACATATTTTCTCTTGAAGAAATAAACACAGATATATTTGATTATATAAATTGTTATGATGATATTATTAATGATGGGAATGCAAGTATTGAACTTATTGAAATAATACATAATTTTATATTAATATATGAAAATTCAGGAATGTCAACAAAGACAAGATGTGATTACAATTTGTTTATATTATTATTGCTATTTAAATTATCAGTAAAATATGGCGATGTAAAAAAAAATGAAATAAGAAGTGGTTTTAATATAGAAGAAATATCAGAAATGAACATACGTAAAAAAATATTTGCGACAAAAGTTTTGTATATAAAAAATATTTTGAGGAATATTCTTGAAACATATGATTGTTATTCTCAAATGATAGGATCAAAAATAACAGAAATTATGAAAAAAATATGTTTTGGGAAACAAATACAAAAAATATTTGTAAAATATTGGAAAAATTATGAAAATATAGTAAATGGAGACATAATAGAAAATTGTGCGGATTATTATAATTTTTTGTTTTCATATGATGTTGTTTTATCATCAAACACAAAAAGAAAATATGGAAAGACAAAAATAGAATATGATAAAAATTATTTAAATTTTGTTTCTGAAATATTAGGAGGATTAGATGGAAAAATAAAAAATTATAATACAAGAATATTAGTGTTTAATACTATATGTAATACATATGAAAAAACTGGATTTAAATATTACAATAATTTACATAATAATTTATTTAAATACATAAGTGAAGTTGATTATGAAAAAAGTGGCGATTTTTATATTATTGGTAGAATAAAACATCAAAAAAAAGAAACACAAATTTTATATCAAATTTTGGATAATATTGAAAGTTTAGACGATAAATCTAAACATATATTTTCGGAAACTATATATAGACTAATAGATAAATCATATGAATATTTTGACATGTTTAATCAAGAATTAGCAAATAAGATTAAAAATTATTCAGAAATGACATATTATGAATCCGGATATTTAGAAGTCCTTGAAACAGCCCAATATACATTATTATTATATGATAATTTATATGAAAAGAAAATAATAGAATATGAAAAATATCCAGAATTAGAAGAGAAAATAATATTATATGTTGGAAGAATATTGAAAAATATGAATACAAATAATGTATTTTCAATTAAAAAATATACTGCATATGCAAAAAATTTATTGGAATTATGTAGTAAATTTTTAATTTTTCGCAAAAATCTTATGCATATTATAGTTGAAGTCAAAGATGAAATAACAAATGGATTGAAAAATCATAATTTTAATGAAAAAGATAAATTTATGGATTTATTAATAAATTATGAAGATGATACAGATAAATATCCAGAAGAATTACTCGATCCATTGACATGTAAAAAAATAAATATTCCAATTATGATACCAAATTCAGGTGAAATATTTGAAAGAACAAGTATTATATCACATGTTTATAAGTCTAAAAATAATCCTTATACAAGAGAGGAATTAACATTGGAAATGTTGAGTAAATATAATGAAAAAGAAGAAGTAAGGGAAAAACTAATGGAATTTATTAAAAAGAAAAGTAATTTTTTAGAAAACTAACATACATATTGCATACATAAATATAAAATATATTATATAGTTCAAGTATAATTTATGAATAATACAGAAGCACAATATAAATACAAAATAACAGAAAAAAAACCAATAGGGAAGGGTAGTTTTGCTACTGTATATAAAGGTGTAAATAAAAAAAATGAAGAAGTAGCAGTGAAATGTATTCATATTGAAAAAATAACTACAAATAATTCTGAAAAATTTTTATTAGAATTAGACATTTCAATGAAAATGAAACATATAAATATAGTAAAATGCCATGAAGTATTCAAAACAAAGAAAGGATGGTATATAGTATGTGATTATTGTGATGGAGGAACTCTTGGAAATGTAATAAAGTCAGAAGAATATACTTCACTTGGAAATAATTTGAATAAAGAAATAATATGTAAAAGGTATTTGACACAATTAAAAAATTCACTAAAATATTTGTATAGAAATAATATTATTCATAGGGATTTAAAACCGTCAAATATATTAATATCAGGGAAATATCCAAATGATACATTAAAATTAGCTGATTTTGGTTTTTCAAGATATTTTGCAGAAACAGATGATAGTGGAGATAGGTGTAGTTTTTTGATGACAAGTTTTTGTGGAACACCGATGTATATGGCGCCGGAAATATTAAAAAATAATAAATATACAAATAAGGTAGATTTATGGTCATTTGGAATTATAATGTATGAAATGTTATATAGTAAAAATCCATTTAGTAATTCAAAAAATTTAATAGAATTGCATGAAAAAATAGAGAATAATAGGATAGAATATGGAAATGAATATTCAGAAGAATGCATATCACTTTTAAAAAAATTATTACAAATAAATCCGGCAAAAAGAATTGAGTGGGAAGATTTTTTTAAAAGCAAATGGTTTGATAAAACTATTCCTTCTGGATTTTCAATGGAAAGCTTAGGGTCTTGTGAAAATATAAATGATAAATATGATAGTCCAAAATCGCAAAGTATAAAAAAAAATGAGGGTGAAATTTATGAATATGAAATGAATATAAATTATAAAATAAATCACGAAATAAGGAATGATTGTTTAGGAGATGAAGACTTAGATGATTTCGAAATAATAAATAAAAATGATATTAAAGCATGTAATTATAATGAATATAAAGAGGAAGATATGGGAGCATATATAAAAATATTGTCAAATTCGATTTATAATTCATTTAGAAATATGATTTGGAAATAAATTATATTTCTATACTTTTCTATAAAGAACATCATGCTTATCATATCTTCTCAATACAACATCAGGCATAAATCCCCTCATTAAATAAAAATTATTTATTTTTTCATTTTCTACATCGCAAATTAGCATAATACCATCACATTTATTTTTTACGGCAACACCAATAGAATGTTTAATCAAAGTAGAGCCTAAACCACTGTCTCTAAATAATTTGCTGGTAAATATATAATTGATAAAAAAAACAAGTCTTCCGTCATCTAAATTTATAAATTCTCCAACAAGATAAGATGCTATTTTATTTTTATGAAGTAATAAATATATCCTTGTATTACTTGAAGTTAAAAGTCTTGATAATTCTTTTTTGTTATGGTTGAGTTTTGGATATTTTGTAAGATTTATGAAATTTAGATAAATAACATTGGCAAATTTTTTTGATTTTTCTTTTGTAAGATTTTTAATAGTTATAACAGCCATGATTTATAATAATGAAATATATATTTTATTACTATAATATATAAAATATAAATAATGAATTTGAATTTAAATATTTTTGAAAAAGGAGGAGAACTATCAATAGCAAAAATAGTTTTAATATTTATGGTTTTAGTATCAAGTTCTTCACTATTTCCACTATTATCAAAACAAATAAAAACAGAATTGGAAGGCAATAGAATTGCACAACATTTATTGGCAATAACAACTCTAATGACAATAATAATATTATTTTCAAATGGAGAATATTCATATGAAAGAATAATTATTTATACGGCAATTTGCTATGTGGTTTTCATATTATCTACAAAGATGGATTTACATTTTAGTTTAATATTAATAATAACTCTACTGATGATATTTATACATGGAGAAACTGTCAGAAAAATGGAAAAAAATATATTGGAAAATAAAGAAATTCCGGAAGAAGAAAAAACAAAAATGATTAATTCAAAAAAGAAAAAATATTTATGTTTAACAGGAGGGATAATTGGAGTTGTTGTAATAGGAACATTTATTTATTCAAACAAAAAAGAAGTTCAATATGGTGGTGGATTTAATATGTTAAATTATTTTTTATATTAATTTATTAACTTAATATCATCATATATTAGTGGAAATCCCGTTTCTATAATAATTGGAATTTTAGATAATTTTTTTTTTATTTTTTTTATAATATTAATTCCAATATTTCCTTTTCCAAAATTCGCATGTCTGTCAGTATGAGAATTTAGTTTTGATTTACAGTCATTCAGATGTATTAATTTAATGTTTTTAATTCCTATTAAATTATCAAAATTTGTAAAAAAAGTTTTAAATATTTTACTATCAGTTATATCATAACCAGCTGCATATATATGACAAGTATCTAAGCAAATTTTAATTCTGTCTGAAATATTTTTATTTGGATGGGAGCTAAATTTATTATAAATAATAGCTAATTCTTCTAATTCATAGCCAATTTCAGTTCCTTGTCCTGTAGAAGTTTCAATCAATATTTTAATTTTATATTTTGTTATTTTTCCACAAATATAAACCAAAGAAGTGTATAAATTATTGATACTTTCAGCACGTGATAAATCCAATTGTTTTCCTAAATGTACGACAATATATTTTGCTCCTATTTTTTCTGCAATTTTTATTTCTCCAATAAATTGCCTAATCCAATAACTATTTTCATCCCAATTTTTTGATAAATTAATGGTATAAGAAGCATGAATAACACAATTCATATTAAGTTCTCGTAATTTTTCGGCAATATTATCATAAATATTAGATTGTTTTGAAACAAAAAATTGGACAAGATTAGCACCATTATTTTTTGCTTCCGTAAAGGCATTAATTATATTATGTTTTGAACTATCGATATGAATACCAATCATATAATAATATAACAAAAAAATTGATTTTAATAAAGTATATAAATAATTAATAGTTAATTATAAATAAGAAATAATGCATTTTATGGATAAATATAGACCTGATACGAGGGAAAAATCAGAATTTCACAATGATATTTTAGATATGTTAAAAATAATGAGTTCAGATGAATCAATACCTCACATAATATTATATGGTCCTGATGGTTCGGGAAAAAGGACAATAGTGGAAATATTTTTAAAAATGCTATTTGGGAAAAATATAAAAAATACACGTTTAGTTCCATATGAAATAGAAAGTAGCGGCGGAAAAAAAACAATTGAAAAGATAAAACAAAGCAATTATTATATTGAAATAGAACCAACAGGGACAAATTATGATAGATATTTAATTCATGATATAGTGAAACAATATGCAAAAAGTAAATCTTTGAATACAATATTTGAAAATAATAAACAATTCAAATTGGTTTTAATAAATAACATAGAAGATTTGTCATCGAGTGCTCAAATGGCATTAAGAAGAACAATGGAGGTATATAGTGATAAATGTAGATTTTTGATGGTTTGTAATTGTTTATCAAAAGTTTTGAAAGAATTACAAAGTAGATGTGTAAAACAAAGAATAGCAGCTCCAACAGACAGTGAAATATTTAAATATATTATAAAAATAGGAATAAAAGAAAATATAAATATAAGTTTGGAAGAATATTCAAAAATAATAGATGAGGCTGATGGAAACATAAAAGAAGCATTATGGAGTTTGGAATTTAAAAAATATGGGAAAGAAAAGAATACTGAATTAGTAATAGCCGCTAAAAAAATAATAGCAGAAATGATGGGATTAGAAATAATAAATATTCGAAATATAAGAAATTTATTTCAAAATTTAACAATAACAAATTATTCCGGAACACAAGTTTTGAGAGTGTTATTAGATAATATTTATATAATGAAAAATATATCAGATGAAACAAAGCAAAAAATAATATTAAAGGGTTCTGAAATAGAAAGCAGGCTAATGAAAAAACGTAGAGAAATAATGCATATTGATAATTTTATAATTTATTCAATGAAATGTATTTATGAAGAAAAATAATTTTTTAATATAAAAATTGAAAAATATATTTTATTATAAAAAATAGTGAAATAAGTAATAAAATAAAAGAAAATATGTGCGGAATTTGGCTTGCATTATTGCTGAAAAACTCTTCTTTTGGTAAATATTATGAACATTTTATGAATTTTAAGATGAGAGGTCCGGAAAATAGCATTTTCAACATAATTAATTGTAATAATAAAAATGCAATGTTGGGATTTCATAGATTAGCTATAAATGGATTATTTCATTCAACCGCAAATCAACCATTTATATATGATGAGACTAATTATACAGTATATGTTATGTGCAATGGGGAGATTTATAATTATAAAAATTTGGCTGCTGAATATGATTTTGATTTAAAAACAGGATCTGATTGTGAAGTTATATATCCATTATATAAATTATTTGGGGAAAAAATGGTAGAAAAATTAGATGGGGTTGCAACTAGTAGCACAAAACTTGATAATTTTTGATAGTCACTATGATTTACTTATCTTTGGTTTAATATTTTTATTATTTTTTAAGTTATACTTCCTTCTTCCATTCATTTTTGCTAC
>Ga0169931_10012942_pt1 | contig 11480 bp, 12 predicted proteins | sample Kivu_15m_20L_FD_129675 | JGI IMG/M metagenome (GOLD analysis project Ga0169931, IMG submission 129675) | Freshwater microbial communities from Lake Kivu, Western Province, Rwanda to study Microbial Dark Matter (Phase II) - Kivu_15m_20L... | ecosystem: Environmental > Aquatic > Freshwater > Lake... | reverse complement strand
GCTTCCTTGACGATCTCCACCGGCAGAAAGCGCAAATCGGCTTCCTCTGATCCCGTTCCGGGCTTGGGCCGATACTTGGGATCACGCAGCCACTTGAAGATCAGGTTCGCATTCACCGTGTAGCGAAGCGCCACCTGAGCCACAGAAACGCCAGGCGCAGTCGTCTGCAAACAGATCGACCGCTTCTCCTCATCCGTCCAAAGCCGCCTCGTCCGACGCGCCATCAAGCACCATAGTGTCCACTAACGTTGGTGGACACTATCCCGCACCATCAGAACGCGGCAGAGCGGTCAGGCCGGACGGTTACGCCGTTGCCATCCGTCACTTCGGAAGATCCTCCCGAAACCGGTCCATCTGATGCATCCTCTCGTGCAGGATCGTCACGATGCCGACGTCCCCGTTCGACAGACGCCGCCAGTACACGAAATGATGTGCGTGCCGGAAGTAGAAGCCCTCCACCCCGAACTCGGCCGGGATGGGGCGTGACATGACGCCATGGCTATCGATCTGGTCGAACGCGGCGAAGAGGTCGGTGATATACAGATCCGCCTGCTCGATGCCCCAACGTTCGCCGGTGTAACGGTAGATCTCGTCAAGCCGCAGCGATGCGGCCTCCTGGACGCGAATGGCCACGTGGTCAGCCTTGGTTCCGCGCGATCACCTCGGCGGCGGTCAACGGGCGATAGCTTTCCTCTGGCGCTGCGAAGGCACGCGTAAGCTCAGCCTTCAGACGATCAAACGCCTCCCGTTCCGCCCGCTCCTTGTCGCGCCGGATCAGGTCACGGACGTATTCGCTGATGTTCTCGTAGGACCCGTTCTCGCCCACGTTCGACGCCACGAACTCGCTCAGCGCGCCGCTGATACGGACCGTCATCGTTGTGGTCTGGGACATGGTCGGCTCCATTTGTCGTGTTCAAAATAAGCAAGAATGAACACGCAGGCAAGTCGCAATGCCAACCGATGCACATCAACTAGCAGTCCGGGCGGGCTTCCTTGTCATGGTGTATCCGGCTCTCTCAGACCCCAGCAGAGCGGTCAGGCGGGACGCTTACGTTCGCAGTGGCCCAACTCCGGAGCCACGCCGACCTGATAAGCTATCGCCGTCAGACCTTGGGGTCAGGGTTCTCGGTGTGGCCGTCGATCACCATAACCTGTCCCGATACTCGTGAGCCGCTGTCGGAAGCGAGGAACAGCGCCATGGCCGCGACATCATTAGGGCGCGCGAAGCGACGAAGCGAAGTGCCTTCCAGGTAGGCGTTGCGCACGGCCTCGGATGTCGAGCCCTTCGCCGCGGCTTCGCGCGCGATGACACCGTCTATGCGCGGCCCCTCGACACAGGCAGGAGCGATAACATTGGCGCGGATACCGTATGGCCCGGCCTCCATAGCCACGGTTTTCATCAGGCCGTTGATCGCCCATTTCGAGACGACGTAGGGGGCGCGATAGGGGGTGCCGTATATGCCGGATTGCCGTAGGCGATGGTTTCGGCATACATGCCCGCGAAATCCGCGATGGAAATGTCGTGGATCAGCTGGTCGCGAAACGCCTGATACTGGCCCGCCAGATCGGTTTTCCGATCCGCATCCGCGATCAGCGAGCGGGCGAGGATATCCTTGATCAGCGCGGCCTTGCCCGCCATCAGACGCGCCTGCACCTCGGGCTTGGTGATGGTGATGGGGGTTTGGGCGGCGAAATCCTTGAGCGCGGTGCCGAGCACGCCGAAGCGGTCGGGGTCGGGGTGAACCGCCCCGTTGAGCCGCCCGATGCGCACATCGGTGACAAGCCGGGCATCGCGGTAGAACAGGAACTCCAACCCGTCGGTATAGATCAGGTTCGGCAAGGCCTTGAGGTAGCGGTCGCGCTGGTCTTTCTCGCGGTTCTTGAGGTTCCTGAGGTCCGCGCCGATGATCTTGGCCTCGGCATTGCCGATCAGCACATCGCCGCGATGAAACGAGAAATCGGGCGCGCCCACATCGGTCAGGCGCTGGGGTTCGTTGACCACCTTGAGACCCGGATCGATGCCCTTGAACAGCCTTTCAAGGGCCGGTCGGTAGGAATGCTCGGTTGCCACACCCGAAGCATAGAGGGAGTTCAACTCTCCGAAATAGGATGAAAAATCCACGCTCGTTACCCGATAGCACACACGTCACACGCCGGGACGGTCGGCAAACTTCGGCCCGGGTGCAAGCATTTTCGTAACGCCAGGAAAGTTTGTCTCGCCTGACAGGCCCGGCCAAGGCTCACGACAGGCTATGCCAGCCCGGGGCGCGTCAGGCGCGCGTCAGGAGAACCAGCTGCGGTAGTCGCTGACCAGAAGATGGGTGGGATCGACATCTTCCTCGATCCTGGCGAACCGGCCGATCGGCTCGCGGAAGATGTTGTCGGTCTCGTCGTCGTTGACGGTCGAGACCTCGCCTATCAGCACATCGCCCCCCTCGCCCCAAAAGGCGTGCCAATCGCCCGGGCGCAGCGTCACGCTTTGGCCCGGCGCAAGGCGCAGTTTCTCGCCCGGCGAAAAGGGACACGCCTCGCCGTCGCACCAGACGGTGCCGCCCCGATCCTCGGCAAAGGCGCCGCGGTCGTCCGAGCCGTAAAGCTCGACCACAAGGGTCGCGCCGCCGCGGTTGATGATGTCCTCGGCCTTGAGCGCGTGGGTGTGCATGGGCGAAAGCTGATCCTGCCGCGAAATCAAGAGCTTCTCGGCATAGCACATGCCCCGCCCGGCCTGCAGATCACCCAAAAGGCCGTTGCGCAGCGTGAACAGGAACAGGCCCATCTCGTCGAAGCGGCCCGCACCGTAATCGGTGATGTCCCAGCCACATCTGGCATCGATCAGGTGGCGCACCGCGCCCGCCTTGGCGCGGAACTGATCCGGCGTCCAATAGGCAAACGGCGGCAGGGCAAAGCCATAGGATCGGATCATCGCATCGGCTTGCGCCATGATGGTGTTGATCTGCGAGCGTTTCATGCCGGCACCCGCCCCGTGCTCAGGATTTCGATCACCATCGCGGCCGTCCATGTGAAATTGCCCCCGCCGCAGGGTTCGGCGGTCAAGGGGTCGTAATATTCGGCAAAACCGCTTTCCTCGATCAGGCGGATGCTGTCGGTCTGGATGCGTTCGGCGACCTTGTGCTGGCCTGCCGCGATCAGCCCGTCGGCGATCATGTAATTGACGATCAGCCAGACAGGCCCGCGCCAATAGCGCTTGCCGTCGAATTCGGGGCGGGTGGGGTCGTGGCTTGGCACCATGAAGCGCGCCTGCGCGCCAAGCGCGTCGATCCGCGCGGCAAGGGCTGCGGCGCGCGCAGGCGGGATAGCGCAGAAGGCCGCAAGCAAGCCCCCGATCGAGGGGCTGTCGATCAGCCGCCCTGCCGCACGGTCGAAACAGGCGTATTGCCCAAGGCTGGGGTTCCAGAGGGTTGCCATCGCGGAAAGCCCCTTTTGCGCCATGGACCGCGCGCTGCGGGCGATCTGATCCTCGCCCAAGGTTTCGGCCAGATCGGCCAGATCGGCGCAGGAGCGCAGCAGAATGGCGTTGAAGCCCGGATCGACCATGCGGAAGGGCGAGGCGTCGTGCAGACGGGCATTGTCCCATCCAAGGCTGCGGAAAAGCTGCACAAGGTAGATGAAGCGCGTGTATTGCGCATCGGTCGGGCGGTGTTCGGGGTTGGCATGGGTGATGTCGCGGCGCTGGAAGGGTTTCACCCCTTCGGTCGGCACGCGGGCAAAGGCATCGTCCCAATCCACCGAATTGTCGCGCCCCGATTCCCACGGGTGGATGATCGCGACCAACCCCGTACCCTCGGGGTCGCGGGCGCGGAAGAACCATTCGTGCCATGCATGGATACGCGGCAGGAGCGCGCGGGCGCGCGCCATCACCGCCGCCTTGTCGCGGGCGCGCGCACAGATGCGCGCAAGCGCAAAGCCTGCGACGGGCGGCTGGGTGATGCCCGATGTCGGCACGGGCCGCTCGGTGCCCCAGACCTCGGGTCCGGGGAAATAGCCGTCATCGGGCTGGTGAAAGATGATGTGCGGCACCATCCCGTCGGGCCATTGATGGGCGAAAAGCGTCTCGATCTCGGTCAGGGCGCGGGCTTCGTCGAAATGCGCGAAGCCAAGGGCGCTGAGCGCGCTGTCCCAGTTCCATTGAAAGGGATAAAGGCCCGCTGTCGGCACGGTGTAATGGCCACGATCATTGCGCGCCATGACCGCGCGGGCTTGGTCGATCAGATCCTGTCTCATGCGGGGGGCTTTCAGGCTACGGCCAGTGTCGTTGCGGGGTCGAACCACCGGATACGATCGGGCTGCGGGGTCAGGGTCAGGTGGTCGCCGGGTTTCACGGCCAGATCGCTGTCGAGGGTCGCGCGGAACATCGCGCCACCGACATCGCAGGTCACGAGCAGATGCGCGCCCAAGGGTTCGACAAGGCGCACCCTTGCGGCAAGACCGCTCTCGCCGGGGTGCAGATTCTCGGGGCGGATCGCGAAATCGAGGGGGCCCGCGTGATCGGGTCCGTCGAAGGCTTGGCCCGCGACTGACCAACGGCCCCTGCCTTGTGCCTCGGCGCGCAGGAAATTCATCGGCGGATTGCCGATGAAGCCCGCGACAAAGGCTGCGGCGGGGTTGCGATAGACCTCGATCGGGGCGGCGGCCTGAATGATACGGCCGGCATGCATGACACTGATCCGGTCGGCAAGGCTCATGGCTTCGACCTGATCATGGGTGACATAGATCGCGGTCGTCTTGCTTTCGGCCAGCACCCCCTTCAGTTCGGCGCGCATTTCAAGGCGCAACAGCGCATCGAGATTGGAGAGCGGCTCATCCATCAAGATCACGTCAGGCTCCATCGCAAGCGCGCGCGCCACCGCGACGCGCTGGCGCTGACCGCCCGACAATTCACCCGAATAGCGCTTGAGCAGTTTCTCGATATGCAAAAGCCCCGCCACCTTTTCGACGCGCGCCGTCACTTCCGCATTGGGGCGCTTCTGCATCCGAAGGCCGAAACCGATATTCTCGAACACGGTCAGATGCGGAAAGACGGCGTAGTTCTGGAATACCATCGCGATGCCGCGATCCTTGGGGGCCAGATGATCTATCCGCCGCCCACCGATCCAGACCTCGCCCTGACTTGCCGTCTCAAGCCCCGCTATGATGCGCAACAGCGTGGTCTTGCCACAGCCCGACGCCCCCAGAAGCACCATGAACTCCTGATCCGCGATGGTCAGGTTGATGTCATGGAGCGCGGTGTAGCCGCCGAAGTGCTTGGCCACGTTCTTGATCAGGATTTCTGCCATATCAGACCCTTTCCCGGCATCCTTGCGCCCCGCCCTAGCGGTTCGCGATGCCCCACATGGCGAAGAGGTATTTGCGCACGGCGAAGATGAAGATCAGCGCCGGCACGACGAGGATGAAGCCGCCCGCGAATTTCAGATGCATGGGAGATTCACCCAAGGTTTGCAGCAAGAACGCCGTCAGCGTCCGGCTCTGGATGGTCAGGACGGCCGCGGCGAACACCTCGTTCCACGAGATCACGAAGGCAAAGATCGCCGAGGCCGTGATGCCCGGAAGGATGAGCGGCAGCACCACCTTGACGAAGGCCTGAAAGCGCGTGCAGCCCAGCGTCCAGGCGGCTTCCTCCAGCTCGACCGGGATGCCGGAGAAGAGCGAATAGGTGATCAGCACCGCAAAGGGGATCGCCAGCGTGGTGTGCACCAGCGCAAGGCCGAAGGTCGTGTCGTCCAGCCCCGTGCGGATGAACATGACCGCAAGCGGCAGGGCCAGCAGCGGCAGGGGAAAGGCGCGGGTGAGCAGGATCAGCACCCGGAACATCTCCTTGCCGCGAAACTCGAACCGCGAGAGCGCGTAGCCCGCCGGTGCGCCGATCACGATGGCCATGACCATGGTCATGCTGGCCACGATGATCGAATTCTTCAGCGCATCGAGCATGCCGCCGAACCCTGCGAAAAAGCGCAGCGATCCAAGGTCGAATTCGGGGAAAAAGGGCTTGGGAAAGCTGTTGACCGTGGCGGGCGCGGACAGCGTGTTGATGACGAGGAAATAGAGCGGCACCAGCACCCATGCACACAAAAGGACGACGGCGGTGACATAGACGATGCGCCCGGTCCGGCGGACCGAAAGCGCCGCTTCGGGGGTGATCGGCGCATGGGTCATATCGTGGCCCCCTTGGGCACGCGCAGCACCCGCAAGATGATCAGCGTGAAGACGATGGAAATGCCCAGCACGATCAGCGCCAAGGCCGCGGCCGCGCCGCCATTTTGCAGGTCGAACTGGTAGGCGTAGATCTCGCCCATCAGCACCGGGAAGATCGTGCCGCCAAGGGCCGCGACCACGGCGAAGACCTCGAAGGCCAGCACGACGCGCAAGATGAGCGCGGTCTGCAGCGAAGGGCGCAGCAAGGGCAGCGTGACCTTGAGAAACCGCTGCCAGGGCGAGGCGCCGAAGACCTCGGCCGCCTCGTAGTATTCCTTGGGGATCAGGCCGATCCCCGCGACAAGGATCACTAGCATGATGGCGGTCGCGCGCCAGATTTCAGCCAGAGCGATCGCCAGAAAGATCATGCCGGGGTGCTGATAGCTGAGAAAGGCGGTGGGCCTGTCGATCACGCCCAGCCCAAGCATCATGGAATTGAGAAAGCCCGACTGCTCGAAGATCGCAAGCCAGATAATGCCCGCCGCCAGATCCGAAATCCCGAGCGGGATGGTCCAGACGTAAAGCACAAGGTCCCGCCCCTTTTTCATGCGGTTGACCATCGTCGCCATCAAGAGCGCCAAGGCGAGCTGCACCGGCACCACGGCCGCGGCCAGAAGCATGGTATTTTGCAGCGAGATCGGGAATTTCCAGTAGCTCGTCACCTCGCGGAAGGTCTCGAGGCTGAAGCCATCGCCGCCGCCAAAGGCCTGCCCGGTGACCAGCGCGAAAGGATAGAGGAAGAAGGCGCACAGAAAGACCAGCGTGGGCAGGATCAGCACATAGGGAAGGTAGCGCGTGGACATCCGGCGGTTCCTAGCGGGGCGAAGCTGCCGCAGGGGCGGCGCGCGGCGGGTGCGACCGGGCCCCTCGGGGCCCGGCGCCTGTCAAGCCAGCTTGCGGCGGGTCACTCGACCGGGCAAGCGCCTTCGGAGGGGGCGTCAGGGGCCCAGCAGGGCGCGCCGGTTTCCTGCATGATCGCCGCAAGGCGCGGGCGCTGGTCATCAAGAACGGCGCGGATATCCTGACCGGCCAGCACGATGCGCTCGAAGCTGTCGATGAAGATGCGGTTGAAATCGCCGCCCTTTCCGCCAAGACCCGCGGGCAGAAGGCCGGGGTTGGCATCAGGGGCGCCGCTCATGGCCGCAATCGCCGCGCCTGCCGCTTGAACCGAGGGCGGCAGATCGCCGGGAAGCGCCACATCGACCACGGGGAAGAAGTTGGTGGCCCGCAAGGTCGCGATCTGCGTCTCGGGTTGCAGCAGGTATTGCACCAGCGCGCGCGCCGCATCCTGATCGGGCGCGGTCGCGGGGATGGCGAGACCCGCCAGAACCGGCATGAAGCCGCGTCCGGTGGGGCCGGCCGGTGCCGGGAAGGCTACGAAATCATCCGGCCGCTCGTTGAAGGCATTGGCCAGCCGCGACGAGTGATCCCAGACGATCCATGCATCACCCGACAGAAGCTGTTCCTGCATGAAGTTGAAATTGGTCGAGGCAGGGTTGGTATGCTCCCACAGGCGGCGGAACATCTCCCATCCGGCAACCGCCTCGTCCGAGGCGAAGGTGCGCACCACGCCATCCGTGTAGGACGGGTAGAGATAGCCCTGGAAATAGCGGTGACGCAGCCCATCGGGCCCGGCAGGGAAGCCGAACTTGGGCTCGCCCACGGCTGCATGGACCGCGGCCGCCCATTCGATCAGCTGGTCATAGGTCAGCGCGTTCAGATCGGCGCCTGCGGGCAGATACTGCAGCGCCTCGCGGTTGGCGGCCATGATGTAGCTGGCCTGCATCCACGGCACATACTGCATGCTGTCGGTGCCCAGACGCGCGAGTGCGTTGAAGCTGTCGGAGCTGCTCGACACCCCCAGATCATCGAGATCGACAAGCGCCTCGGGATCGAGCGCCGCAAAGCCGCCATGCAGCGCACCCAAGACGCCGATGGTGCCCGAACCCGCCTGCAATTCGGCCTGAAGACGGGTCAGCCACGGGCCATCCTCGTTCGGCTGGTAATCCACCGTGCCCGAGAAACCGGACAGGACATCATCGCGCATTTTCTGCGCCTCTTCGGCCGGGCGGGCCTGTGTCGACCAGAAGACGACATCGGCCTGTGCCGCGGCCCCCAAGAGCATCAGCGCCATCCCCGAGGACGCGCCGAGGAATTTCGTGAAAACGGTCATGGAACCTCCCAAGGTTTTTTGTTCGGCGCCCGCCCTCCTGCGGGACACCGGCCGTCTGAGATCGGGAAACGCCTCATGGCCCCGAGACCGGTCGACTCGGCTTTGCCCGATGCGCATTAGGTTGATATAACCATATATCAACTGTCAATCGGATTGTTTTCCTTGAAATGAAAGGGGTTCGCGGAAAATCTGTTGCGCGGTTGGGCTTGAAGCACGGGGGTTTTGCGCCCAATCTCGGCAGAACGTTATACTTTCAAGGGACCAAGGGATGGCAGGCAAGCCCACGCTCGGCACCGTGGCCAGGATCGCGGGGGTTTCCATCCCCACGGTCAGCCAGGTTCTGCGCGGCACGGGGCGAATTTCGGACGAGACGCGCGACCGGGTCCTGGCCGCCGCCAAGGAGCTGCGCTACCTGCCCGATTCCCGCGCCGCCGCCATGCGATCGGGCGAGAACCGCGAGATCGGCTTTGTCATCAACCAGTTGCAGAACCCCTTCAACGCCGAGGTGATCGGCGGTGTCGTCGACCTTCTGGAGGCCGAGGGCTACCTTGTGTCCATCGTCGATACCCGCGACGACGCCAAGCGGCAATCCCGCCAGCTCGAAGCCTTCATCCGCCATGGGCGCGGGGGGCTGTTGTGGGTGCCCGCGATGGATACGCCCGACGAGGTCTTTGCGCTTCTGGCCGCCCAAGGCATCCCCACGGTCACCTTCTTGCGCCATGTGCGCCGCGACCTAGACCATGTCGGCATCCGCGACGCCGAAGCGACCCATATGGCAACGCGGTATCTGGGCGAATTGGGCCATCGCAAGATCGCCTATCTTGGCGGGACCGACATGACGATGGTCCGGCGTGAACGGATCGCCGGTTTTCAGAGGGCGATGGCCGAGCTTGGGGCGAAACCCAGTGTCGTCTGGACCTGCGAAGACAACAAGCTTGCCGGGCTTGAAGCCATGATGGCCCTGCGCGCCACCCATCCCGATGTGACGGCGGTGGTGTGCAACGGCGACATGGTGGCCTTGGGTGCCAGCCTTGCGCTGGGGCGCTTGGGCTTGCAACCGGGCGAGGATGTGTCGGTCATCGGCTTCGATGACATTCAGGACGCGGCAGTCGCCAACCCGCCCCTGACGACAATGGCGGTTCACCCTCACAAGCTCGGACGAAAGCTGGCGCGCATCCTGCTCGACCGCATCCGGGAACCGGACATGCCACCGATCGTGTCGGAAGTGTCGGCCGAGCTGACGATCCGCGCCACAACCGGCCCTGCGAAGGGCTGAGACCGGGCGCCACCACGAGCCGGGGTGGGCAGTTTTGTCGAAACTCGGGCAACACCTTCTCCGCGTATGAGCGGGATAGGCCTATCCAGGACAATTGCCATAAGCTGACCCAAGCCGCTGCGATCTCATGCGGCGCACGCAGGGCTGGCCCTGTGCGGGCAAGGTGAGTATGCGAATACCCCACGTGATCCGTCTCTGCCAGCCTCTCGGCCCATATTGTCCCTACGCAACCACAAACACTAGGGTCGAAAAACACCGTGATCCGTCAGGTCCGCCAGAGGATGGTCGAGTGGCGCGGCGCAAAGATGACCGCGCGCTGGATAACCGCCAGCATGCCGGAGACAACCCAGACCTTCTGGCATCTAGAGGCCCAAAAGCAGGCCGCCTTTCCCCATGGCCGCGCTTCAAAAGCGCGGGGAGCCTGACTCGAGAGCAGTTGTCCTGACCGCTATCGCGGCCTAACCATGGGTACGGCAACGCTGCCTGGACCCGATTTCCACGATCATGCCTCTTCCTCGATTTTGACCCAACAACATGAAACAGCCATAAACCCAAAAGGGAGCGGTTACGCCTTACCCCCGGACAAGGAGTGCATATTGGTCATCTCTGGCGATGTCGTTCGACTGTTTTCCATCTTGCTCTTGCTATGGGGCATGGTCTGGTAGCGTCCACGGACGTGGTGTAATTTCTGCGCCGTCAACGGTGTAATCTCAGGTGGCCATCGAGGTGTATGGTCGAGGTGGAGTTTCGACGCTTCAACCACGGACCACACGGAGACCCCGATGACCAAGACCACCATGGACCTAACCGAGCTTCTGCAAAAGCACGATCAGGGCGACTTGTTGCGCTCGATCGCAGAGGCCGTCCTGCAACTGATGATGGAGAGCGATGTCGACGGCCTGATTGGCGCCGGCCGCCATGAGCGGGCCGAGCAGCGCACGACCTGGCGCAACGGCTACCGGGATCGCTCGCTGGACACCCGGCTGGGGACGCTGAACCTGAAAGTGCCGAAGCTGCGGCAGGGCAGCTATTTCCCTGGCTTCCTCGAGGCCCGCAAAACCTCGGAGCAGGCGCTGGTTGCCGTGATCCAGGAGGCGTGGATCGGCGGCGTCTCGACCCGACGCGTCGACGAGTTGGTGCAGGCCATGGGGCTGAGCGGCATCTCAAAAAGCACGGTGTCCAAGCTGTGCAAGGATATCGACGAACGTGTGGGAGAGTTCCTGAACCGCCCGCTGACCGGGGACTGGCCCTACGTCTGGCTCGACGCCACCTATCTCAAGCAGCGCCAAGGCGGACGGATCGTCAGCGTGGCGGCCATAATCGCTGTTGCTGCCAACACGGAGGGACGCCGTGAGATCATTGGCTTGGGCGTTGGGCCATCTGAGGCCGAGACCTTCTGGATGGACTTCCTGCGCAGCCTGAAGGCCCGTGGTCTCGATGGCGTGAAGCTGGTGGTCAGCGACGCCCATACCGGCCTGAAAGGGGCAATCTCGCGCGTCTTCGAAGCAACCTGGCAGCGCTGCCGCGTTCACTGGATGCGCAATGCCCTCGCTCATGTCTCGCGCGGCCAGCACACTGTCGTCGCCGCCGCGATCCGACAGGCGTTCGAGCAGCCCGACCGGAAACATGCGTATGGCGCGACAATCTGGATGAGACTCGCGCGTCAATCTGGATGAGATTCTACGTCGCGGTATCGTTGACGGTATCAGCCTGATTGTCGCTGGCAAGGGGGTTGTCGCAGTTTGATTGACGCTCCGCGACAATCTGGGGCGTGTTGTTGATTGTCGCGAATGCAGCGGGTCTTCCACGGGATCGCTTTGC
>Ga0169931_10012941_pt1 | contig 11481 bp, 13 predicted proteins | sample Kivu_15m_20L_FD_129675 | JGI IMG/M metagenome (GOLD analysis project Ga0169931, IMG submission 129675) | Freshwater microbial communities from Lake Kivu, Western Province, Rwanda to study Microbial Dark Matter (Phase II) - Kivu_15m_20L... | ecosystem: Environmental > Aquatic > Freshwater > Lake... | reverse complement strand
GATAGAAAAAATTATAATATTTGGTAATTTTTTATTTCAAATATTTATTATGTTGTCTAATTTATTCAAATTCTAATTAAAATTTTCTCCTATTGAGATAAAAAAATCTATGAAATTTTCATTTTGTTCTAAAAAGGAGTAAGCATAAATACAATAAAATAGCAATAATAAACAAACTAAAGAAGGGCTAATAAAAATTTATAAAAAAGACGGGCAGTACTACATAAGTTTTAAGAATCTACTTGAAAAATACAAAGTGATAGGAGTCATATTCAGTAGAAAAATTAGAGAAGAAAATTACAAAACATGGAATAACGTTGCTGCGTTGGTTACTTTGTAATAATATAATATATTTACTAATATTTTTAATTTCAAGTATCGTGTGTGTTTTTCTGTTCTGGTGGAGGTTGAAGGATTTCAGATTTACTCTTCTCAATTATCAACCATACGCATTAAAACCATTAATCACAAAAAAAGTAGCAATTGAAAAGGATTTGAGTATTGACGATTTGAATTTCATTTATGAAAGGCCAACTGAATATGAGTTAGATAGCGAAATACTAAAGATAATAGAAAATCATAGAAAAAGCAAAGGATTGGAAATAAATCCAAATTACACTATAGAAGCTAAAAAGAATTATGTAGAAAATTTGAATAGAAACAAAGTTTAAGTATATTTTATAATTTAGATTAGATTAATTCTGTAAAATTATAATTTAATTACTATTTCAGCATGTTTTCCATTATTTAAATATTTACATATGTTAATAATTTAACTATCTATCGGTGACAATCCAAATACTTATAATTCATGTCGATTTTATTCAAAAGGAATTCCCTGAAAATTTTATAGTCGATTCCATCTGTAGAATGATCATATTTCAGTTCTTGACTTAATTCTTCTCTTAAAATATTACCGTTATACAAAATTCTTATAAAAAATTTCTTAGTTGGGTTCAAAAAATGGTCGGAGTCTTGCGATTCTGAGGCATGTAATTCGATTATAAAGGAAGATGCATATGGAGGTTGAAGGAAATCATAGTACTTTTCAAAGCTATCAAGCATTTTCAATAAAATATCTTTATTTATAATAGTAGATATAACATTTACAATGTTGGTGTCGTGGCCAGATAATAAAAGATATTTGAATTTTGTATTACCTTGATTATAGTTATCAACTAAAGTATCCAAATGAATAATGAAATTATAAAACATTGGAGAATTGATCAATTTAAAAGCACAATTTTCAACTAATCTAACATCATACCAATCTTCTAAACAAAGTTTTTTCATCAACAGTGTAGTTTGATTAGATAATCCGAAGTATTTATTTTCGAAATGATATTCAGTATGGGAAATGAATGCATATAAATAACTAAGAAACTTCTTTGTATAAATCACATCCTCTGGTAAACCTATAAATGGATCTTCCCATTTCGATTTTATATCATTAATTGCTTCTCTTATTTCCTCCCTTGTAATATTATAAATTTCTGTTTTTATTAAATAATCCTTGAGATTTTTATTGAATGTCGAATTTCTTGAAAGCCTGCAGAATTCTGCGTGAAAAATAATATCTTCATCAGGATCGGCTACAGTCAATCTAATTTTTGGAATGTTTCTTCTACTTGAATAATTAACAATTGGAGGTACGTCATCATCTTTTAAATAATTGCATTTATCTTCATATTTACAATGTGATAAAAATACAGGTAGAGTTTCTGATAAAGGATACAATCCTTTCATGAATCCAGCTGCGCTGAAAATTGTCCTTAGTTTGGAAGAAGTTTTTATCAATATTTCTTCCAGGTTGAAATCGGGACTGAGTAACTTATAGTCGTAGTATATGTATCTTTCAGCTATCCATTGTCCTAATTTTTCAACTTGTCTGTAGCCGTTTATTGTAAGTTCTTCTTCTCCGCTTCCGTAAAATAGTTCTGAAGTGAGATTTGAAAAGTGTCTACCTGTTCTTGCCCCATGTCTATTTATTTGTATTACTCCCACAATGCCTGATGCAGTATTTTGAAAGACAATTATTAATAATATTAACATTAGCCATTTTTCCTTATCCATACTTATAAAAATCTTTTTATTAAAAATAATTCAACTTTCAATTTATATCATCAAGGAAAATTCAATCTGAAATTTAATAATTTTGATTAAGAAAATTTAATATCATATATCATATAAGTAATAAGTTTCTTCATTCGTATGTTTTTCCTTTTATTTATTTAAAAGAATATATTTGAAATTTAAATTCGCTTAATTTCTTCAAAAATAAAATTTCTATATGTTTGAATAATTTTATTTTAAAAAACGTTTGAATAATAATTGATTAAAAGAATTATTATTTTTATCATTATATTAGAAGTTAATTTAGTCTATATAACTTGTTCATATGTTTATAGAAAATATTCTATTCTAAAATGAAAGGGAATTCGCTTGTTTTAAAATAATCTAAATTATTAAACAAATTATAAATCATCATGATATTAAATTCAATATGTGCAATCTTTTAATTAATCATGAATGTCAATAATATTCTTTATAATTAAAAAGGTTGAATAATCTCAGAAATTAAAAACTATTTTTTAATTAAAGAAAATTTTTCGAGTTTATATAGATAAAGAGAAATCTCATAATCTATTTTTCGCCTTAAATTTTGAATATTAAGTCCCAATGCATATTGTAAAAAAAATTTATTATAGAAATATTGAATTTTAATTAATTAAGATTGTATTTTAAAAATGGAAAATTTCCCATTAGCACTAAGTAGATTTAGAAGAAATAAATTTGATGAATGCATTATTTTATGCGATGATATATTGAAAAAAAATCCAGATGATTTAGCTTCTCAACTTCTAAAAACACACGCAATAAGAAGGAAAAATTATATAGATGATTTAGAATTAGATGAGGAGGGAATTGGGGAAATTTTGCTCGAAGATCATAAAGTATCAAATGTCGTTAGGCCAGGTACTAGTATAATGGCTCCAAGCACTGCGAAGGGTATTTCGCCTTTGATTAGACCGGTTACAAGTTCAGGACGTCCTCTTTCAGGTGTTGTTAGACCACAATCATCAAGCAGGCTGAATACAGCTTCTAATTCAAACATGATTCGTAAACAAACAGGAAACCGAGTAGCAACATCGCGAGCAACAACATCAGGGGGTCGACATCTAAGAATAGCCACGGCTTCCCTAAAATCACTAAATTCATCTATATCTCTAGATATAAATGACATAGTACCTAAAAATTTAATCAAGAAACCTTCTCTTGCAAAGGCAGTTGCGGATTATCTATTTTACGTAGAAAAAAATTTCAAAAAATTATTGGAAATTTGTTCAGAAGCTACTGTACATAGTAACTATAACGATTGGTGGTGGAAATATATACTTGGAAAAACTTATTATAAACTAGGATTTATATCAGATGCTGAAAAGCAATTGATTTCAGCAAACAAACAATTTCCACTAGGGGCAAATATAGTCTTGCAATTGAGTAACCTTTATCTTAAAATGGATCAGCCTATGAAGTCTTTAGATATACTAACAAAAGCAGCTAGTGATAATCCTGGAGAAATATATTTTACTATTTATCAAGCGAGAATCCAAGAAATGCTGAATGATTACAATAAAGCCATGATTTTATACAAGAATGTATTGACTTTAGATAATTGTAATTTTGAAGCAATTGCATGTATTGGCTCCAATCATTTTTACACAGACCAACCTGAAATTTCTTTAAAATTTTACAAGAGGCTATTTGAACTTGGTATAAATTCTGCAGAAATTTGGAACAACTTAGGATTGTGTGCTTATTATTCAGGACAATACGATTTCTGTCTCTCTTGCTTCGAAAGAGGCCTTCTTGTAGCTGATGACAAAACTTCCGGTGATATTTGGTATAACATATCTCAAGTTGCTATAGGACTTGGAGATCTACCTTTAGCTTACCAAGCTCTTAAAATATCATTAGCTTATAACGGAGAGCATTTTGAATCTTTGAATAATCTGGGTGTTTTGGAGATTAAAAAAGGAAATCTAATGCAGGCAAAATCGAATTTCTTGTTATCTTGTAATAATTCGGATTTTTCTTTCGAACCGTACTACAACTATGCATCATTAAAATTCAAAAATGGAGATTTAGAGGAGGCCTTCAAATACATAAATAAATCATTAGAAATTTATCCGGAACATTTTGAATCTAAAGAACTTAAAATGACAATAAAAAAAGTTTTAATTGGATAATTTTATATAAATTCTATTAAAAATAAATATATTTATATTAATGATTAATGAATTTGTTTCAATATTTTTATAGATTAATTTAATATAATTATTAAAAACATTTTTATTTCCATATTATATTATCGTATAATTCAAATTTATGCTTTAATATAAATTTCATGCAATAAGTGTTCAAATTTTATCCAATACTGATTTAAAATTTCCTTTTAAGAGAGGGGTAGAATCCACTTGATTTTTATTCAAAACATCATAGACATTTTCTCCAATTTCTAACAAATTATAAAACTTCTCAACACAAGAAGTAAGACATATATTCTCCTGACTGCTTAATTTGTTTGTTTTAAAGTTATCCAAACATCTCTTGCCACATTCATTTGATGCAATAGAATTCAATCTAAAAAAGTTTTTCTGTCTTTCAACAAGATTGAAGAGATTGGATCTAATTTTTTCACTCTTTTCTTCTGGAATATAAGTAAAATTTACCGTATCACTTCCTGACATTTTAAAAAATTAATATAAATAAAAATTTTAAATATTTATTATTTTAAATTAGAAAAGATTTTTTATAGTTAAGAATTTATTCTCTGTCTCTTTGCCTTGGTGGGCAAGTGATAGTCATGTCAACTCTCAAAATTTGCTCTGCAGCTTCACATGCAGAAATCAAGGCTTGCTCTTTAGCTCTGAGGCATTCGTAGATACCTAATTCCCTCATATCACCGATTACTCCTTCTAAAACATTGATACCAGCGTTAGTGGAGCCATTATGAATAGCGTTTTTAAGATTAGATACGATTTCTGAAGAGTCTAGTCCAGCATTGTCAGCAAGGATTGTAGGTAATTGTTTCAAAGCTCTGGCAAATCCTTCAATAGCCAATGACTCTTTTCCTTTTTCGTTAAGGGCAAGTTGCTCAACTTCTAAAGCCATTCTCATTTCGGTATGTCCTCCTCCATAAACGACGTTATGTGACTAATTTTGAATAAAAAGAAATTAATTTATACTATTTACCTTGACTGTTTCGACGATAACACAAAGAGCATCGTGTAAGGATCTTTCAGCTTCGTCTAAGAGATGAGCTGAGGCTCCTCTTAAGACAATACTGCAAGCATTGGAATTTGCGCATCCTGAAAATTTAATAACTTTATCTTCTCCGATCATTATTTCTTCGACTAAATCGCAGTTTCCAAGTTTTGATTTTTCAGGATTATCGAAGGTTGATAGGATGTCTCCACCAGTGACTGCAGCAAGTCTCTCGATTCCGTCAAAATCTGCATGTTCAATTACCATAACTCCTTTTTCTGCCATAAGTTGTTCTGGGTAGTTGTAGATCAATTGTCTGTTAACAAAAATATCTGGTTTATGTTCCAAAATTTTATCAACTTTAGCTTTCATTTTAGCTTTTTCGGCTTGTTCAATTTCTGCAACTTTATCGAACGAATCGACTTTGACTCTGCTTCCATAGATTTTTATTTTGTCGTAATCCATTGGGGTATTGGCAATCAAAATTTTAGCATTTCTTTTAATTTTAGGACAGCTGACTGAGATAGATTTTTCCAAGATTAATCCATCGACCAAGAATGAATCTCTTAAAGAGCAGCCTGGCTTTTTGATTACCTTGATGTGGTCCAAACTGGGGGTTTCTCTAAATCTTAAAACAGCATCGACAACCATGTTAGCAAAGAAATCTTTTTCGTGAGTCAACAATTTAGAACTTAAGGTAGTTTTAGCAATGTTGATGAGATCTCTTCTAAATTGTTCTCTATCATTAGCATTATTCATTGCTATTTTTAATAAGGTTTCCTTTGCCTTATCTCTGGCAGCACGGTAACCTGAAATAATAATTTGAGGATGGATTTTTGCATTTACCAATTTTTCAGCTTCTCTAAGAAGTTCACCGGCTAAGACAGCTACTGTAGTAGTTCCGTCACCGACTACACTATCTTGAGTTTTAGAAATATCGATTATAATTTTTGAGGCCGGATTGTCGATGTAAAGAGACTTTAATATGGTGGCACCATCGTTTGTGATTACCATTTTTTCATTACCTCCTTCAGTACTGATTGGTTGAAGGATTTTATCCTAAAATTATTTTTATGAAAATTATTTTACCATTCCTTTAGGACCGAGGGTTGTCTTTACCAAATCAGCAACGGCAATAGCACCGACAAAGGAAGATAATCTGGCCATTTCTCCCTTTTCTTCTTGGGCTTGTTGGCTTAAAACTGTAGGGATATTTCCCCCGATTGAGTCCATATTAGTGGTTAACATTTGATATGATTTTTTCTAGAATAAAAATTTAAATAATATTTAAAAATAAAAGTTTATTTAATTAAGAGGAAATATAAAAAATTTATAAAAAAAATATTTTATATTGAAATAAAAAAGATTTATAAAATTATTTATATGGTTAATATTAACAAATAAGAATATTAGATATTTTCAACACAAATCAACTCAAGATTGTATTATCCTTCCATTATTTCATCTTAAGATATTTTTCTTCTTTACACTTCAAATGAAAATGTATTTTCTTATTTATTGCCAGATGTCAGACGCTTACCTTTTGAAACTAACTCGTATTTATTAATCGAATGGTATTTAAGTTTTGAGTAGATTTCAATCGACTCTGAATTAAGTTCATTTTCTTCGATCTTCAAGAAATCAGAAATGGGGGTGTTGCTAGGGGTGTACTGAAGTTGCCTTGGCAAAAAGAGAACAGAGGAGTAATTTTTTTTATATTTATTAGATTTATTGTGTTTACTCATAACCCCGTTTTTGAGGATGTTAAGAGATTGAAGCTTTATCTTCTCGTGTTCTGTCATAACAACATTATAAAAATATTTAATTAAAATATTTGGGTCCTCCAAATAAAACGAATTATTCTCAATTTTGTACTGCCTTCTCAAATAAAATTCTGTTTGTAGAAATTTATAATTACCCACAATTTTACTGATCGTTGAGAGAATTTCGAGGTTCCGCTGTGAGATGTTGGGATAGTAGTGATTAAAATATTCTGTGAGGTCGCTTGATTTAATCTATCAATATTATAAATATTAGGTAAAATTATAGAAATTAATTTTACCTCATTTATATCGTGTCCAAAAATAATCAAAAGTGCCTTGATTTTTTTCTCAGACTTTAGAATATGAACATCTAAGAAAATTCTGTTACCCTTCCCTGTATCTTGCAAATTTAGAATAGTGCTTAAAATTTCAAACAGCTCCTCTAATAATAATGTCCTAGGTAGGTAGAAAATGATATTTCTAGAGATGTTAAGAGATACCTTGATGATGTCATAGATGTTCGGTGTAATTAATTCTTTGATGTTGTAAACATCGGATTCTTTGTATTTCGTGCCTCCCCACGGAGGTGACAAAAATACATAATCTACCTAAATAAACACACAATTTTAATAATATCTATATACCTTTATTTTATTTTCCATCATCAAATAATCACTTAGAATAAATTCTATGTTGTCCTCACACTGATAGACTTGTGTATTGTTTTTACAAATTTCAAGTTTGTTGGAATCTATGTCGATTGCATAGACTTTATTGCAATATTTAGAAAACTAACTAAAATAAGAATTAACAATAACTAACTTGTATAACATTTCCGCCACTTCCGCAGAATCCATCGGCCACAATTTTTCCCCTGCAAATTGAAGCGATGTATATTGCTAATTCTTCAGGAGTTACCGACCACCAACCTAATTAGAAATATTTTTATTACTGTTTTTATTCTTACATTCGTAGTCCATTTTTATGCCCTCATCAAATCTCCTGTAATAGTAGTAACGCTGATACCAGAATGTAATATCTGGTATGCTGTTAATATCTTCTTTGAAATAATTACCCAGGCTATTTTTCCCCTTTTCAAATAATTCTTGGTAATTATCGTCGAAATCGACCGTTTTTATCTTACCTACGAAAATTTTTGTGGTGTTGGTCGACACGTAAATATTTCCGTATTTTTCGTAGTAACTCAGCGTGTAACAAATATCGTTCGATCTTTTTCTAATCCTTTTTTGGATTTTATTTGATTTGTTACTGTTAGTTTTAGTTGAAAAATTTTCGTCTTCTATAGATTCGATTGTCAAAATAGAATCGATTCCCATAGTCAGGGAGGAACCTACACGATTAGCGTAAAAAGAATTATTTTCTGTCTGACATTTCAACATTGTAAAAATTATCAAAAACTATTAAATTATCATAATTTATATTAAAAAAGTTTTATTATAATATCGTTTGATATCTCAAAAATTAATCTTTTATATATTGGACATAATTTTAAATTTTGGAATTTAATTTTAATAAATTATCTATGGAATGTATAACATTAGTTATAGCTAATAGATAAAGACATTAAATATTCTTTCTAATTCTAAATTTCTTCTTTGAAGAATTTTCTCACAATGGGCTTCATAAACTCTAAAAATCCCGTAGACAATGCAGTACAGGGAGTGTTGTATAGTGTCCTTGTCATTGTACCTCTTGTCAATCCTTGGAAACCTTCGTTATTCATTATAACTGATAATCCATGTATCATGTTTTTATATTGCTGCTTTTGACCACTTATTTTTTCGCCTCCTCTTTGAACTTGCATTCTAAGTTTTACTAAATCGAGTGGGTTTGTGATGATACTAGCTAGTGACCCCGCTATAGCTGAACATAATATACTTTGAGTGAAAGAAATATCCAGTTTAATATTTTTCAACTCATCTAATCCCTCTTTTTTAACTCTCTGTATGTATGTCTTTGCGTCGTTTCTTACAAAATATCCTTTGAAGTATTCATAAAACATAAAGTAAAAAGCAGACATGGGCCCAAACGAAAAAACTGTAGCCCCATATGCTTTATAATATCCCCTAACACCTTCTTGTTTAATAATTGTTTTGATTGCATCTAAATCATTTTTGTAAGCGAAATATTTAACAGTGTTTTGCACCTGCCTTCTCTCTTTTATTACATCTACAGGGACATAAATCAAGCATGAAATAGTTTCTGCGAACATGCCTGACATAAAATAAATAAAAAATTCTCCCTTTGAAAAATTCTCGAACAGTAGTAATTTCTTCTTTGCATATTCATAAGATCCAAAATATAGCACTGATCCTGGTATAGCACCTATAACTGCGATTGGTAAACCTCTATAAAGAGAAAGAGCTCCATCATTTTTGATAATATTATTGAAGGTTCCTATTAATGTAGGTCTTTGTTTGGTACTGGTATCCACTTGTATTATTGCCTTTAATGTATCTACTGGGTGCATAATGAGTTTAGAAAATGATCCAGCTAATATTCCACTTATCATACTTATAAGTACGGTGTTATCTGACTTTTTTTGTGAACTCATAGAATTAACCATTTATTTTGTTAATATTTTTCATTAATTTAAATTTTTTAATATTCTATTTTATCAATAGGACTGATTATATAAGAATATCAAGAATCATCTTATAATAAACAGAAGATAAGAATTAAGATTAATTTAATCAATCTTTACACTGAGTAGAAAATTTTTAAAATCATATAATTTTAATTTATATTATTCGACTGTGTTTAAAAAAACATCCATGGATTTGCATACCTCATAGGAGGCACCTTTGGGTGATCCTAATAAAAAATAAATTATAAGAATATAATTACAACTGCAGTGAATTGAACATATTTAGGTTTCATTTCATTTCCTTTGAATCGGATTAAAGCACCCTTATTCCCCATTTGATCACAATAATTGGGAGCTGAAAAAATAGTAATGACTCTCCCGTCAGCGTCCTCTTCGTATCCTTCATTTTTCACTTCATGAGATCTTACTAATATTTCTAATCCATTTGAATCCAAAAACTTTTTCGCCACGTCAGGTCCAAATGAAACTCCTACTCCTCTTTTGCTTGGATGGCGTCCTGGTAATTTGGTAGGATCACTCCACAATATTTCACACATGATTCCTTTTTCAGGTGGCTCCCTGAACCTATTTTCTCCCTTAATCATGTCGAGAGTTACTCCATCCTGTGAAAATAGGCCCCCATGTACTACTAGAACTTTTTTATTAAGAACATGACCGAGTGGGAGATTACAGAAAAGCTCACAAAATGCTTCATACACTGTTTCGTCGTATTTTTTACGGACTTCTCCTTCAAATCCATATAGTTTATTCATGTTTCTAGTTTCGTGATTACCCCTAGCCATATGAAAATGTTCTGGATATAGTAATTTCCAACAGAGAAGCGTTATTATGCACTCTACAGAAAATGAACCTCTATCCACAAAATCTCCGTTGAATAGATAAGGATTTGATTTACTTGGATAACCATTAATATTAAATATATTCAATAAATCGTAATATTGGCCATGGATATCTCCGCATACATTAAATTCATCTTCATTTGGAATCGATACATCAACTAGGGAGTTTTTAGTCTCATAATGTTCCTTGATTTTATTGATGATTTGTAAAAGGTATTTCTTGTGAAGAAATTTATTGTCCTTCATATCTTCCATTACTTTTACAACCCAATTATGGTCAATAGCCAGGTTATCGGGTAAAATTGCACCTGAATAGCTTGTTTCAATTTTAGTACTATCAATTGATTTTGCTAATGAAAATTTCTTACTAACATATTTTTAAAATAGTTTTTATTAAAAATTTAAAAATTACTCTTCTTGCCTTTCTCCTTTTAAGGATTCTATGAATCTTTTTTTCTTTCTCTCAACTTTCGATTTCTGTAATTTGTCAATTAATGCCGGGTCACCAGGAAATTTTGAAACTAAAAATTCCAGATCTTTCACAGCTTCATCAAAATGAAACAAGCATAAATTTGCACTAGCTCTTCTATAGTATGCTTTAATATAATCTTTGTCTATTTCTATGGCTTTATTCGCGTCTTCAATAGCCAAACCAAAATTTTCTAATTTTATGTTAACAAACGCACGATTAGAATAATAAATTGAATTTTTTTTAGTTTCTATTCCTAAATTAATAGCATCTGTAAATTTATCAACTGCTTCTGCAAATTTATTTGCATTTAATAATTTATTTCCTGCCTCTTTATATTCTTCTGCTAATTTCAGTGAATCTTCGTAATTTATGTCACCTAGTTTAATTGAATAAACACTCTTTTCAAGACTTTCTAAACTATCTTGGGTACTGTAATTTGATGATGTGCTGGCAGAGGGAATGACTTCCATCAAAGTTGTTGAAATATTAATTTAAATTCTAGAATGTTTT
>Ga0169931_10012940_pt1 | contig 11481 bp, 11 predicted proteins | sample Kivu_15m_20L_FD_129675 | JGI IMG/M metagenome (GOLD analysis project Ga0169931, IMG submission 129675) | Freshwater microbial communities from Lake Kivu, Western Province, Rwanda to study Microbial Dark Matter (Phase II) - Kivu_15m_20L... | ecosystem: Environmental > Aquatic > Freshwater > Lake... | reverse complement strand
CGAATAGGCGGCCGTGCAGGGCGGCGGCAGGCTGTGCAGTGGTGCGCTGCACAGGCTGCTGTGATTGAACTGGCGTGGCGTTTTGTATCCTGAACATGCGCGTTGCATCTTTGCCCTGAACTGTTGCCCGGCGTCGTGTGCAGACGCGCTGCAACCCTGACGAACGTTGTGCCATGAACGCTGAACTTACAGGCCCCCAGTGGGGTTTGCTGCTGGTCAATCTCGGAACACCTGACTCTCCCGGTACAGCAGATGTGCGGCGGTACCTGCGCGAATTTCTGTCAGATCCGCGGGTGCTCGATATCAACCCTGCGTTGCGCTCGTTTCTGCTGAACGCGGTGATTTTGCCGACGCGACCGGCCCGCTCGGGTGCGGCGTATCGCCGTGTCTGGACCGATCGTGGTTCGCCGCTGCTGTTTCACACGCTGGATCTGGCGCAGAAGGTCAGGAAGCGGTTAAGGGGCGTTCAGGTTGAGGTGGCGATGCGGTATCAGTCGCCGTCGATTGGCGCAGCCCTCGAGAAGTTTCGTAGCGCCGGCATTGACCGCATCGTGGTCTTGCCGTTGTTCCCGCAGTACTCGTCGGCTGCGTTCGGGTCTGCGGTCGAGAAGGTTTGGGTCGAGGCTGCAAAGCGCTGGAATACGCCTTCCTTGCATATCGTGGAGGCTTTTTATGAGCATCCGGCGTTTATTGAGTCATTTCGGCAGGTATCGAAGCCGATTCTGGATGATCTGAAGCCCGATCGGGTGCTGTTCAGCTATCACGGGGTGCCTGAACGGCATGTGCGAAAGAGTGATGAGACGCCGCGACAGACGCATTGTCTGGCGAGCGGTTCCTGCTGCGACGCGATTACGCTGGCGAACCGCAACTGTTATCGTGCGCAGTGTTTTGCGACGACGCGCGCGCTGGCGGCCGCGCTGGGTCTGACACCCGACCAGTACGAGGTGTCGTTTCAGAGCCGACTGGGCCGCGATCCGTGGATCAAACCCTACACCGACGTCCGCATTGAGCAGATGGCGAAGGAGGGGGTGCGAAGGCTGGCGGTGTTTAGCCCGGCCTTTGTGGCGGATTGCCTGGAGACCATCGAAGAGATCGGCATGGAGGGAGCGCACGAATTCAAGGAAGCCGGCGGCGAGGAGCTTCGCCTGATTCCATCGCTGAACAGCGAAGATGTGTGGGCCGATGCGGTGACGACGATCGCGCTCGAGAATGCGCCCATAGCGTGGACGGGAGCTGTCGCGCGCTGAGCGGTCAGGGCGGATCGATGCCCTGCTCGCGCCGGGCCCGCAGGCAATAGGGATCGCCAGGTTGAACATTGCGGCAGGCTCGGGGCCGCAGGTCGTAGATGCTGCACCCTACCCGGGTGCCCAGCTCGCCCTGCAATGCGCCGCAGCGCTGCTCGTCGCCGTCGAGTCGCAGGTGCCATTCACCGTGTTCGTTAGGCACCGCCCAGGTTCGCAGGGCGTCGATGTTGCGACGCAGGGCGATGTCCCGATCGGTGACCTGCACGTAATCCCGGTAGTTGGACTTACGATTTTCGGAGGGATTACAGCAACATGCCCCACAGCTGACGCAGTCATCCTGCGCCAGTCGGCGTGGCCTGACGGGCGTTTCGCTCATGGCGCTACACGGGCGACGGCGTCTGACGACCAGCGACCAGCAACCGGTGGCCCAGCCATGCCGCTGCAAAGATGCCAAGCCCGAGTAGCGGCAGCAGATCGCTCAGGGCAAGGCGGGTTCCTTCTTCGGGGGTGAGCACGCCGAACACCTTGATGCCGATGACGCTGACGCAGGTCGCGACATAAAAACCGGGCAGCCAGGGGTACAGCATGGCCCGATAGGGGCGATCGGCATTGGGACGCCGGGCGCGCAGCAGGAACAACGAAACGACCGTAAGCCCGCCAATGAGGAGCATGGCGATGCTGGTGAGCGCGTAAAGCTGCTCGAAGGTGCCGCTGACAATCAGGATGCAGGCAAGCACGGTCTGCAGGACGAGTGCCCGCGCCGGAGTACCGGTTCGTCGGGACACCGAACCCAGGTTGCGGGCGATGGCGCCGTCGTGTGCCATCGCCATGGCGATGCGTGCGCCGCCGAGGATGGTGCCGTTCAGCGAGCCGACGAGGGCCATGGCGATAAGGCCGGTGACGACCAGGGTGGCGGTTGCGCCGCCGTAGGCGTTAGCGATGGCAGTGCCGACCTCAAAGCTCTGTTCAATGCCGCCCATACCCAGCGCGGCCACAAATCCGGCGCACATGACAACGTACAGGATGGTGACCAGGACGGTTCCACCGACGAGGGCGAGCGGGATATTGCGCGATGGGTTTGCGACTTCGCCGCCCACATAGCCGATCGCGTTCCAGCCGGAATAGGCAAAATAAATGGCGAGGGTGGCCTGGGTCATGGCGACATACCACGGGCCGGTGGTGAGGTCGGCGGCGCGAGGCGAGGGGATGGCGTCGGGGTGTTGCCCCGAGACCAGAATGACAATGGACGCGAGCGCGAAGAGCGCGAGCGGAATGACGGTGACGAGCACCTGAACCAGCGCCGAGACGCGAGCGCCAAGAACGTTGATGATGGTGAAGACAGCAACGAGAGCGATGGCGGCCAGCTGTGTGCCGGTGACGGGTAGAGCCAGCCCGTCGATGGTCAACTGCGGTGTGAGGTCGGGGGCACCCAGCGGTGCCAGCAGCGTGGGCAGCTGGTACTGGCATACGGCGACGGCGAGGGTGGCGATAGAGCCGGTGAAAACGCCTGCGAAGAGCACCCAGCCACAGGCGAATGACACGGACTTACCAAATGACTCTCGCAGGAAAACGTAGTCGCCGCCGGCTCTGGGAAACATCGTTCCGAGCTCGGCATAGGCCACCGCGCCTGCGAGCGCGATCAGACCGCCGAGAAACCAGGCCAGCAGAAAGAGGCCCGGTGTATGGAGCATCTGCGCGACCTGATAGGGGGTCAGGAAGATGCCGATACCGAGCATGGAGCCGGCGACAATGGCGAATGCGCCGAGCGTACCGACAACCCTGTGCTCGGTGGGTGGTTGTAGAGGGACGTTACTCATGCAATCATTCACATGCCTGAATGTTCATTCGGCAGAACAGGGGTTCCAGTCATCTTCGGGTGTTTGTGCGTGTGGCGAGCGTTGTGATGGCTGGTCGATGAGCGCAGCTGCATCGATGAGAACCTGCCGCATGGCGCTGGCGCTTCGCAGCGAAATCATGTGATCGCGCAAGTGGTCTACGCCGGCCGAGTCCCGAAAATACCAGAGGGCGTGTTTGCGGAAGTCGAGGCAGGTTTTGACCTCGCCAAAGCACTCCAGATAGTGGTCAAAATGGCGGAGAATCATGTGCGTGACAACGTCAGGCGTTCGGTCAACGCGCTGCGTATTCCCGTCGAGCCACGAGCGAATTTCGCGAAATACCCAGGGATTTCCCAGGCAACCGCGCGCGACCATGACGGCGTCGCAGCCGGTTTCGCGGAACATGCGTTCGGCCGACTGATAACATTTTACGTCGCCATTTCCGATGACCGGAATCGACAGCGCCTGTTTTACGTCGGCAATAATGCCGAGGTCAGCGTGCGTGTTGTACATGTCGGAGCGGGTGCGGCCGTGAATGGTGATGGCGGCAGCCCCGGCGTCCTGCATGGTGAGCGCGAAATCGACGGCGCTTGTTTCTTCCCAGCCGGCTCGCATTTTCACGGTCACCGGAATATCGACCGCCCTGCACATCTGGCGCACGATATCGGCGGCGCGTTGAGGTTCACGCAGCAGCGCGGCGCCTTTCCCGGTGCGGACGATTTTCTTCATGGGGCATCCCATGTTGATGTCGACCGCGTCTGCGCCGGCGCGTTGTAGCAGGGCCGCTGCCTGTGCCATTTCGGTGGGCTCGGCACCAAAGAGTTGTACCGATACGGGGTGTTCGTCGGGTTGCAGATCGACAAAGCGCCAGCTGCGAATGTCGTTATCGATAATCCCGCGGGCGCTCACCATCTCGGTCATGACGAGGGCAGCGCCTTCCTCACGGCAGAGCTTGCGAAACGGCGGATTGGTGACAGCTGCCATGGGCGCCAGAATGAGCGGCGCGGGCAGGGTCAGGTTGCCGATGGCGAGCATGCGAGATTCGGGGCAAAGGCGGCGGCGTCAGACGTGAGAGGCATAAGGGCGAGCCGCTCCACGCGCGGGCGCGGCTTTGCCGTGATGCACCGTGGGCGTCAATCAATTTCCCGCCGTTCGGTGACCTGCCAGCGGCGCAGAATGGGTTCGTACTCCCAGCTCTCTTCCCAGGTGACCTCGTCGACGCGGGTGCTGGGTAACTGATACGACTGAATCCAGACGGTGACGCGGGCGTGGGTGCGGTCATCCCAGATGACGTTCTGAATTTCGAACTCGGTGACCTGATAATCGTCGCCCAGCTCCTCGTGTGCGCCCAGAAAATCCTGACGGTCGTCTTCCTGTAAGAAGTTCGAGGCTTCGTTGAACCTTCCCCAGCGCATGTGGCCGTGAAATTCATCGAGCCGCGACTGAAAGGTGGCAGTAGGTGATTGCGGAGAGCCGCAGGCGACCAGCAGCAGGGAAAACCCCAGAAGCACAGCAAGACGCATGAGAGACCGTGGGCTGGATGTGACCAACACACGGTGAAGTACCGCAAGCCACATCGAACGTCTAATTTTCGCGAGCCCTCACAGCTTCTCGATAGGCGTCCACGTTGCGAGAGTGTTCGGCGAGTGAGCTGGCAAAGCGGTGGCGTCGGGAGCCATCGCCGACGGCGACGAAATAAAGCGCGCGCGCATCGTCCGCGTGGTTCAGGACCGCCTCGACAGAGGCGCGGCCTGGCGAGTTGACCGGTGTCGGTGGCAGGCCGTCGTGGGTGTAGGTGTTCCAGCGGTTGCTGGCGTCGCGGCAGGCGGTCGGGGTGGCGGGCTGGCCGTACAGTTCCGGGGTGTAGGTGCAGGTCGGGTCCGATTGCATGCGCATATCGGCGCGCAGGCGGTTCAGAAAGACCCGGGCAATCAGGGCGCGCTCGTCTGCGACCGCCGCTTCGGCCTCGACGAGGCTGGCGAGCGCCATCAGCTCATGGACGTCCACTCCCCAGTCGTTTTGCAGGGCGGCAGCCTGTTCAGGGTATTGTTGTAATAACGCTGTCACGGTCTGTGTCGCTTCCGAAACCAGTCGTTCCACGACCTGCTGGGAGGGCGTGTTCGGAAAAAACTCGTAGGTGTCCGGGAAGAGCCAGCCCTCGGCATCGACCGAGGCAAGGTCCTGCACGGTGACCGTGCGCGCCTCGACAGCCTGAAGAAAGGCGTCGCGGTCGCAGACGCCAGCTTCGGCGAGCAGGTCGGCTACTTCCCATCGTGTGAGGCCTTCCCGCAGGGTCACCCGGAGCCCTTGTCGCTGCGGAGCGCGGCACAACTCACGCGCAAGGTCCGCAGCCGTCGCACCGGCCAGCAGTCGGTGCTCGCCAGCCTTCAGGCACGCCCCGGTCTGCTGTTGTCGCAGCCACGCACTCAGGCGTGTTGTTTCGGTGATGATTTGCTGATCGCGAAGCGATTGCAGCACGGCTGGCAGGGTGCTGCCCGGCTCGACGGTGAAGGTGGCATCGGCTGCGACGACGGCAGTATCCCCGTAGTTTTGAACCCAGGAACGCAGCTGCCATAAACCTGCGACGATGGCCGCCACAAGCAGGGCGACCGAGAGTGCCACAATCCACAGCCGACTCATGAACGCTCGTCGGTGATGGTTTTTTGCAGGCGAGACTCAAATGCCCGACGGGCTGGTGAGTCCAGCCAGGCCTGTAGAATCAGCACGGCTGCGGCCTGGTCGAGTACCTCTTTTCTGCGGTCGCGTCGCACGTCATTGGCCAGCAGGCTGCGCTCGGCCTGAGCCGAGGACAGGCGTTCGTCCCACTCGAGCACGGGCACCTGGGTCGCTTGTGTGAGCGCCCGGGTAAAATTACGGGTGCGACGCACCGCGGGACCCTCTCTGCCTGTCATATCGACGGGAAGACCAACCACAATCGCTACCGCAGCGTTCTGTACCACGAGCTGGGCGATGCGCTCGCACGCGGCCTGAACGTCAGCGCCCGCTACAGTCTCGACGGGTGACGCCAGGCGACCGGTGCTGTCGCTGAGCGCGACTCCGATGCGGCGAGTGCCTGTATCTAGCCCAAGGACTCTCATGGGCGTGCTCACTAGCTGGGAATTGTGTGATGTCGCAAGCGGGTGTTGCCAAAAATTTGCGTCGAGAGATCAGGCATGATCTTATGCACCGTTGACTGAGGGATCGCGATTTAACTGCTTGAAATTACAAGCTTTGAAATTTTGACGGCTCGTGTCTGCAGCCTATGTTCGGGGCGGTGATCCACGGTGTTCCGCTGCTCTGAGGTGTTTGTGGCTGTTCTGAATTCCCGTCCCTCTTCATCGCGTTCTGCCCGTGTTGTGCGTGCGCCCTTGCCCGTTAGTGAGCAGGCGCCCTCGCCGTTCCTGAAGTGGGCTGGCGGCAAGACACGACTGATTTCGCAGTTCGCGCCCCATTTTCCCGAATCCTTCAACCGTTACCATGAGCCATTTCTGGGTGGTGGTGCGGTGTTTTTTCATTTGCAGCCTGCGCAGGCGTCGCTCAGCGACCTGAATGGTCGTCTGGTGGAGTGTTATCGGGTGATTCGCGATACACCCGCGGCGCTGATGGAGAAGCTGGACGAGCATCGTCGTCGGCATAACCACCAGTATTTTTACGAGGCGCGCACGCGCTTTAATCAGGCCCGGGGCATGACCCCCGTGGACCGTGCGGCGCTGTTCATTTATCTGAACAAGACGTGTTTCAACGGGCTGTATCGCGAGAACTCCCGTGGTGAGTTCAATGTTCCCGTCGGGAGTTATACCGACCCCGCCGTGTATGATGAGAGCCTTCTATTGTCGGTCTCTCGCGCGCTTGCAGGAGTGGACATTCACAACGAAGGCTTTGAAGGCGTGCTTTCGCGCGCCGAGCGCGGCGACCTTGTGTATTTTGACCCGCCCTATGTTCCTGTGTCGGCGACCAGCTCGTTTACGTCATACACCGGGGCCGGGTTTGATGCGTCGTTGCAGGAACGTCTGGCGAAGGTGTTTGACGAGCTCAGCCGCCGCGGCGCGTACGTGATGCTGAGCAACAGCGACGCTCCGCTGGTTAGAGATTTGTATGCCGGCTGGCGAGTGGTGGATATTCGTGCGCCCCGGTCGATTAACTCCCGGGGTACGGGTCGCGGCGATGTGGGCGAGGTGCTGGTGTGCAGCTGGTGAACCCGCGGGCAGGAGCTGAGCCGGCAGCGATACCGTGAGCGTACCGCCGCCCTGATATGTGTTCGGTGCGCCAGGCCAACAGTAACGTGAAGAGGGGCAAAAATGAAACAACCCAGCCGTGGCCGGGTTGAGTCATATGGTTCGCTCAGCGCCTTTGGTTGGCGCCATCGATCTTAGAGGCCCGACGCGATGGACGGGGGTACAAGCACGCCATTCACGAGGTGAATGAAGCCGTTGCTGACCTCGAGGTCGGTGTCGGTGATGCCGACGCCTTCGATGGAGGGCGGGGTGGTGGTCAGGTCAACTGTGGCCTGCTCGCCGCTGAGCATGGACACTTCGCCGTTGGTGAGGTCGGTCGACTGTACGCGACCTGGGACCACGTGGTACGAGAGCACAGCGGTGAGACCATCAAAGGCCAGCAAGTCGGTAATGGAGCCTCCGAACAGCGCGTCAGCGAGCGCCTGAATCGCGGCGTTGTCCGGCGCGAACAGTGTCAGGTTGTCGCCGGCGAGCGCATCGCCAAGTCCTTCTGCACCAACCGCTGCGACAAGCGAGCTGTAGTCGGGGTGGAAGCTGAGAACGCTGGGGATGTTGGCGGGCAGGATGACGCTGTCGATGGCGTGAATGACACCGTTGGTACCAACCACGTCCGTGACGACGATGTTGGCGTCGTTGATAGCGAGGCCGGTTTCGGTGGGCGCCACAACGGAGGTCAGGCCGCTGAGCATGGTCACGAAGGACGGCGCGAGCGCGACCGCGTCTTCAGCAAGCACTTCACCGCTGAGCACGTGGTAGGTGAGGATGGCGCCGAGGTCTTCGCGGGCCAGCAGCTCTTCGGGGGTTGCGCCAAGCGCGGCGAGCAGGTCGCCGAAGGCATCGTTGGTGGGTGCGAACACCGTGAAGGTGCCGTCGGTGAGCGCCGAAGCGAGACCTGCTTCCACAACTGCTGCCACAAGGGTGGAGAAGTTGGGGTTGTAGATGGCCAGGTCAACGATGTTGGCGGGCAGCAGGACGCTGTCGACGACGTGGATGATGCCGTTGGTGCCGACGATGTCGGTGATGACGACGCCTGCGTCGTTCACGTTCAGACCGCCGCCTTCAGAGGGCGAGAGCGCTGCCGAGAAGCCCGAGAGGGTGGTGACGTAGCCCGGAGCGAGGCTGACAGCGGTCTCGGCATCCACGGCGCCTGCCAGCACGTGGTAGGTAAGGACGGTGGTCAAGTCTTCGCTAGCGAGCAGGTCTTCGGCGGTCACCTCAAGCGCGGTGAGCAGGTCGGCGAAGGCGTCGTCGGTGGGTGCGAACACGGTCACCGGGTTACCGTTATCGGTGAGCGGTGCGACGAGCTCTTCCTGCGTGGCGGCAGCCAGCAGCGTGTTAAACTGGCCGGCGTAGGTGGCCAGTTCGACAATGTTGGCGGGCAGAATGACTTCGTCGATGACGTGAATAATGCCGTTCGAGGCCTCGACGTCGGCGATAATGACGCTGGCGTCATTGACGGTCACGCCGGTCTCGTCTGCGGTGATCCACACGGACAGGCCCGCTTCGGTGCCGGTCGTGACCGCGCCGGTGGTGACGTCGGACGACGGCACCTCGGCGCCGACGATGACGTGGTACAGCAGGATCTTCGCCAGGTCGGGGTTGGCGAGGAGCTCTTCTGCGGTGGCGCCGAGGTCGGCGAGCAGGGCTGCAAAGGCGTCGTCGGTGGGTGCGAAGACGGTGAAGGTACCGTCTGCGCTGGCCAGGGTCTCAGTCAGGCCGGCGGCCTCGACAGCAGCGAGCAGGGTGGTGAAGCTGCCGTTTGCGGTGGCGGCTTCAATGATGTTACCAAGGCCCGGGTCGGTGTCGGTGCCGGGGTCAACGTCGGTGCCAGGATCAGCGTCAGTGCCAGGATCAGCGTCAGTGCCAGGATCAGCGTCAGTGCCAGGATCAGCGTCGGTGCCCGGGTCAACGTCAGTGCCGGGGTCAGCGTCGGTGCCCGGGTCAACGTCAGCGCCGCTGTCCATGCCACCGTCCATATCGGTGGTGTCGGGGGTCGGGGTGGTGCCTTCATCGTCGCTGCCACCGCACGCCACGAGCGTGGAGACGGAAGAAGAAAGTGCTGCGACAAGAAGCCAATTGAGAACAGAAGTGTTGGTCCGCATGATCATACGCCTAAAGGAAGGTGGTGCCCCTGGGGCAGGAAGGAGACAAGCGTAAAGATGCGGGTGGGCTGCTGTGGATGCGCAGGAGAGGCACAAAATTGTGACCCTGACCGTCCATTCTGCATCCGGAGCCAGACCGACCTGTTGGTTTGTTTATGGAAAACAGTGGGTTACGAATCAGGATCGAATCGCACAAAAATAGTTTGCGAGGACGGTTGTGAGGCGGCGGCCTGGCATTCGCTACCGGAATTCAGGTATTGAACGCACCCCGCACTGGCGCGACGGCGTGAGCGGATGCATACCCGCCGTACACATGTACCCCCCGGAGCTGCCGCAGGTCCACGTGCGGATCAGCCGCGGGGCTTCCAGCGAGCCGCGTCGAGCACTGACCACAGGTGCATGATCCAGCCCATGAGGATGAACCACAGTGCGCCGGTTAGCAGGAAATGAATCGCCGCCGCCACTAGCCGCCCCTGCACAAGCTGGCCAAGGCCGGGGATAAAGAAGCTGGCGATCGCCGCGATGACATTTCCAGCCGAGCCCTGGCCGGCATTCTGGTTCGACATGACCTACCTTGTGTCGTGCGTGGGCGCCTCATGCGCCGGATGACAGTAGTCGACACAAGGGCGCGTCCGTCAAGCGTCGGTGACTCAGATGGATGGGGTGAGAAGCTTCGATGTCGGTTCTGCCTGAAAACCGATTGCGTAACCGCCAGTAGAAGTTGCCGCGCTGCTACTCCCCTAATTCATAAGGTCGCGTGCGTCCTTGCCGGCCACTACCCGCAGGCGGCGGCGCTGGTACATGAGCCGCAGGCGGCGGCGCCACACCGTAAAGCCGCCTGAAAAGAGCAACCCGGCTGCCACACCGCCCAGCTGCAAGCCAAACTCCTGCGCGGAAATGGTCAGCGCAGCAAGCAAATCGAAAGCCAGCCAGATGCCCAGAAGTCCCCAGCCGTTCATTTGAATGCCGAAGAAATTCAGCATGCGCCCGCGATGAATCCAGCACATGGATGCCACGATCGCGTTGATGATGGCGGTGATTCCCACAACAGAGAGCTGAGTCAGGTGCGGCCAGAAGGCACCCAGCGTGGCGGTGACAAGCAGATGGCCGACCGCGCCTGCCGGTATCGCCAGCGCAGCCAGCTGCAAAAGGAATTTGCGGTTTCGCGCTCGCTCCACGTCCGGCGCGAAGAAATACAGAATTAACAGGTCAATTAATACCCCAATAAAATCACTGGGGATAATAATCAGAAAATAGGTGAGTGCCACCCAGAATCGCCCTGCGAGCAGGTCGGACGTGCTCAGCGCCAGCGCGTTGGCCAGCCGACCATGGAGCCCGGCGTTCATGCCGTTGATGACAAAGGCCAACAGATTGACCCCGTAGAGAACGCCAACGGCAGACATGAGCGTGCGTGTGCCGGGGGTCAGGCGTGGCAGGTGAATCTGCGGGAGTGCCATATCATCTCCGGATGGTCGGCGGTCAGGCGATACCTGTTCACCCCTAGCACAGTGTCGCGGTTAGCGTGAAGTGGACCGACCCAACTCAAACCGCAGCGCCTGCTCCAGCGTGCCATGCACCCAGGCATACCCCGTTTCGGTCAACACGCGCGGCGCCACGAACGCGCCCTCCAGTAGCGCGCGCTCACCCATTTCACCAAATGCCAGTTTTACAGCGGCCGCCGGTAACGGCATAAACGCCGGCCGGCAGAGCACGCGGCCCAGTGTTCTGGCGAACTGCGCCTGAGCAGGACACTCCGGCGCCACAAGATTGACGGGCCCGTGAATGGATGGCGTCGCCACCAGATGCAGCAGCGCGCCAAGCACGTCGTCGAGCGCAATCCACGGAAACGCCTGCCGCCCTGAACCGATCGGTCCGCCCGCGCCCATCTGAAAGGGCAGGAGCATTTTGGCGAGCGCGCCGCCCTGCCCAGCCAGCACCACACCAAGGCGCGGATGAACCGTTCGAATACCTGCAGCGCGAGCCGGTTCGGCGGCTTCTTCCCAGCGCGCGCACACCTCGGCCAGGAACCCCGTGCCAGGTGTTCCCGATTCATCGAAGGTGCCTG
>Ga0169931_10012939_pt1 | contig 11481 bp, 10 predicted proteins | sample Kivu_15m_20L_FD_129675 | JGI IMG/M metagenome (GOLD analysis project Ga0169931, IMG submission 129675) | Freshwater microbial communities from Lake Kivu, Western Province, Rwanda to study Microbial Dark Matter (Phase II) - Kivu_15m_20L... | ecosystem: Environmental > Aquatic > Freshwater > Lake... | reverse complement strand
GCTCAAAATGCCTTATTTTAAAGGTAATTCGGGACCATGGAGACTTTAAGGATAAAGTGAGTCGGGTTGGCTCACACGGTGGAAGTCATAGGTTCGAATCCTATAGCGCCCATAGAAAGCGAGAGGCCCGCCGTTACGGCGGGCCTCTCGCTTTCTATGGGCTTCCCGATGGCTGCTGGGCCTTATTCTCCCAAGAACCACCAGCGTTTTGCCTTGGGCCCGTAACTTAATCCAAATCGATGCATGCCGATCTTGGTGACCTCACCAACGGCCTTGTCGATGTCGTCAGTGACCAACATTCGGTCAATGTCTGCCTGCTCGATGGTCCCTTCCCCGACCAATTTTTCCTTCATGAAATCCAGAAGCGGTTGCCAGAATTCAACCCCCATCAGCACCACCGGAAACTCCTTGACCTTCCCCGTTTGCACCAGCGTGGTGATCTCAAAAAGCTCATCCAGTGTCCCAAGTCCACCAGGAAGCACGAAGAATGCGTAGGAATATTTGATAAGCATCGTTTTACGGACGGAGAAATAATCAAAATCAATGAACTGGTCCAAGTAGGGGTTGGGTGCCTGTTCCCTGGGCAAAAGGATGTTGCATCCCAGGGATTTTCCACCTGCCTCCTTGGCGCCCCGGTTGGCCGCCTCCATGATTCCCGGTCCCCCGCCGGTCATTACGGTGAAACCCGCTTTGGCCAAGGCTGCCCCGACATCCACTCCCAATTGGTACCATTTGCTTCCGGGCGGAAAGCGGGCGGAACCGAATACGGTCACGCAGGGCCCTACAAAATGCAGGGTTCGGAATCCCCAAATGTATTCCCAAAACATGCGGAACGCTTGCCAGAGTTCCGAAAGGCGTCTTTGGGGGCCCTGGAGAAACGTTTTGGCTTCAGGGTCGTCCTTGCGGACAACCTTTCCCCAACGTTGGGGGGCTTTCAGGATCGTTTGCCCCCTTGCTGGATTCTCTCCAGGGGTCGGTGTTTTGGATGAGGTCATTGAAGACACTCCAATAGCTGACTATAGGGTAGGCCCGATGCTCCAGGGGGCGAATTCCTCGTCGCCAATCCCGGCCAACTCGCTTTTGGTTTTCTTGCCACTCGCAACCGCAAGAATTTCCTCAAAAATGCGTGCCCCCACCGCGCTGACCGGGTCGCCAGAAAGGATGGTCCCGGCGTCTATATCCATGTCATCTACCATCCGGTTGTACATGGGGGTGTTGGTTGCGACCTTGATGCAGGGCATTGGCTTGCACCCGAAGACCGAACCGCGCCCTGTGGTGAATACCCCAATGTTGGCGCCGCCCGCGCACAGCCCGGTCATGCTAACCGGGTCATAACCCGGTGTGTCCATCACCACAAACCCTTTGGCTTTGATGGGTTCAGCGTATAGGACCACGTCAACCATCGGGCTTGTTCCCGCCTTGGCCACCGCTCCCAGGGATTTTTCGTAGATCGTGGTCAATCCGCCCGCCTTGTTCCCGGGGGATGGGTTGTTGTTGATTTGGGCACCGAAAACCCCGGTGTACCATTCCCACCAGCGAATCCGCTCAAGAAGTTTTTCACCCACCTCCTTGGAGATGGCCCTGCGGGTAAGCAAGTGCTCGGCCCCGTAAATCTCGGTGGTTTCCGCCAAAACCGTGGTTCCCCCCTGGGCCACCAGCAGGTCGCTTGCAACTCCCAGGGCTGGGTTGGCGGTGACTCCGCTGTACCCGTCCGACCCACCGCAATTGGTTGCCAATATCAGCTTGTCAGCCCCCAGCCGGGTCCGTTTCTGCCCGGAGGAGCGCTTCAGCAATTCGGTGACGGCGGAGACCCCCGCCTCAACGGTTTTGCGGATCCCCCCCTGATCTTGGATTTGCAGGACATTGGGCTTGGGTTTGCCCGGCAAGCCCAGTTGGACCAGGTTTTGGTTTTCAATCAAATGGCTGATTTGCCCTGTCTCGCAGCCAAGGCCCATCAATAGGTAGGCCGAAACATTCGGGTGGTTGGCAATGCCTGCCAGAGTGCGGTTGAGTTGCAGATGATCGGGGCCCCCGTATTGCATGGCGCATCCGGCCTTGTGGGTGATGGCAACCACGCCATCCAGGTCAGGGAATTGGGACAGTATCCCCCTTTTGTCAAGCTCCTTGACGATGTACTTGCTAGTGCTGGCCGAGCAATTCACAGAGCTGATAATGGCGATGTAATTGCGGGTGCCATAACGGCCGTCGCCCCGATCATAACCCTCGAAATGGCGTTTGGTACTTGCGGGAGGGAGTGGTTGCGCATCCACGCCGAACTGGTATTCCCGTTCGAAGGAACCTGCCTCGAGATTGTGGGAATGGATATGGCTCCCAGCCGGGATGTCTGAGGAGGCGAAACCGATCACCTGCCCGAATTTCCGGACAGGTGCCCCCTTTTTGATGGAGGCGCAGGCGACTTTGTGGCCGCTTGGAACTTTTCCTGTGGCAATCACCGGGGCCTCCGGCTCACCGAGCCGGGTTCCAGGCTCGATGTCCCGGCAGGCAATCATCACATCGTCCGTCGGCATCAGCAAAAGGGCTGGAGGGGCATCGGGGGTGGAATTCATCGGGATTTCCAAATGCACAGCGCGGCGAGGCCCAAGGCTTTTCCGGGGGCCGTGCCGCGCGTTGGGAAAAGGCTTTTAATCCTGATTACTCTGGATTCTCGGCAACCTCAAGCTCATTGATGATTTGCCGAACGCCGGGGGTCAGGCGAACCATGGTTTCCGCGATTCTCTTTTCTCGAGGGCTGGGGACTTTTCCCCTTAAAACCAAGGCTGGGCCTTGGCTCTCAACTTGGATGGCGTAATCCCCCTGAAATCTTGCCGTCCTCGAAAGGACTTCCTGGGCCTCAGCCTTGACACGGGGCGGAACAATGCCCGGTGAGTTGGGACCGCCACTCCGCTCTTTGCTTGGCATATCAAAGAGGGGCTCGGTTACGTAAGAGTTGACCCGGGCTGTCGAACCTCCCATCCCGGTAAAGTTGGACGAACCGCTCCCCGACCTGGACCCGCTTCCCATTCCCATGCTCATTCCACCACGGGAACCCGTCATGCCGGCTCGGCCGCCCCGGCTGCTGGAACTGCTACCAGAAGATCCCACAACAGGTTGGCCGAAGGTGGTTGTTTGCTTGGAACCAAAAGTCTGGTTGGCAAAACCCAACCCTTGGGGTGAGGCCATGAATTGGCCCATGAAGGAACTGGAGCCGACGGATTGATTGCTGGTATTGCGAGAGTTACCGGTGGACCCAAAACCAACACCACCACCGGAAAAACTAAACCCTCCCCCAGTGAAGCTCCCTTGGCCGGAGTTCACGAAGCTCCCACCCCCACCGCCGCTACTGCCACCGCCACTGGAGGAAAAACCCATGGATGATCCCATCGAGGAACCGCTGGAACTTCGGCCGGATGAGGAGGTACCCTGGGCGTGGGAAGAAGCAGTCAAGGTTGCCAACAACCCCAGCCCGAGAAAGCAAAGCCCTTTTTTCACAAGCCCCGGGAAATTGGCCATTTGTCCGGTCCTCCAGGAGCATCTTGGGAATTTAATCGATCCCAGGATCCTCAATTCCTATTCTGACCCAATACTTCAATTGGGGCAATTCGGTGGTAAGAATTTATCATCTGGTACTAATGGTTAAAGAGGCATCTTGCCAGATTGATATTAAAGAAATTCAATTGATGTCTTCTGATATTGAAAATTGGATGGTTGTATTGTGAAGCCTTTCCGAATTGGCCTGTTGGGTTTTGGCACCGTGGGAAGTGCCGTGGCCAAAATGCTTTTGGAAAACCCGGACCGCTTGGCTGACCGGTGTGGTCGCCCAGTGGAATTGGCAAAAATTTTGGTCAGGGACCCATCCAAACCGCGTTCGCTGGTGGTCCCACCTGGGCTGGTAACCACAGACCTGAAAACAATACTGGATGACCCGGAAATTGATTTGATTGTCGAACTCATGGGCGGTTGTGACTCGGCTCTCAGGGCGATCGAGGGTGCATTTGGGGCGGGCAAGGATGTGGTGACCGCCAATAAGGCGGTTCTGGCCCAGCATGGCAAACAGATCTTTGATACGGCCCGGAAAAACGCAAGGTGCCTTGCCTTTGAGGGAAGTGTCGGTGGCGGGATACCGATCATCGCTGCCCTTCTGCGGGGGCTGGCCGCCAACCGGATCGTTGCCATCCAGGGAATTCTGAATGGCACCAGCAACTACATTCTCTCCCGGATGTGCGAGGAGAGCTTGGATTACTCCGGAGCTTTGAGTGCCGCTCAAAGCCTGGGCTATGCCGAGGCAGATCCCACATTGGATGTGGATGGCACCGATGCTGCCCACAAGCTGATGGTATTGGCCCAAATCGGTTTCAAGGCCGATGTCGGTCTCGATTCGATTCCAAGGCGGGGGATCGATCAGGTCGATCGCCTGGACATCCGTTACGCAGACGAATTGGGCTACACCATCAAGCTGCTGGCCGAGTGCTGGAGCTCCGAAAACGGCTTGGCGATGCATGTCTCGCCGGTGTTGCTCCGCAAATCCACTCCGTTGGCCCAGGTTCGCGGTGCCTACAACGCGATTCGCGTGGTGGGCGACGCCGTAAGCGATACCCTTTTTTACGGGCTGGGTGCGGGAGGGATGCCAACCGCCAGCGCGGTTGTTGGGGATATCCTCAGCCTGGCGATCGGCAGGGAGTTTGCCTTGCACCAAACTGGCCGCTTATGGTCCTCTTCCGCTCCCAGTGTTCGGATGGTCCGGCCCGGGGGGATCAGCAGTCGCTTTTATCTGCGCCTTCTGGTTTCTGACAAACCGGGCGTGATGGCTGGAATTTCGGGGGTTTTGGCAAAGCACCAAATCAGCATTTCCTCGGTCATCCAGCATGAAATCCCGGACGAGCAGGCAGGTGGATCGGTCCAGATGGTGATCATGACTCACACGGCCACCGCGGGGGATTTTGAAAGAGCCTGCGTGGAACTGGCTCGGCTGGATTACGTGGCCAACACGCCGGTCCATTACCCGGTTGGGGAATGACCTTTTGCTCGTTGCTGGTGCATGTTGAATAAATGAGTGGCGTGACAGGCAATGCCTTTGATTTTGAGGCGGATTATGGTCGCCAGTACGACCAATTCATCCGGCAAATCATTCCAGGGTACGATTCTTTTTTTGAGCTTTCCTTGGCCCTCTATTCCGAGGCGCTGGGGGAAGAGGGGAAGCTGTTGGTTGCCGGGTGTGGCACCGGCGCCGAACTAACCTGCTTTGCCCGGAACAGGCCCCGATGGAAATTGACGGGTGTCGATCTGTCCGGACAGATGCTGGATATATGCCGCAAAAACTTGGCGAAATTGGACGGAGAACCCGGAAGCTATTCGGAAATCGAACTGATCCAGGGGGATGTTGCCCGGTTGGGTCGGAAGGGTGAATTCGACGCGATTGCCTGCAATCTGGTCCTTCATTTCATCCCGGGTTTTGCCGGGAAGCTTGATTTTCTCAAGGGGTTGCGGGGTCAATTAAAAGCGGGAGGCATCCTGGTTTTGATGGATGCCTGCTGGGAAAAAACCAATACCTTCCAGAGATGGATGCGGGCCTGGTGGGAGTTTGGCAAGGCGCGGGGCTTGAAGGAGGAGAAGTGGGTTTCCTTTCGGGAAGACTTCGAAAAAGGCCTCCATCCACTGCCCCGGGTTGAACAGGAAAAGTTACTGGACCAGGCTGGCTTTGGTGAGGTTTTTCCTTTCTGGACTTCTCTGCACCATCTGGCTTTGGTTGCGGGGAATCCGGGTAATTGAAGTTGCGGACGGGGCGGGTTTTCACAGGATAAAATCGCCCCCCCAAACCCGTTCCCCACCCAAAAAGGCGTTTTTATTATCCCCTTGACGGCATCCGGGGGGCAAATCGTCGAGTTTTTTGGCGTTCCCGCCCCCCAACACCACATAATCGGCGATGAAGGCATCCCGGAGTCGGTTCACCACATCATGGACGGATTTTTGCCACCTGGCTTTTCCCAACCGGTCCAGACCGGCGGCCCCAACCCATTGTTCAAAACTCATTTTTTTACGGTAGGGCAAATGCCCCAGTTCCAGGGGGGCGACCATGTTGTTGATGATGAAGGTGGTGCCTAACCCGGTACCAAGGCCGAGGAAAAGCATCCTGCCCCCCTGGTAACTTCCCATGGCCTGCATGGCGGCATCGTTGATGATTTTAAGCGGCAGTTGGAATGCTTCCTCAAAATCGAAATCGACCCAACCTCTCCCAAGGTTGGCGGGTTCCAGGTGGATCTTCCCTTTCACCACCGGGCCCGGATAACCCACCGTGATTCGGGAAGGTTTCCATTCCCGAATGATTTCTGAAATTCCCTGGACCATCAATTGGGGAGTCAATTCCGGGCCGGAGCCCAGTTTTTTGATTTCTTCCTGGTCCTGAAGTTTCAATTTGACATGGGTGCCACCGATGTCGATCACCAAAGTCTTCGCCATCTCCCTCTCCGACATCGCGCATTGTTCAATTGAGGTGCAATACCCCTTCGGCGTAGTTTAAAGACTGAAGGATGGGGACCACAAGGCGCGGGATGTTTTTTGCCCGAACCATTTTGGCGAAATCGCTCAGGTGGTACTGGCCCGGGAGATTTTTCAGATGCTCACCCATGCGGGCCACGGTTTGGTGGTGGTGGTCAATGCCAGAAGCTTGGCCGGCATTTGCGGGGGCGATTTGGCCCAGGTTCCCCAGTCCCGCTTCAATAATTGGCAAGGCTTGGGATTTGGGGCCATCCTGCTGGAGAAAATATGGCAGGAACCCGGGGATGGGAAATCCGAGTGCGTGGATGCCTTTGCGCCGGATCACGGTCTGGGGGGAACCCAGGGCCTGAATATCTTTCGGCAAAAGGCCGCGCAGGCCGGCCTTTCGTTGTTGTTGGATTTTCCGCCGTTCCAGGTTGCCCAAACTAATCCCATTTTAACGGTGCAACCCAATTGGATGATCCATCAACCGGTTACCCCTGAGGTTGATATGGCCCAAGGGGCATGGTTTGCAAGAGAGGTGGAACCCGGACAATTTCTGGCGATTGCACGTGGTAAAGATCCCTACTTCCCCCCGGTTCCAGGTTCGGCACAGTTGAACCCGTGCCACCCGGGCCTGAGGGAGCACATGCAGTCGGTTCTGGCGGGAATCGCCACACTGTGTGACGGGGCTTGGTTTTCCAGCGCCATGTTGGCTCTTCCCGTTGGCATCGAGAAGACCTGGGGAGAATTAAAAATGCCGAGCATGGGCGGGGCAATCGTGGAGGATTCCCCTTGGCCAGACCTGATGGATTCGGCAAGGGATGTGTCCCCGGATTTTCTGGGTTTGGCTGAAGCCTACTGGGGGGTGGAATGGGACTTGATGGGTCAAGGATTTGATTTTTGCCTGGATCAACGCATGGTCGGGAGGTTGGGCCAGCAAGATTGGACCGGCGTGACCGCACACCTCGCAGCACCTTGGGATTATCTCCGGCGTACCTTGCACCGATGGAATGAAATTCACGATTCCCTGAATGGCCTCGGTGGGCAGGAGGCATTCCTGATCTGGAGCCTGTTTTTGGCGACTCCGGGTCTGAAGTTGGTTGAAAGTGAATTCCTGGATGGTTTCACGGAAGGGGTAAAGGCTGGTGAGTTAGAACGGTATTCAGCACCATTTTCAGCAGCATTGAAAGCCGTCTCAGTCCTGGATGCGGAATGGGTATTTCGTCCCCTCGAATTTCCCGGTAAGCAATTGGGATTCGATGGGGCCCACTGGGGATTGGTTTGGACTCGGATTAGCGATGGGGAAACCCGGCACCTCCTGTTCCTGGCCAGGTTCCAGGATGGCGAGGCAACGGAATTGGTGGTGGATTTGGGGGCTGGAGTCTGCCAATCAATCCGCCAGGTTCCGATTGAAATGGGCGTGGGGCAAAACCAGGGCGCATGGAAGGAAAACAGTTACCACGTGGTGCTAAAGGACCAGGCTACCGTTTATTTTGACATACGACCTACCATGGAATAGATGGATATCCTGATCAGAACCGGGCCAAGGCCTCGGGTCATGGCTCCATGGTGGGTGCATGAGTACCATTCTGCGGGTCGGAGCGGTTGGCTACATGAATACCAAACCTTTGATTGAAGGTTTGGAAGTCTTCCTGCCGGGTTGCCGACTCACTTTGGACATCCCCAGCCGTTTGGCTGATTCCATGAAATCCGGTGAGGTGGATGTAGGCCTGATTCCTGTGGCCGAATTCTTTCGCGCCGGGAATTACGGGATGGTTCCGGGAATCGGGATCACCAGTTGCGGTCCGGTCGGTAGTGTTTTTTTGCTCGCCAAAAACGGAATGGAGAGAATCACCACCCTGGCAATGGACGAGGGGTCCCGAACCAGCGCCTCATTGGCCCGGATTCTCCTTCATAAAAATCTGGGTTTGTTGCCGAAAATCCAGCCGTTCCCCATGGGGCAGGCCAGCGTTCCCGAGGATGTGGATGGATTGTTGTTGATTGGCGACAGGGCCATGAAAACCCCTCCCCCTGGATTCAAAGAACAGAGTGATTTGGGGGCTTGGTGGACGCGAGAAACGGGCCTGCCGTTTGTCTACGCGGTGTGGGCGGTGCGTCCCGGCCTGGTCCTTTCCCCCAATGAAAATGCAGCATTTCACAAGGCATTGAACTTGGGCAGGTCGCGGATGGCGGAAATCGCGCGGCGCGAGTCCAGCGTCTATGGTTTGCCGGTTTCTAGAGTACTGCATTACTTGACGGAACAGATTGGATTTGAAGTTGGGGAAAAAGAGCTCCAGGGCATGCATTTGTATGGTGAAATGCTTGCCGAATTTGAGAACATGTTGATTGGAAATTGAATTTGGAATGAGGTGCGGGATGGTTTGCAGGGCCGGGGTGCGGACGATTTTGGACAAAGCCGCCGAAGGCTGCCGGATCAGTTCGGCGGAGGCCTTAGAGCTATTCGATCATTGCCACGACCTTTCGGCATTGGGTAGGGCTGCCAATGCGGTGTGTCAGAGGCTTCATCCTGAGAATTACCGCACTTACAACATCGACAGAAATATAAATTACACCAATATTTGCGCGGCTGTTTGTCACTTTTGTGCCTTTTATCGCAAGCCACAGGATTCAGACGCCTATGTTCTGGATCTTGAAACCATTTGCGCCAAGATTGAGGAGACCATTCAACTGGGTGGAGACCAAATTCTGCTTCAGGGTGGGATGCATCCCACTCTGAAGCTGGACTGGTATGAACACCTGTTGCGATCCCTGAGAACACGGTTCCCTCATGTGAATCTGCATGCCTTCAGCCCGCCCGAAATATGGCATTTCCACCGCCTCAATCGCGTTCCGCTAAGGGAGGTCTTGATCCGTTTGAAAGAGGCCGGCCTTGGAAGTTTGCCGGGAGGCGGGGGGGAAATTCTGGTGGATCGTGTCCGCAAGGAATTGACCATCTACAAATGCATGACGGACGAATGGCTGGAAGTCCACCGTGTGTGGCATTCCCTTGGGGGCAGGTCATCCGCCACTATGATGTTTGGTCATGTGGAGACACTGGCGGAACGGGTGGAAAGCCTCCAACGTATCCGCGACCTTCAAGATGAGACGGGTGGATTCACCGCGTTCATTTGCTGGACGTTCCAGCCGCAAAACACGGATCTGGCGAATCTGAGTCCTGCGGGTGCTTACGAGTATCTGCGAACGCAGGCGATTTCCCGCCTCTTTCTGGACAATGTTCGCAATATCCAATCATCTTGGGTGACCCAAGGGCTGAAAACAGGCCAAATGGGCTTGTGCTTTGGGGCCAATGACATGGGATCCCTGATGATCGAGGAAAATGTGGTTTCCTCCGCCGGGACGGTTCACCACCTCACTTTAGAGCAAATTCGGTCGGCGATTCGGGAATTTGGTTTCGAGCCAAGGCAGCGAAATTTCTTCTATGAACTGATTGGTGAAAACCCGGTCAGTCCTGCGGATAAAAAAACGATCCGCCAAAATCAGGTTTTGCCTTTACCGACCTGCTAAACGCCTGGCGGATAGATAGATACAAAAGGGCGCGGGCTTGGCAGTACTGCCAAGCCCGCGCCCTTTTGTCATTTTTGAAAGTTTGAATTACAGGCCTGGCCCACCGTTGAATCCCATTTTCCCGCCACCGAATCCGCCACCCATGCCCATCATTCCGCCACCCATGCCCATCATTCCACCGCCCATGCCCATCATTCCGCCACCCATGCCCGACATGCCACCCATCCCCATCTGCATGCCGCCCATGCCACCGCCCATCCCCATCATTCCGCCACCCATGCCACCCATTCCGCCGCCCATCCCCATCATTCCACCGCCCATACCGCCCATTCCCATCCCACTCATGCTGCCGCCGCCCATACCTAACTGATAACCGCTTTGAATTGGCATCACACTGTAAGGACCACCCATTCCAGTGGGGCGAACGACATTGCCTGGCATATAGGCTCCATAGGGGTTGTCGTTTCCACCCCCCATCATTCCACCGCCCATCCCCATCCCACCCATGCCTCCCATTCCCATACCACCCATGCCCATCATTCCACCCATTCCACCCATGCCCATCATTCCACCCATTCCACCCATGCCGCCCATTCCACCCATGCCCATCATTCCACCCATGCCGCCCATCCCCATTTGCATGCCGCCCATGCCACCGCCCATCCCCATTTGCATGCCACCCATGCCACCGCCCATCCCCATCTGCATGCCACCCATGCCACCGCCCATCCCCATTTGCATGCCACCCATGCCACCGCCCATCCCCATCTGCATACCACCCATGCCACCACCACCCATGCCTGCCATACCGCCTCCCGCTCCAGCCATGCCACCAATCGTCGAAACCGGAGGCCGCAAGGGAGCTGGTTGAGGAGGCCGAGGAGGCATGGTTGGCCTGAACTGCGCGGAGGTGGTTTGGCTGACCACAGCCCAACCAGCCAAAGTGAAACAAAACGCGCTCAAACCCAAGCGCAAAGTATTGGCAAGTTTCATGGCGTTTCCCCGGTGGTGGCCTGGCTGTCTGATAACAATGGATCGTCGGCTAATTAAAACGAAATCGATGTATTATCCCTTGCAAAACCGGCGTGGTCAAGAAAACTCTGGATTCAAATGAGTTTGTCTCTATTGCTGTAAAAGGCTTTGTTCCTAAGCCTAAAAGCTGGAAAATCCGCATATTTTGAACCCCAGTTTCCCACGCAATCCTGAAACCTGATTTTTTGTTAAAGTTCCAGGCTGGTTGTGGTTTGACATCCTGTTGGAAGCATCTTTTTTCCTTTTGGGTTTGTGATCCTTAATGATCAAACGGAATACTGTTCCAAGCTTGCGCAGCCCCAGATGGATTACTCATATCGGTTAGTATAGTCGTCCCTGAAAAACACCGATTTCAGCCGAACTGCCTTCCAAGTCATTCCCACGATTTACGCGGCTACCATTTTTGGCAGGAACCAGTCGAACCAACCGTGGATCATTCTCCCGGTTAGC
>Ga0169931_10012937_pt1 | contig 11482 bp, 7 predicted proteins | sample Kivu_15m_20L_FD_129675 | JGI IMG/M metagenome (GOLD analysis project Ga0169931, IMG submission 129675) | Freshwater microbial communities from Lake Kivu, Western Province, Rwanda to study Microbial Dark Matter (Phase II) - Kivu_15m_20L... | ecosystem: Environmental > Aquatic > Freshwater > Lake ... | reverse complement strand
GCTGTCCCCGATCTTGGCGTCCTTGGCCACCGCCCCGGCTTCCACCTTCAGGCTCCAACCCTTCCCCCGCGGCGTCACCGCTTTCACCACCCCCGCCTCCTCCACAATGCCCGTGAACATGGTTGTTCTTCTCCTTTTTGCCCTTGGGAAGCAAGCCGGCTTAATTCTTGGCTACAGCGATTGGGCAGGAGGGGAGCTTTCTTGCTCGCTCCATCGCGGATTTTTGCGCACACCTTCTGACCAAAAATCTGCCGCCTCGTGCTGCCGACCGCTTTTCTGCAAAAGCTCGGTGGCCCCCTGCCAAGCCGACTCGTTGCTTGGATCCTTGGCGACGGCTTTCTTGAAATCGTCCAGCGCTTCGGCCATCTGGCCGGCCTGGACCCGACATTTGGCGCGCTCGATGTTGACCCGGGAATCCTGCGGAGCGACCCGCTCAGCTTCATTATAAGCGGCCACCGCTTCCGTGAATTTTTTCTGAGCTGCCAGCACCGCCCCCATGCCCACCAGGGCCTCCGGACGATCGGGATTTTTTCGGATGATCTGTTCGTAGAGCACCCCCGCGGCCTCCAATTCTCCCTTTTTGAAAAGGGCCCGCGCCTTGGCCAAAAGATCCTTCAACTCCTCTTCCGGCTCTTTCGGCGGGCAGGAACCTCCATCCCCCCCTCCCCCACCGCCTCCGCCGGGACAGATGCCGCTGCCCCCTCCGCCTCCGGGACCGATGCCTCCTCCACCTCCCGAACCCGGCTTGCAGGCCTCGGTGGGGGGCACTGGCCGCTTTTTCTCAGGCCGCGCAAGCCCCAACCGCCATTTCTGGATCAAATCCTTCAACCGGCTCACGGGAATGGCAAAGTTCAGGTTCTGGCTGTCGGTAATCTGGGCACACACCACCCCGATCACCCTTCCATCCGGATCTAAAACCGCGGAGCCGCTGGAACCCGGCGACTGGGGAGCACTATGCTGGAAGAGCTCCCCTTGCGGGTATTTTTTGACCGGATGAGACACAATGCCGTCCGAAAAGGTGTACTGCAGCCCCCGGGGATTTCCCATGATGAACACTTTTTCTCCATACTTCGGCTCCGAGGGACGCAGGGGTAGATAACCGGAAGAGGTCATGGCCCTCACCAGCGCCAGGTCGTCATGCTTGGCCTCGGCCACGCATCTTCCCCTTTGGGTTCGTCCCTGCTCATCCTCGATCTCCACATCCAATGACTCCAACACATGTTTGTTGGTGACCAGCAGGTCCGGATAGATGAAGAATCCCGTTCCGATGGACTTGCGCCCTTCCAAATTCCTGACCAGGACGGTCGCTCCGCGTGCCTTCTGGGCCAGCACCTCGGGAGGCAAAGCCGCGCTACCCGGCCCCGGCACCGTGATCAGCACTCCCCCCGCCAACATTCCCAACCAGCGGTTGACCTTCACTGCACCTCCGGCTTGGCCCCTTGGGCGGAAAGCCGCAACGGCATCCCCACTGGACGGGGCTCCCAACCATACGGTAGCTGTCGCGACTCCAGGATTCCCCTCAAGGCTTGGTACTCCGCGAACGAATCAGCATAGACCACCAAGACCGGATACTGCCTGCGGGAATCCAGCCGCTGAAGGAATTTTTCCATCTCCGGCCCGGCCGCCAAACCCCGACCCTCCCGGGGATTTACTTCATCGGCCGCCACCGATCTCTTTCTCACCACATGGGTGTCATCCTCCTTGCCGTCAGGATCCTGCAGCGGATAGCACCGGCCTCCACTGATCAAAATATAAAGGGGCGTCTGCTCGGCCGGACGGGCCAGCGGCAGACGGATACGCACTTCGGAGCCGCTGGGGGAAACTCCCGCCGGTTCTTTTTCCAGAATCCCCAGACGCCCTTGCAGTCGGACCTTCTCTTCTCGCAACGCAACGATCTCATTCCCCAGGTTTTCCTGGCGGCTCCTCAATCGGTCGCGCTCGCGGATCAGGGCCCCTTCCACTCGCGCCCGCAGCTCCGCCGACGTCCCCCCTCCCGCTTCCTCCTCGCCCAAAGCTTCCGCCATGGCCTTTTCCACCGCCGTCAACGAGGGCAGGGAAACTTCCCCCCCCAGCCGGGCGGCGGCCTCGCGGTTTTGCCGCTCCAAGGCCTGGGTTTCATCCCGGATTTCCGCCATCCGTGCGGTCAAAAGTTCCGGGTTGGCAAAAGTCCTTCGCTCCAATTCTTCCCGCCAAGGACTGCGTGTTTCGTTCCGCGCCAGCACCGCCACCAGCACGGAAAGAAACACCAATCCCGCAAAAAAATTGCACATCGGATCCACCAACAGCTGCATCGCTGCTTCCGTGGAGGCGGACGCGGATCTGAATTTCATCAGTCCCCTCTTCCCTCAACCGGCCATGGCTCGGGATCCCCCAACACGCTCGGCCGGCGGAATCCCAGCCCCGGGCGGGGAGTACCTTCCGGCAGCAGCAAGCGGGGATCCTCCGGGACACCGTCGAAACCCACCTCATACCCCAGGGCCTGCAGACCCTCCCGGATCTCCGCAAACCACCCGTATCCGGACGGCTGCACCAACAGGAAAATATAATGACTGTCCGGCGGATAACCGAAAAGTTCCCGCCGTAGGCGGGCCAAGGTCCGCGCATCCGTCTCGAACTGCTGAAAGTTGCTGGATTGATCCAAGGGAAACATTTTCGTCTGCCCGTAGGCTAATTCCACGACCACGGGCCGCTTGGTGGTGTCCCGTCCGTCTCGGATCAGCCGGATGCCCCGGGTCTCGCCCAACTTTCCCAGTGGCACCGTCTGCGCTTCCCTCACCCGCCGATCAAGATTTTCATGCTCCGCCCTGGCCTGCCGGACCTCCGTCTCTCTCTTCTCCAGGGCTGCCTCCGCCTTTTGCACTTCCTCCTGCAGGCTGCGCAGGCCGATCTCCGCCAAAATCTGCTCCTGGGTTTTCTCTCCGGCGCTCTCGCCCTGAGCCGGGGCCCCCTGCAGGCGCCGGAGCATCCGCCGAATCTCCCGGGGCGAATAGGCGGCCCAACGTTGCTTTTCCGCGAGCTCCTCAGCCCGCCGCAACTCCTTGTCCCGCTCCCGCAACTTGGCCTGCAACTCCGCTTCCCGTTGGGGCTCGGCCCGCGGGGCGGAACCGGGAAACAACGGCGCTCCGCGCTCCAGGAAGGTGGTCAGAAACATCGTGATCAGCACCAACACACCGCTCAGGGCGGTGATCAGGTCCAGAAAGATGAAAAGCCCGAGGGGGGGAACCAGATCAGCCCGGGAGCGAACCGCCATCTTCGGTCCGCCCCCCCGCGCCTCAGGCGGAACCCCGTCCGCCGGCTAGTAGCCTCAACCGGGAAATGACCTGCCCTTGGCAGTAATCGTTGCAGAGGTCCAGGAACTGCAATTCCGCCCGCTGCCGGAACACCATCCAGACCTGCACGATCAGCGCGAACACCAGGGCGATCAGGGTGGTTTCAAAGGCCGTTCCCAGGCCGCTCGTCACCTGCAGCAGGCCTTGCTTGATCGTATCCAGGGTCGCTTCCTGTCCCTGCAACACGCCGGAGAATCCTCCGATCGCAAACGCCAAACCCTGTGCCGTCCCGATGAAACCCAGCACCGGCATCGCCCAGACAAATCCCTGAACCAGCGTGAAACTGCTCACGATGGCATTTTCATCATCTTCCGCCTGGCCCCGCAGGACCGACGAAACTTCGCTCACCTGCCCCAAGTGGTGAAGGTTGGAAAGGCTCCGCTCGATCCGGTTGAGCAATAAAAACTGCCCCGGGGCGTCGACCAAGCCTTGGATCCGTTCCAACACCGCGCGTGCGGTCTCCTCCGTGAGGACAAAGTCCGGGCTGGCCGGCACCACCGCCCAGCTCATCGCCCTTTTTTGGAGGCGGAGCTTCCAGGTCTTCAGCGTCAGAAAAACCCCGCTCCAGCAAAACAGCACCACCATCGGAATGACCGTCCAGAGGTTTTGGGGGCGCAGGAAGGCCGTGGTCAAAAAATCCACCCAGGGCACGAAACGATCCACCAACCAAACCCCGCCGTAGAACGCTAAGGCTACCGCCAGCCCGAGGATCGAAGTGAGCCCGAAGTTGACGGAGGTGAATCGTCCGGCGGTGAAACCCAACCGCTGCTCCCAACCCATCTGGTTCCATCGATAGGTGGTTCCGGAGGACATAAGGGATTCTGGAAACCGGCCCCCGTGCGCGTCAATGCCCGCCTGAACCTTGGCTTCCCGCGCCCAAGATCATGGGCAGATGCTGCCGGACCCAGCCCCGGGCCCACTCCTCCGGTACCCTCGCCTCCCGCACGGATTCCCGGAGGAGAGTCTCCGGATTCCGCGCAAAGAGAAACAGGGGCGAAAAAGGCCGCACTTTCGCCCGCGGCTTCCACTCGCTCCCGTCGTAATGCCACCCCACCACCGGTTCTCCTTTTAATCCCTGCCCGATCAGGATTTGACCGGGCTCCAGGTTCACCAACCGGTCAAACCGGCCTTTGCCACCATCATCCACGGATCCCCCGTAGGCCAACCCCGCCTTGCCCGCTCGACTCCAGAGTTGACCCGCCAGTTTGGCCTCAGCCACGAACGGCGGCGCCTCCGCCTGACCCAGCGCGCGCACCCAGTCCACATGAACGTCCGCCACGTCCTCCTTCAGCCACACCCCGGGTTCCACCGTGCCCCAGCCGGCCCATTCGGCCGCCAGTTTTCGCAAGGTCGGGGAAAAAATCAGGCCGAAGCGGCCTGGATCCTTGGCCACCGTGGCTAACTTCCACATTTTGGCCACCAGATAGGCCCGGGCCAGCGGGGAGGTGCCGGGTTGGTTGGGCAGCAGCCGCTCCATGGCCTCATGGAGCGGCGCCCGGGCCAAGGGCGCCACCCCGTCAGCCGAAAGTGCTTTTTCCAGGTTCTCCCGCACCCCACGCAGAGCTTCCGAATTGGGCTCGGGAGAGGCCCGCACTTGCCCCGCAAACCCGATCAAGAGCTTCGTGTCCTGCCGCAGCCCCATGAAATCCTGGCTGCGCGTCCGGTTCTCAAAATGGACCGGCTCGTCGCGGGCCGACTCCCGCGGGATGAACACCTCCCCCTGCCCAAACGTGTACGGGGCCTCCGAGCCGCTGCCGGGAATGACCTTGAGTTTTCCCCGGGAGTAGAGGCGGTAGCGGTCCTTGGAATCCTTGGCCTCCGGCACGTCGTAGAGCCAGATGTCGTGCAAAAAATCATCCTCGGCGATCTCTTGTAGCATTTTTTCCTCCGCTCCTTCCAAGCGGCTGGGAAAAAGTTGCGCGGAGGTCCGGGCCGGTGGCTCACTCTCCCAGGGCAACCAAAGGTGCGACAGCAGACTGGCCTCCTCTTTCCATGCCTCCAGGACTTGGCTGATTTTCTCCTTTTCCGCGGCGGGAGTGGAGGCCTGCGCGGTGTAACGCTCCAGCGCCCGTCGATACTCCGCCGCCGTGGCCGCCGCGGTCAGGGCTTGCCGCGACTGGAGAAAATCCTCCAGCCGAGCCCGCGCCTCGGCCAGCCGCCCCAAAAGGGCCGTGAACTTTCTCTCCACCTCCTCCGGCATCGCCAGTTCCGGATCATTCTCCTCCTTCCAGGCCACTCCGTCCGCCAGCTGATCCAGCAGGGGTTGAATTTTTTCCAGGTCTTCCGGGCGGTTTTGCTGTTTCCGCTCCCACTCCGCAAATTTTCCCTCCACCTCTTTCATTTCTTTCTCGAGCTGGCGAAAGCGGGTCTCCCGCAGCTCCCGGCTTTCCGTCCGGAGGTCCGCCTGCGCCCGGTCCCGCCGTTCCTCCAAAACGCGCCGCCAGGGAGGGTGCAGGGCGGCGAGTCGTTTTTCGAAGTCCCCCCAGCCCCGCCACCGCTCCGCCAGCGGTACTTTACGTTCCGCGGAGATTTTTTCCAGACGCGCCAGCTCCTCGGTGGCGGCAGCCCGGGCCTGCTCTTCCTGCTCCAGGAAGGAGCGTAGCTTGGCCAGCTCCGCCGCCCCTTCTGCCCCTCCTGCCGCCCGCTGGGCCTCCTCGCTCGTCAACCAAGCCTGCGCCTCTTCCACCTGACGGTCCGCGATCATCTGGTCGATCTTGGCCAGGAAAAGCTGCTGCCGGATCTCTTCCTGCTTCCATTGGGCCAGCCCGGCCGCAGCCAAAACCGCCACGGCGGTCAGCCCCCCGGCCCACAGCCATTGCCTGCGCCGGGCCCGTCTCAGGTCGAGCACCAGCAGCTCCGCCTCCTGCCGCAGCCGGCGGTGAACCGCCTCGGGCCAAAGCGCCCCTCCCGTGCCCGGTAAGTTGAGAAACTCCTCCACGGTCGCCAAAGCCTCGCGCAACCGGCCCGCCGGTCGCCGCGTGCCATCCCGGCGCAGCAACTCCAGGGCCTCCAACTCTTGGTACACCCGCTCCTCCTGCTTACGCAGCTGCTCCTTCTGCTCCGCCTCCACCCGTTTTTCCCGCACCCACTGGTGCAGGTCGTTCCAAAGGTTGCCGCTCGGGGGCCGCGCCCCCGCTTCCTCCAGTTCCGCCGCCGCCGTTTCAAGCCAATCCTCCACGCCGCGCCAATCGCCCGCTTCTCGCCGCTCTTCGGCCTGCCGCAACCAGTCCCGGACCCGGACCTGGGCCTCCTCCCGCCGTCGCTCCTGCCGCCGCTGCCGGGCGGCTTCAAAGATTTCCGGACGGTATTTCGACTCGAGGCCCAGCTGCGTGAATTTGTCCACCTCGGCCGCCAGGGCCCCGTCGTCGCCCGCCGCCAGCAGCGCCTCCATCCGCCGCAGGCTCAGTTCACTCTCCTTCGCCAGCAGCTTGCCTTTCTCCCCCTGCGCCCATGCGTCTCCCGGCCTCCGGCGTAAAATGGTGGCCAACACCCGCAAGGCCGCTGGCCGGTCCCCCGCCAGCATCGCCGCCCGGTACGACTCCACCAACGCCGGATCGGCCTCCTTGCCCTTGGCCTCCTGCAGCAGCTTCTGCAGCCCCTGAAATCCGCGCTGGTCGGGCGCTTCGGCGATCGGCCAGCCCTGCTCCCGGCACTTTTGCGCCCACGTCTCGAACTCCGCAAAATTCAGAATCCGCATCTGCTCCGCCAACGTGGGCTCCGCCTCGCTCAGATCCAGCGCCGCCCCGAAATCCCCGCGCCGCAGGCTACCCGTGCACTGCTCAATCCTCCGGTTGGCTTCGCGGCAAACCTCCGCCAACTCTCCGGCCATCGCCGCCCCCCCCGGTTCGCCCGTCTGCAACGCAGCCCGGACCCGCCGCACCAGCCTTTCGATCCGGGGGATCGTCATATTGGAAATTCTAAGGAACCATCCGGCCGATCACCAGTTCATCCAGCTGCAGCTCGCAGACCGTTCCGGGATGTTCCAGCAGGTGCCGGAAAATCACCCCCGCCGGAACCGTGGCCTCGGGCGGCTGCCACCATCGGCGGATTTCTCCGTCCAGCCGCTTGAACTCCTCCAGCATCCCGGCCGCCGGCCCCGTCGGGATCTGCCGCGAAATCTTGCGGATTTTCTCTTCGTCCCAAAGGCTGGGATCCTCCTTGAGCCAAGGCGTCAACCTCCGCAGGGCCTCAAGCCGCATCTGCCGGAGTTGGGCCCGGTGCTGGTCCAAACGCTCCAACCATGCCCGGTTGTCCTCCCCGCCCACCACGCGCACCGGCATGAACTGCTGCTCCCCCCAGGCCGGGAAACGGATCAACAGCGACCAGCGGTCCGCAGAGAGAAAGATACTGCGCCCGATGTCCTGCAAAATCTCCTCCGGGGAAAACCCGTGGGCGGACAGCCTCCGCATTTCGCCCCCCGCAGAGGGATCGAGAAGATAAGCCAGGCCCCGGCGCGACTCCGGCACGAAAAGAGTCCACGGTGCGGTCCGTTTGGATGCTTCCCGGCAAAACTTTTTCCGATCCTCTCCCGCCGCCAGGGAAACCATCCCCTCTGGTCCCCGCACCGATAAGGCATCGGCGCCGTCCCGCAAAAGCAAACCAATCTCGTCCTCCACCACCCCGGGGGCGGACGGTTTTCCAAACAACAGGTGCAATCCCGTCACCGACTCCCCGCCGCCGGCTTCGGACCAGAGGCTTTGGGCCAGCGCCGGCCCAGCCAAAACCCGCACCGGCGTCGGCGGCAAAGAAGGCGGCGCCGGGGGAATCTCTGGAACCACCACCGTGGCACCATCCTCCGGGGTTCCCGTCTCTCCGGACGGAACCGTGGAAAGCTCGGCCGTGCGTGCCAGCCACCACCAGGTCAGCCCGCCCCCCACCAACACCACCAGCCCCGCCCCAACCAGAATCTTCCGCCGCCAGGAACGCGGCGCCATGGCACCCGGCTTAGCCTCCGCTTCCGTCGAAACTCCCCGGCCCGGTTCCACCGCCACCCTGAAGTCTTTCTGTGGAATCGCTTTCGGGCCCTCGCCCGTGCGGGCCAGCCGGACCTCCTCCGCGCGCCCGGCGGGCAAGGAACCGCGGCACTGCTCGATCCGCAAAACCGACCGCACCCCGGCCGGACCCGTCGGATTCAGCCACCCCACCCGGCCCGACCAGAGACTCTCCTTCGCCACGGGATTCGCCGGCCCGCCCACCTCCAGGGGCACCAGCCAGCTCTTGCCCCGCTGCATCGCTTCCAGCAGGGCCGTGCTTTCCCCCATCATTCGTAACATTTCCGCCGCCGATACATGGGCCGCCAGCCAACCCACCGGTGAGGCCAACCGGTGGGGCTCAACCGCCCAGCCCGCATCGCCGGTCACCCGCTTCCACTCCCGGGCCGGCAGCCGGATGCGCGTCACCCCCTCCCAAAGATCCTCGGCTCTGGGTTTCGCCAGCTCCTCCGGCGCTCCCTCCCAGCGGTCCCGCCAGCCCCGCCATCCCAGCAACATTTCCGCCGGCTGAATCCCGGGCGGGTCTTCCGCGGAATCCAGCACCAGATGATGGGCCAGAAAATGCCTACGCCCGGTAAAATCCAGGCCCGCGTCCACCGCCCGGGTCAACACCCGCCAGCTCCCTCCCCCCACCGCCACGTTCCGGAAGGAATAATATTCCGGCGACTCTCCTTTGGGCTCGTGGGCGAAAAGACTCCGCCGCTCCAAAGCGGCGGCCAGGTCCTCGCGTAACCCGGCCGTTTGCGCCACCGTGCAATACCCCGAGGTGCCCGCCCTCAGCCCGCGGGGCGCGCTCGTGTAAATCAGCTCCCACGCCACGGCGGCTTAGTCGGCGGGAATCAGCCCGGGAGTCAGCTGATCCAACAACCACAGCACCGGGGCCTCCGCCAGCCAGGGCTGGACCCGGCGCGGATCGGGCGCCACCCCCCGGGACGTGCGCAAGGGCGTGTGCCCGAACGAGCTCACCGGAAAATAACGGGTCTGCGTGCTCAACGCATCCAGCCGCGCCGTGATCTCCGGACAATATTCCTGCAGCAGGCTCCGGGTCAGGGCCGAGTTCGCGTCCAGAGCTGCCCGGTCGAGCCGGCCCTGCTTCACGACCGGGCGCAGGGCCTCTTTTCCCCCGATCAGGTCCACCCACGCATCGCACTTCCCCACGATCACGCCGACCGGCAGGGCCAAGTCGTCCCGCGCCGCATGCCCACGCGCCCGGGCAAACCGAACCCGCATCTCGTCCAACACGATATCCTGAATGTCCGGCACATCGTGCAGTTCCAGCTGCGGGTCCATCCCGGGCTTCAGGTGCTTGCGGAATTCCGTGCTCACCAGCGGGTCAAACAGAAACAGGATGGTCGAAGCCTCCGTCACATGCAGGGCCCCGGGACTCTCCTCCACCGGGATTCCCGGCATGAAATGTTCCCCCGCATTGTCGTAGAAAACGAAAGCCGCCTGGGGCCCGCTCGGATGCGTCACCCGGTAGGTAAAGGGCCTGGGCATCGCCACCACCCGCCCGGCCCGGTGCACTTCGGTGTACATCACTCCGCCCAGCGCCGTCTTTTCCAGCGCCGCCCCCTCCGCGTCCGCCGCGGCAAACAGCCGGTTGCGCAGGTCGTTCAGGGGAATGTTGCCCGTGGGATCCAGATCCTCCCAGCGCACCGCAAACTCCCGGGCCATGATCTGGGACAAAATTCTTGCGAGAATCGCCAGATAATACGACTTCCCGGAACGTTGGATGCCCACCAGCGATACAATGTGGAAGGGCAGGCGGAAAAGATCCAGGGGCAGCTGGTGGCGGCAATACGGACAGGCCAAATCCCGGCAGGTACAGCCCATCTCGTCGGTGGGAAATCCCTGCTCGTCAAAATGCCGCGGCAGGAACCGGCGCATCGCCGCAGGTCCCAGCACCGGATCTCCCCGCAGGTCCTCGTGACAGGCGATCGCCATCACCTCCCCGGGCCGGAAGGACATCCAGCACTGCGGGCAGCGTCCCTTGATTCCGGTGTAGGACTCCACCGGTTCCGTCGCCACCGCCGCCGCTTGGGCCTCGGCCGCCGCCCACGCCTGCAGGTTGAAGCGCGGCCGCGTGCCGGCCACCCGGTAAAGTTTGCCGGCGGCCTGGCGGGGATTTTCCTGAAAACTTCGCCGGAGATCCCCAGTTGACCAGAAGGGCCCCGCATCGTTTCCCTCCTCTTGCGGGGCCTCGGCCCAGCGGACCGGCCGGCAGGATTCCACGCGGCTCGTCTCCCGCCCGGAAAACACCAGCACCGGCTGCCCCTGCAGAAGAAACCCGTGCTCGGAACCGGGAGCCAGTTTTAACGGCCCGCCGTGGGGCGTGCCGTCAGCCAGGGCCAATTCGGCTTGGCGCGGCTGAATCAGTAGGTGGCTTCCGGAGGGCTGCAGTTCGGCTCCCACCTCCGGAATGCCCGGCTCGATGATCCGTAGATCGGAGGTCATTCCACCCCCGAGAAAAAAGGGATACCGCTCTACCGGGACAAACTGCCCGCTGTTGGGATCGAGGATAATCCATTGAAAGCTCACGGGTAGAAACCTCTCCACTGCTCCCGCGCTAAGCAAGGAAAGCGTCGCGGACCCATGGAAAAAGCCTACCCGAGCGGATTCGGGGGGAAAAGAACGCGTAATTCCACATCTTTTCCCAGTCCCCGGCATCGGACGATCCCCGGCACGGGGTCTGCCCAACCCGGCCAGCGGGGGCTTCCCCCCGGAGCGGTGTCCGGGGACAGGTGGTAAATCAACTCATTCACCCTCCCGGCGGCCGTCAGCCTCGCGGCGGTTTGGGCCCCGCCTTCCACCAGGAGTCGGCACACCCCGCGGCGATGCAGATCCCTTAAAATCCCAACCCAGCTCCTTCGCCGGTAGACCAGCGTCCGACTCCGGTGGGCATCCGTGAACAGCCTCGCCCGGGTCGGCAGCTTGCCCGATCTTGTCACCACCACCCGCCAAGGTTGCGGCCCGCCAGCGTTTCGCACGGTCAGCCGCGGGTTGTCTTTCCGCACCGTTTCTGCCCCCACCAAAATGGCGTCGCATCCCGCCCGGATCTTCTGCACCTCCGCCCGTGCCTCCTCACCGGTGATCCATCTCCTACCCGGCACCGCCAACGCTCCATCCAGCGTCATCGCCAACTTCAGGATCACCCAGGGACGG
>Ga0169931_10012935_pt1 | contig 11484 bp, 9 predicted proteins | sample Kivu_15m_20L_FD_129675 | JGI IMG/M metagenome (GOLD analysis project Ga0169931, IMG submission 129675) | Freshwater microbial communities from Lake Kivu, Western Province, Rwanda to study Microbial Dark Matter (Phase II) - Kivu_15m_20L... | ecosystem: Environmental > Aquatic > Freshwater > Lake ... | reverse complement strand
TGTCCTCGCCGGCGATGATGCGCAGCAAGGTCGACTTACCCGCGCCATTCAGGCCGAGCACGCCGATTTTGGCACCGTAGAAGAAAGACAGGTAGATGTCTTTCAGGACTTGCTTGTTGGGTTTGTGGACCTTGCCCACCCCCACCATCGAAAAGATGATCTTCTGGTCGCTCATGATTGAAAAGATACGGATTCGGCCTCGACGGAACTTGCCTTTCGCCTTCGGATGATGTACGTTGCGCTAGGCAACGCACACCCCGACACACCTCAAAACAGGAGGGTCTATGAAAGAAGCCGATTTCGTGCACGAGGCCGCCGAAGGCCACACCGCACGGGTGGTGACCATGCTGGAAAACGGCATGAACGTGAACGCCACCGACGACCACCAACGCACCGCCTTGCTGAAAGCCGCCAAACACGGCCGCCTCGCCACCGTCGATATCCTGATATCCTACGGGGCGGATGTGAACATCCGTGACAACCGAGGTACCAGTGCCATGTATTGGGCGGTCGTGAACGGTCATACCGACATCGTCCGTCGCTTGCTGAAAACCAATGCCGACACCCACGTGATCGATGACCGCGGCTGGACCGTGCTCGACCACGCCAAGGCCAACAAACACGTCAAGATCATCGCCCTGCTCGAACAACCGGCCGTGGCCTGATCAGCGTCCGCCTCGAGCCAGCAGCGTGAACATCGCCGGAGCCCCGTTCCGGACCGGAGCGGGCATCCGGCGCCATTGGCCGACTTCCTTCGAAAGGACGGCCTCGTCCGGACCCATCAGACCCAGGGCGAAGCCAAGTTTCGTATCGGTTTGGAGCGTTTCCACCAGCGCCTTCCATAATTCCTCGTTCCGATGCGGGGCCTCGATGAAGAGCTGGGATTGGTCCTGCTTCGCGGAATGGGACTCGTAATAGCGGATGAGTTCCGCCCGCTCCTGCGCCTTGACCGGCAGATAGCCGTTGAATGCGAAGCGCTGACCGTTCATGCCCGATGCCATCGCGCTCATCAGCACCGCCGATGGCCCGACCAATGCCTTCACCGCGATACCCCGCTGATGCGCCATCCAGACCAGGTCGGCTCCGGGGTCGGCCACACCGGGCGCGCCGGCTTCCGACATCAGTCCCACATCGCCGGCATCCAAGGCTTTCATGACGGCCATGAGATCCTGCGGCGACGAACGCTTGCTGTATGGGAGGAAGGTGAGGGAATAGGAGGGCTGCGGATGGCCGATGCGCGACAGGAACTTCACTGCCGAGGGCAGTTGCTCCACCGCGAAGGTCCTGATGCCGCGCACGGCCTCAACCGTGGCAGGGGGCAGAACGGCCATGGGGTCTTCCGCGCCGAGGGGCGTGGGGATGAGATACAGCGCCATCAGTCCGGCTGCTTCCGGCTGAAATGGGCGGCAACCAAGGCCATGATGGTGAACGAGACGGCCAGGATGGCCAGGTTCACGGCCACCATACGCCGCTGGAAGGGGTAGGTGCCCACCATCACGACGGGCATCGACGAATCCGGCTTGTGCCGGATCTGCATGGCCGCCAATTCCTGGATGCGGGCTGCGACCTGCACAGGCAGGGAGAGTTTGGTGGTGATGGGGCCGCCGTCCGTCGGTGTGAACCGCAAGACCACATACCCGTTCGTTTGGGAGGAGATGTGCTTGATGTCGAAATCCTCGACGAAGGCGGTCAGTTCCTCGCCGTTCTCATAGGTGGAGGTCAGGCCCGTCAACACACGGGCCTGATGCGCCCCCAGGGCGAAGAGCCCGAACGGGATGATCCATACCAGATGGCGGGCCTTGCTCGGTTTCATAAGCCGCTCACTTTCTCCTGCAGCGCCGGATCGTACACCAGCCGCTGCTGGAAGTCCTGGTTCATGAAATTGGCCGAAAGATGGAACCAGAGTCCGGTCGGGATGTCGGTCAGCATCACGACCTGTCTCACACGCACGCCCGTGTAGGCGGACGTGCCGAGCGAAATGCCGTTCAATATGGACATGCGGCTCTCGTACAAGGCGTGGTAATCCGTCATGTCTTTGCGGATGGCGGCGTTCTCCATCGGCCAGGCCAACCAGTCCAGCACACGCGGCGAGGCGGCGTCGAGCCCGGCCAGCAGGCCGCGCGGAGTAGCTTTCGGAAATCCATGGTAGATTTGGCGTTCGGCGCGGAAGCCGCTACCGGGATCGAATTCGCGGAAAAGGAGGCTCCAGGGCACATAGGCGTCCACCTGTCCGGCGGATACGGAGTCGATCAGGCCGTTCACACGGTCGGCGCCAAGGCGTTCGAACAGATGGTCGCCGATCCACCAATGCCCGGTCCGAATCATCAGGTCCACCAAACGGCCCAGCTGGGGTGCGTCCCCCAATGCGGAAAGCCGTTCTCCCAGACGCCGCTCCTCCACACCAGACACACGGTGCGCCCGGATGGCGGCGGCATCGACGCGCTCCTCCAACGAGATGCGCCCGTCTGAGATGGCCTCATCCAAGGCCAGCAGGAGGAAGAGATGATGAAGCGTGCCCATCGGGCGTCGGACATCCGCCCCGTAGTCGATGGTCACCTGATCGCCAACGGACACCAGAACGGACGCCTGCGCCGGATTTGCGGCGATGTAATCGGCGAGGCCGGCAAGGGAATAGGTGTTGGCCACCCATTCGGATCCGTCCGCCATGGCATCACGATTGTCGTACAGGGTTCGGAAGACCGTGAAGTTGGCACCGAACACCAGAAGGTAGACCAGGAGGATGATTCCCAGGAACACACCTGCGAATCGGAGAAACCGTAACATGATTGTATTTTGACTCCTTCAATATACCCATAAATCCGAGCCGCATGTTCCGAGAAAGCATCTTCCGAAATCGCGCAACCCTGGTTTGGGAGCCTCGTGAGGCTCGGAAAATCGGTGTTCTCCTGCTCCATGGTTACGGAGAGCATGCCCGCCGCTACCGGACCTTCGGAGACAGACTGGCGAACGACGGTTACCATGTGTTCGCCATCGAGCACATGGGCCATGGCAAATCGGCCGGCCGCCGTGCCTACATCCCCGATTTCACCGTGCTTCGCGAGGAGACGGCCGCTTGGTTCGACCTGCTCCGTCAGAACCATCCCGACTTCCGATGGGGTGTGTTCGGTCATAGCATGGGTGGTCTGATCGGGACGTGGCTCACCCTTGACCGGCCCGAGCATGTCTCCGCGCTCATGCTCAGCGGTCCGCTGATCGACCCGCCCGCCGGGATACCCGAGGTCGTCAAACGCGTCGCGCGCGTTCTGGCCATGGTCGCTCCCATCCTGCCGGCCGTCCCGTTCGATGTCGAAGGCATTTGCCGCGACCCGGAGGTGGTGCGCCGCTTCAGGGCTGATCCCCTGGTGTACAACGGCAAGATCCGCGTCGGCACCGGTATCCAACTCGAGAACGCGATCCGCGATCTGCTGCCACGGCTTGGTGAGATACAGGCTCCGCTTTGGATCGGTCATGGGTCGCTCGACCGATTGGCCATGCCATCCGGTTCCTTGCGCATGCTTCAATTGGCCAATTCACCAGACAAGGAACGCAAGTTGTACAACGGCCTGTATCATGAGATCCTGAACGAGCCGGAGGGTGAGGTCGTGCTGCACGACATCACCTGGTGGCTGAAAAAACGCTTGTCATGATCCAGGATCCCGTCGGACTCGCCGCCATCCTCCTGGCCGTCCCGGCCATTCTGTTCTGGCTCAATGAGAACACGCCCCTGAAGGCCCTGTTCCAGCGGGTTCCGGTGCTGATCTTCGCCTATTTCATCCCCACCCTGTTGAGCAACATCGGTGTGATCCCCCAAAGCTCACCCGTGTACAAATGGGTGATGGCGGTGATCTTGCCTGCCTCCCTGTTGCTGCTGACCCTCTCCGTTGACATAAAAGGCGTCTTTCGGTTGGGTCCGAAGGCGTTGCTTCTCTTCCTTGCGGGTACGGCCGGCATCGTGATCGGCGGCCCGATCGCCCTGTTCCTGTACGGTCCCTGGCTGCCGGACGACATCTGGACCGGCATGGCCGCTCTGTCCGGCAGCTGGATCGGCGGTGGTGTGAACTTCATCGCGATCGGCAAGTCGGTCGGCGCTACGGAATCCATGCTGGGCATGATGGTATTCGTGGATGTGATGGTCGGATATACCTGGACCGGCATCCTCATGTATGCGGCGGGGCGGAGCGAGGCCTTCGACCGCCGCATCGGCGCGGATACGGCCGCGATCGACACCTTGAAGGAGAGGGTGGCCGCGTTCCAACAGAAAACGCTACGCATTTCCGGTACGACGGACTTCATGGTGCTGCTGGCTGTGGCATTGGGCGGTGCGTGGATCGCCGAGCAACTCTCCCACGTGCTTCCACCCGTCGGCGATTTCATCGGGGCCTTCTCCTGGAAGATCATCCTGATCACCACCGCCGGCATCGCCCTGAGCTTCACCCGTTTCCGGGATTATGAGGGCGTCGGCGCATCCAAACTCGGAACGGTGTTCCTCTATATGCTCATCGGAACGATCGGTGCCGGCGCGGATGTCGGGAAGGTCTTGGAATACCCGATGCTCATGGCCATGGCCGTGACATGGATGCTGGTCCACGCCGCCATCCTGCTCCTGGTGCTGTGGGTGCTCAAAGCACCGCTGTTCTTCCTGGCGGTCGGTTCCCAGGCCAACGTCGGGGGTGTGGCGTCCGCTCCGATCGTGGCATCGGTCTTCCACCCGTCCTTGGCCTCCGTGGGCGTACTTCTTGGTGTGCTGGGGTATGTGATGGGAACCTATGCCGGATTATTGAGTGCATGGATCCTTTCCTGGATCGCACAATACTGACATCTCTTGACCGCCTCGAACACAAATGTCCGCAGATAAATCCGCATCCGCAGCCCGCCCGCATGTGATCGGATATTGGAGACCGCTGAACGAGCCACCCGAACGGTTCGAGCATTTTGCCGCCTACATCCAAGATCCGGCCGAAGAATCCCATGCGGCCATCCTGGCCTCCTTCGCCCAACAGATACCATACGACCGCATACAGTCCATCAACCGGTTGGGACAGGCCATGGGTCGCGGTCCGGAGGTGCTCACGAATCCGATGCCGGATGTGACGGAATCCCTGCTCTTCCTGGCGCGAAACATGGATTTGAGGACCGAGCAGGTGAAGTTGGGCAGTATCTCCTTGCAAAACATGACGGACTGGTTCGGAATCGCCATGACGGACAAAGTCCGGCAACAGCGGGTTCGTTTCGGAGCCCGCCTGTTCGTGAATGCGGCAAAAGCGCCGGACTTGTATGGGGAAGCACTCCTTGAGTTGCTGGAAGCCGAACGGATGCAGCCGAACGACCACTTCGTGCTGCATCGCATCGGTTGTCTGTACCTGTATGTGCCGGAATTGCTCGACCCGGTCAAAGCCATCGACTATTTCACCCGGGCGGCACGGCATGCGCGCGCCGAACCGTCCTTCCGTACGCTCAAATGGGCGCACATCCTGACCAATGTTTCCGTCAATGAGCGGACGGAAAGACACGCGGTGGAAAAAATCCGCGGGATGATCACCGCGGGGTCCTGTGAAAAAGCGGCGCTCGCCGCCTATGTCCTGGGTCGTTTCGACGATGCGGTCCGTTTCCAGACCGAAGCATGCGCCCTTGAGTCCAATCCGAACAACCGGTTTGTGCTGGCGAAATACCTGGTACGCAACCGACGGGTCGAGGAAGCCTTGTCCCACTTGGAGTTCTGCATCCGGGAGACCCCCTTGCTCGCAGTGGCCGTATTCAAAGAACTCGACCTCGCCGGCGAGTCCGCCATCCTTCAGCTGCTCGATGAGCGCAATACCGATCTCGACCGCCGTATCGAAGACCTCACGGTGAAATGGTCCGCGACAACCGCCAACCGAACCGGTTTGCTCCTGGAAGATCTCAAACGCCTGGCCCGGAAATCCTACGAGGTCAAAGTCGCGGACTTCTCCAAGTATGTGAATATCCACACCGAGCCGGTCGTCATTCGGAAACAGGCCCCCGTCACGGAAAAACTGGCATACGGTAGCCGCCACGCGGGGGGGATCGTTTTCCATCTGGAACCGGGTGGGTCTCATGGTCTGGTTTGCACCGAGAAGGATCTGGGTGTGGCCTACTGGGGAGGCAAATGGCGGATCGATGCCAAAGGGAAGGGCATCGCCAACGCGGAAGGAATGGCGAATTCACGGAAAATCCTGGAATTGGCAAGCTGGTTCACGATGGAAGAGGGCATCCATATCGCGAAAAAAATCGATATGGTCACAGCGGCACGCCTGTGTCTGGAATCCGACCATAACGGGTTCACCGATTGGTACCTGCCTACCATCGATGAGCTTCGTCTGATCTATCTGCACCTCAAAGCCAGGAAACTGGCAACCTTCGACGCGCACAACTACTGGAGCAGCAACGAAGATTACGAATCGACGGCGTTCTATTTCTACTTCGGAAACGGCAGCGTCCGAAGCATCAATAAAACCACCATGTTCAGCGTCAGAGGCGTCAGACGGTTCTGAGTCCCCTGTCTGAACCGGAAACGAATCCAGGCGCATTGCGTGTTGACGGCGTCATGAAACATGTTGTACTGATCATCGGCACCGGCGGGATTGCCGCCGCCTGTGCCCGTTCCTACGCCGCATCCGGCCATGCCGTCGTTCTGGCGGGCCGCTCCCTGACGAAAGCGGAAAGCATCGTCCGCGATCTGAATGCCGCCGGTGGCGATGCCTACGCGTTCCGATGTGATGTGACCGATCCCGAGTCCACAACCCTGCTCGCAGATACGGTCCAGCGTGAACTCGGCCGCATCGACGTGCTGGTCAACGCCTTCGGAGTCGGTATGATTCAACCGTTTCCGGATATCGATCCGGAAGCGGTCCGTCGTGTGATGGAGGTGAACGTGAATGGCACCATCTTCGCCACACAAGCTGTGCTGAGACACATGCTTGCCCAAAAATCCGGCAACATCGTCATGATTCCCGGCATCCTCGGCAAACACGTGATGCGCCATTCATCCATCTATTCCGCCAGCAAGTTCGCCGTCACCGGTTTCGCGAAGGCCCTGGTGGAGGAACATCGCCGCAACGGCATCCGGGTATCCCTGCTGTATCTGGGTGGGGTGGCGACGCCCTTCTGGGACAATCCCGATGTCCAGATGAAGGTGCAGTCCGATAAGATGCTCACCGCTGAGGAGATCGCCGATGCGGTGCGTTTCGCCTGCGACCGGCCGGGCACGTCCGTCCTGAACGAGATCGTGCTCCAGCCGGAGTCGCATCAGCTCATTTGACGTAGGTATCCAGCCAGTTCAGCTGCTCCCACAGCATGTGGTAGAGCGACTCGCGGGCGCGGTACCCATGGCTTTCATGCGGCAGCATCACGAGCTTGGCGGTCGCGCCCTTGCCTTTCAGGGCCTGGAACATCCGCTCGCTCTGAATGGGGAAGGTGCCCGAATTGTTATCGGCTTCGCCATGGATCAGCAGGATGGGCTCGTTGATGCGGTCGGCGTGGAAGAAGGGCGACATCCGGATGTAGGTCTCCGGTGCCTGCCATAGGTCGCGAGGCTCGGCCTGGAAACCGAAGGGCGTCAAGCTGCGGTTGTACGCGCCGCTTCGGGCGATGCCGGCCTTGAACAGGTCGCTGTGCGCCAAGAGATTGGCCGTCATGAAGGCGCCGTACGAGTGACCGCCGACCGCAAGCCGTTTGCCATCACTCACACCGCGGCGCACAAGCTCGTCGATGGCCGCCTGCGCGTTGGCCACCAACTGTTCCACGAAGGTGTCGTTCGGCTCGGAGCCCGCTTCCACGGCCACGATGGGCATGGCGGCGTTGTTCAAGACCGCGTAACCTTGGGTGACGAAGAACTGCGGACCCCAGTAGCTGATCGCATTGAACTGATACGGCGAATCGGAGCGCTGTCCGGCCGCATCGGCGCTGCCGAATTCCCGTGGGTACGCCCAGATCACGACCGGGAGCGGACCTTGGTCCGGCGTGTAGCCTGCCGGAAGCAGCAGCTGACCAGACAGGGGGATGCCATCGTTGCGCACATAAGTGATGGCTTCGCTCTGCACATCTTTGTACTGCGGCGTCGGATGAGGGAAGGATGTGAGCTCGGTCACGGTTCCTGCGGACAAGTCGCGCATCACGAAATTCGTCGGGATGTCGACCGACTGACGGCTCGTCACCACCTTGGTGCGTTCATCACCCACGAACGCCACCACCGATTCGTACCAGGGCGCTTCCGAACGCCAAAGGCGGACGGTCTCCTTGGTCACCACATTGAATTTGTCGAGGAACGGACGGTTGCCCTGATCCGACGCACCCATGCCGGTGAGGTAGAGCGTGGTGCCGTTCTCGCCGATGATCAGCTTGCCGGCGCGCATCATCGGTGAGCCCGGATTGGCGTAGATGTCCTCGTAATTCAGATCACGGATCAACTCGGCGGGTTTGTCCGGCGAATCGGGAGCGATGCGCCAGGTTTTCTGCTTCCGGGTGGCGCGCCAGGTCTCGCTGATGAGCGCCGTTTGCCCGTCTCCCCAGGCGATGCCGGCGAAGCGCGTGGCCAGCTCCGTCAATAGAACCGGCTCCTGCGTGAAGGGCGAGGCGAGGAGGTAGGTGCGGTCGCGGACGTCGGCCGGCCGGCGCGGATCTCCGCCATCGGCGGCTTCCACCCAGAAAAGGGTGGAGGGAGCGTCGCGGCGCCATTGGATGGAGCGGCGCCCCTCATGGGTTGAGTTGAAGGCGATGGGGATGCGGTCCAGCAACGGGTTCTCCGCCACCAGGAAAACGCGGCTTCCGGTGGCATCCCACACCTCGGTGCGGCTTGGGAAAAGGGCGGCGGGCACGGTGTAGGCGAAGGGCTCCAGGATGCGCGTGGTCAGGATGTGCCGACCATCCGGTGAAATCGCCACCTGGCTGAAGATGCCGGCCTCACCGATGGCGGTGGCCCGGCCGTTGAGTTCGACCCGCATCAGCCGGGATGTCGTGTAATAACGGAAAAGGGCCTCGTCATGGCTGTCAGCCAGCAGGTCCTGATAGGTGCGCACCGGCGCGGCGTCTCCGGTGGTCTGCTGGATGATGGGGCCTGGCGGCACCGGATTGCGCACAGGTGCCGGACCAGCGTTTGCACGGACCGTGCGGACGAGAAGGGCCCGGCTGTCAGGGTACCAGATAAAGGGTGAGCCGGGTAGCGTATTGTTCACAGCCGCCGATCCGAGTTTCGCGGCGCGGCCGTTGCTGATGGTCAGAACCCAAAGATCCAGCCGCATACCCGTGTCGATGGTGAAGGCGAGCAGGCGGCTGTCGGGTGAGAAGGACAAGTTCTGGATGCGCGCGTTGGAGGGCAATCCGGTCACGGCGCGTTTGGACGCATCAGCGGTCGCGATCAGACTCAGGCTGGTTGAATAGCCGCTCCGGCTGGTGTTGTGATTGGCCGGTTGGATGCGGTAGCCGGCCAAGCGCAGTTCCGGCGCGGCGAGGTCTGCGATGGTGGGCACGCCAGGCTGGGTGGTGATGAGCAGCCAGGCGCCATCCGGCGACAGGAGCGACTGCGGCGCGGCGGGGGCGTCCACCAACGCGGCGACCGAGGCCGGCGGTGTGTTGTAGGTGGATTGGGCCTGCAGCGTGGCTGTGGCGGTCAAGGCTGCAAGGAGCAGCAAAAGGGCGGTGTGGATCGGTTTCATGTGGCTAAAATGCGAAAACAGGTTTGGAAAACCACATAAAATGGCGTTATATTTGCAATCCACATCGCGGGGTGGAGCAGTTGGTAGCTCGTCGGGCTCATAACCCGAAGGTCGCAGGTTCGAGTCCTGTCCCCGCCACAAAAAAAGGCCCGTTTCCTCATCAGAAACGGGCCTTTTTTCATTTCAGGAGGGTCATCCGGCCCGTCAGCGTCCGATCCCCGGCGGTCAACCGGTACAGATAGACGCCAGACGCCAGCCCGTTTCCATCCACACGAAGCAGGTGCGTTCCCGCCGTCTGTGTGCCATCGACCAGCACGCGGATGCGCACGCCGGTCACCGAATAGAGCTCCATCCGGACCGGCATGGCCTCCGGCAGTTCATACCGGATCACCGTGCTCGGATTGAAGGGATTCGGCGTGGCCGGATGCAGTCGCACCGCAACCGGACGCTCGACGTCGTCTTCCACATCGGTGGCATTGGTCAAGGTCAGCGACACCGGCACTTCATGCGGCACATTATTCCCGCCGATGTTGGCGAAAACGACCAGGATCGCGGTGCGGGTCCCCAAGGCATCGGTCGGTCGAACACGGATGTTCACTGCCACGGAGACGGTATCCCCGGGATTCAGGGTTCCGCTGACCGGTGTCAACGACGTGATCCAAGGCTGGTTCTTGGTGATGTTCCAGGGAATCGGAGTTCCGCTCTGCGCCGTCACCTTCAGGAACCGCTGGATGGTGGTTTCAACAGCGGGGCGGGGAACCTCCACCCTCAGGGTATCCGGCAACACACGAAGGGTGGCGGATTGGGTCTGGATGGACACAGCGACCGGAATGGCAAGTCGATACCGGGACTCTTCATTCGTGGTCAGGATGAGCGTGTCCTGAAGCACGCCCGATGCCTCACGTGAATCCAAGGTGATGCCCAGATCCAGATGCGAGCCGGCGGCGATCTCAAAGGGTTGGCTTCCCTCGATGCCGATCCAGGAGGAACCGGCTTGAGCAGTGAATCTCAAGGCGTTAGCACCCGTGTTGCGGACACGCATGGTCACGGTCTCCACACGCAACGCCTGGGAGTGGGTGCGGCGGATCTGTGTGGAGTCGGGTGCGGCGATTGGTCCTTGCCCGCTTTGCAGAATGGCGACGGGAGCGCTCAGCACACTGGTTTCATCACGCGGATCGGTGGATGTCATCACCAATCCCTGCAAGGTGTCCGCCACCACGATGCGATGTTCAGAGACTGTCTCACCGTTCCAAGTATGCCGGCTGCCCGAAATGGCGACACGGGCTTGGATGTTGTCGGAGGAGGGATTTCCGAAAAGTTCGACGACCACAGGCCCAGGATCAAGTCCGCGCACATCCCGGTAACGGACCAAGACCGAATCGTTCGTTCCGCGGTAGGCGGAGAGAAGCTGCGGCGCGGGGGTCGGGTCGAAACCCGGCAAGGAGATGGCCCCTGCGCTGTTCTCATACACGGCATTGCCGATCAACGGATTGCCCTCTGTCTGAAGCGCGAACCGGTCGATGCCGAATCCGCCGTTGGCATGGATCCGGTTGCCCAGCCCCTCCAATCCGATCCGGTTTCCGGTCGATGAGCCGGACATCGTGACGCCGGATCCGAGATGGTCGCGGATGTCGTTGTCCACGATCACATTGTCGCCCGCATCCAGCAGAAACACGCCGCCTTCCGTTCCACCGAACGCGATGGTGTTGGCTTCGATGCGATTTCTGACACCGTTCACGATCGCGATGGAGGCTCCGCCAGAGCTTGCCGCACCTCCGATGGTGTTGCCTTGCAGCAGGTTGTCGCTGGCTTCCTC
>Ga0169931_10012934_pt1 | contig 11484 bp, 7 predicted proteins | sample Kivu_15m_20L_FD_129675 | JGI IMG/M metagenome (GOLD analysis project Ga0169931, IMG submission 129675) | Freshwater microbial communities from Lake Kivu, Western Province, Rwanda to study Microbial Dark Matter (Phase II) - Kivu_15m_20L... | ecosystem: Environmental > Aquatic > Freshwater > Lake ... | reverse complement strand
GGGATGAAATGGCGCAGCCGCCGCGCCTCCTCCCCGGCCCGGCGCTGCAGTTCCTCGTCGCTGAGCTCCTCCTCGGCGCGCAGCTGGGCGGCGATCACATCAGCCTCCTCGAGCGCGAAGCCGTGGGCATGGGCGAGGGCCAGAAAGGCCTCGAGATCGAGCGGGTCGGCGGGATCGTGAAGCCGCTCCGCGAGATCGGGCTGCTGGCGGGCGAAGGCCAGAAAGGCATCGAGCTGCTGAAGACTCATCGGTACCGAGGCACTGGCCACGGTCTAGCGGCCCGCGGCCGAGGCGGTGGCTGCCGTTCGGAGTCGGCAGGCAGCCCATCAGGAGGCGGCAGACAGCGCTGAGCCGGAAGCGGCACCGTGAACGCCGCGGTGCTGCGAAGGCACCACCCGCGGCGCAGGCCGGCGCCACCATCTCGCGTCGCGACCCGGACGCGATCCGCCGCTCAGAAGCGTTCCCCTGCCTCGCCCAGCAGATCAAGCTGCAGCCCAGCCCCATCGCGGCGGCGACCCTGCGCTGGCGCACGGCCGCTGGAGCCAGGGGGGCCGTCCCCCGCCGTGGGGGTGGAATCGACAGCCGCCGCCGGGGAGAGACTGCCCGGCTCCAGCTTCACCGCCTCCCAGGCCGCCGGATCCCAGGGCGCCATCAGCGGCACCAGGGACCGCAGGCCGGGCCCATCCAGCGCCTCGAGCCAGGGCTCCTCCAGGCCCTCGGGGATCACCACAGGCATGCGGTCGTGCACACGGCGCAGCAGATCATTGGGCGCAGTGGTGAGGATCACGGCCGTCTCGAGCTCGGTGCCGTCGGCACCGCACCAGCGCTCCCAGAGGCCGCCCAGCCAGAAGGGGGCGCGATCGCGGCGGCGGAACAGCCAGGGCTGCTTCCACTCCCTGCCGCTGGCGGGATCCAGCCGACGCTGCCATTCGTAGAAGCCATCGGCGGGCAGCAGGGCGCGGCGGTGGCGCCAGGGGCCACGGAAGAAGGGCTTCTCGGCCACCGTCTCGCAGCGGGCGTTGATCGGCCGGCGCATCCCGCGCGGGTCCTTGGCCCACTCCGGCACCAGCCCCCAGAGCGCCAGGCCCGTTGCCAGCCGTCCGTGCTCCTGGCGCAGCAGCAGCAGCGGCTCACCGGGCCGCACCTGGGGCCGCGGGGCGTAGTGCTCCGCCAGCCCGGCAGGCAGGTCCCCTTTGAGCCGGGGCAGCAGCGCATCGAGCGAACTGGTGAGGGAATAGCGGCCGCACATGGCTGGAGGAACGAGGGGCGGCCAGACGGGTGCGGGCGGCAGCCGTCGGCGCTCTGCTGCTGGCTGCAAGGAGCCTCAGGCGCGACGCCGGAGGGCCAGGCCGGGCCGTGATGCAGCCCCTCACTTTGCAGCAGCAACCTTGACCGAAGCAGCGGTCGAGGGGAAGCAGCTGGCGCGGCGGAGGGCGAGGGCTGCGTTCCGGTGCCCTGGCTCACCGGCCTGAGCCACCAGCCTGGGCGCCGCGGGGCGGATTCCCCCGCCGGCCCGGATCCCGTGCCCGCACCCGAGCCGCCTAGCCTGCCCGAAACACCAAGGTGCCGCATGGCCATCCGCCAGGACGACAACCGCCCGAGCCGCCGCTTCGGCCTGATCAACCTGCTGCTGATCGGCTTCGGCGTGCTGCTGCTGTTCAGCAACTTCCTGCCCAATCCCGGCATGCAGGTGCCGCGGGTGCCCTACTCGCTGTTCATCGATCAGGTGAATGCCGACAATGTGAAGCGGGCCTACATCACCTCCGATCAGATCCGCTACGAGCTGCTCAAGGCTCCGGAGGAGGGCGCCCCCACGGTGCTGGCCACCACGCCGATCTTCGACATGGACCTGCCCCAGCGCCTCGAGCAGCACGGGGTGGAATTCGCCGCGGCGCCGCCGCGCAAACCGAGCTTCATCACCACCCTGCTGAGCTGGGTGGTGCCGCCCCTGATCTTCATCGGCGTGCTGCAGTTCTTCGCCCGCCGCAGCGGCATGGGCGGCGCCCAGGGGGCCCTGAGCTTCACCAAGAGCAAGGCGCGTGTCTACGTGCCCGATGAGGAATCGCGCGTCACCTTCGCCGATGTGGCCGGGGTGGATGAGGCGAAGACCGAGCTCACCGAGATCGTTGACTTTCTCAAATCGTCCGAGCGCTATGCCGCCATCGGCGCCCGCATCCCCAAGGGGGTGCTGCTGGTGGGGCCTCCCGGCACCGGCAAGACCCTCCTTTCCAAGGCGGTGGCCGGTGAAGCGGGCGTGCCCTTCTTCATCATCAGCGGCTCCGAGTTTGTGGAGCTGTTTGTGGGTGCCGGTGCGGCGCGGGTGCGTGATCTGTTTGAGGAGGCCAAGAAGAAAGCGCCCTGCATCATCTTCATCGACGAACTCGATGCCATCGGCAAGAGCCGCGCCGGCTCGATGGGCGTGGTGGGTGGCAACGACGAACGCGAGCAGACCCTCAACCAGCTGCTCACCGAGATGGATGGCTTCGCCACCAAGGACAAGCCGGTGATCGTGCTGGCGGCCACCAACCAGCCGGAGGTGCTCGATCCCGCCCTGCTGCGCCCCGGCCGCTTCGATCGCCAGGTGCTGGTGGATCGCCCCGATCTCTCCGGCCGCCGCACGATCCTGGGCATCTACGCCAAGAAGGTGAAGCTCTCCGAAGCCGTCGACCTCGACCGCATCGCCCACGCCACCAGCGGCTTCGCCGGCGCCGATCTCGCCAACCTTGTGAATGAGGCGGCACTGCTGGCGGCCCGGGCCAACCGCACCTCCGTGGAGCAGGGCGATCTCAACGAGGCGATCGAGCGGGTGGTGGCGGGCCTGGAGAAGAAGAGCCGGGTGCTGCAGCCCGATGAGAAGAAGGTGGTGGCCTTCCACGAGGTGGGGCACGCCATCGTGGGGCACCTGATGCCGGGCGGCAGCAAGGTGGCCAAGATCTCGATCGTGCCCCGCGGCATGGCGGCCCTGGGCTACACCCTGCAGCTGCCCACCGAGGAGCGCTTCCTGAATTCCAAGGAGGATCTCGAAGGCCAGATCGCCACCCTGCTGGGCGGCCGCAGTGCCGAGGAGATCGTGTTTGGCGAGGTCACCACCGGTGCCGCCAACGACCTGCAGCGCGCCACCGACATCGCCGAGCAGATGGTGGGCACCTACGGCATGAGCGAAACCCTCGGGCCCCTCGCCTACGACAAGCAGGGCGGCGGCCGCTTCCTGGGCGGCGGCAACAACCCCCGCCGGGTGGTGAGCGATGCCACCGCCCAGGCGATCGACCGCGAGGTGCGCACCCTGGTGGATCGCGCCCACGACCGTGCCCTGGCGATCCTGCAGCGCAACCGCGACCTGCTCGACTCCATCTCCGGAAAGATCCTCGAGAAGGAGGTGATCGAAGGCGATGAGCTTCGCGATCTGCTGGCCGGCAGCGTGATGCCCGAGGAGGCCATGGCGGTGGCCTGAAACGCCGCCCATCCCCTGAGACGCTCCACTGGCAATCGCGACGGCGGCCGGATCGTCTCGGAGGCCTTGATCTTGGCCGAGAAGAGTGAGCCCTGGCGGCGCTTTGCTGCCACCCTCTCGCCTCGTCCTGCTGAGCCGGGTATCGACGAGACTGGGATCAGATCTTGCCCACGGCGGCAGACCGGCCGGCCACTGGCGCCATGGGCCCCTCCCCCTGATGGATCAGGACTCGACGCTCGTTCAGCAGCTTCGCCGCACCCTCGGCCGCATGGAGGCCGCGATGGGCGCCATCCACGATGCCCTGGCGATCAGCGATGAGCAGGGGCGGCTGCTCTGGTGCAATGAGCCCTTCCTGCTGCTCTGCGACCGGCCACGGCTGCAGTGCCTGGGCCGCTCGATCCTGTCGCTGCTACCCAGCTCGGTGAGCGGAGAGCCCCTGATTCAGGGCAGCGATGGCAGCCTGTTGGCCACCCCCAGCGGCTCCCGCATCGCCGAGCTGCGCCAGAACCCCCTTCAGGTGGTGGAGATCCAGTGGGATCCGATCCCCGATGAGCAGCCGCCGGCCCTGGTGTTCTGCCTGCGCGACATCAGCACGCTCATCTCCTATCAGGAACTCTGGGCCAGAAGCGAATCAATTCAGCAGCGCAGCCAGGAGATCGAGAATCTCAACGCCAGACTTCGCCGGTCCCAGCAGTATCTGGCCATGCAGGTCCGCGAATGTCCCGTCACCGGGCTGCCCAACCGCCGCGGCCTGATGGAGCACCTCGAGAAAACCCTTGGAAAGGCCCAGGAGGCACGCGATGCCTTCGCTGTGCTGTTCTGCGATCTCAATCGCTTCAAGGAGGTCAACGACACCCACGGCCACGACGCCGGCGATGAGCTGCTGATCGAGATCAGCCGCCGCCTGCGCGAGGCCACCCGCCAGGGCGACATGGTGTCGCGGCTCGGCGGCGATGAATTCGTGGTGGTCAGCCACCATCTCCAGCGCGGCAGCCAGGCCCAGGAGATCGCCGATCGGCTGCAGCGGGCGGTGGGGCAGCCCTGGCACGTGGGAGGGGAGGTGCTCCACCCCAGCCTCAGCATCGGCATCGCCCTCGCCGGCAGCACCGAAGCCACCGGAGCGCAGAGTGCCCAGGAGCTGATCCGCCGTGCCGATCAGGCCATGTATGCCGCCAAGGCGGGCCAGCTGCTCAGCGGCCAGGTCTTCAACGACTCCCTCGCCCTGAACCAGGAGACCAGCACCCGCATCCTGCAGACCCTGCGGCAGGCGATCGCCCGGCGCTCGCTGATCGTGCACCTGCAGCCGATCGTGGAGCTCAGCAGCGGCAGGATCAGTGGCCATGAGGCGCTGGTGCGACTGCCCGGAGAGGATGGGCTGCTGCTCAGCCCGGATCAGTTCATCGGCCAGGCCGAGCGCAGCCGGCTGATCGGTCAGCTGGGGCTGCAGGTGCTGGAGCAGTCGCTGGCCTCCCTGAGCCGCCAGTCGAGCGGCGACCGGGCGCTGAGCATCGCGGTGAATGTGAGCCCGATCGAGCTCACCGAGCCCGGCTTCGCCGAACAGGTGCTGGAGGCCTGCAACCGTGCAGGGGTGAATCCGGCCCGGCTGCAGCTGGAGATCACCGAGACGGCGATCATCACCCAGCCCGCCAGCACCGCCGCGGTGCTCAGGGGCCTGCGCCAGGCGGGCGTGCGCATCCACCTCGATGATTTCGGCACCGGCTATTCGAGCCTCTCGCTGCTCAGCGAGCTGCCGGTGGATGGGATCAAGATCGACCGCAGCTTCACCGCCGCCCTCGGCCAGGACCGCAGCCGCACCGCCGTGATCCAGGCGATCACCCAGCTCTGCCGCGAACTCGGCCTGAGCGTGATCGCCGAAGGCATCGAGACCGAGGCGCAGCACCAGCACCTGCGAGGGCTCAGCTGTCACTACGGCCAGGGCTACCTCTTCGGCAGGCCCGAGCCCCTTGACGCCGGGCCGCACGATCCCCGATAAGGGTTCTTTGGCGCTGCCCCGATGTCGAGCTCTGCTGATCGCTCCCTGCTCGCGGGCCTCCGCGGAGGCGATCTGCTCTCCTCGGCAGACCTCAGCGCCGCCCACACCCGCGCCCTGCTCGAGCTCGCCGCCGATCTCAAGGCCGGTCGCAGCAGCATCGGGCTGCAGGGCCGCATCCTCGGCCTGATCTTCAGCAAGGCCTCCACCCGCACCCGGGTGAGCTTCAGTGTGGCGATGGCGCGGCTGGGCGGTCAGACGATCGATCTGCTGCCCACCGTCACCCAGGTGGGCCGCGGCGAACCCGTGGCCGACACGGCGCGGGTGCTGAGCCGCTACTGCGATGCCCTGGCGATCCGCACCTTCGCGCAGGAGGACCTGGAGGCCTACGCCCACTGGGCCACGATCCCGGTGATCAACGCTCTCACCGATCGGGAGCATCCCTGCCAGGCCCTGGCCGATTACCTCACCCTGGCCGAGGCCTTCGCCACGGGCCGCGGCGGTGCCCTGGAGCTGGCGCGGTTGCAGGGGCTCACCCTGGCCTACGTGGGCGACGGCAACAACGTGGCCCACTCGCTGATGCTCTGCGGCGCCCTGCTGGGGGTGAACGTGCGCATCGGCACGCCGCAGGGCTTCGCCCCCGATCCGGGGGTGCTGGAGCGCTCCCGCGCCCTGGCGGAGGCGGGGGCTTCGATCAGCGTGCTGCACGATCCGCTGGAGACGGTGCGCGGCGCCCATGCCATCTATACCGACGTGTGGGCGTCGATGGGCCAGGAGCAGGAGCAGACGGAGCGGGAGCGGGCCTTCGCCGGCTGGTGCCTCGAGGAGACCCTGCTCAGCGAAGCCGATCCGCGGGCGATCGTGCTCCACTGCCTGCCGGCCCATCGGGGCGAGGAGATCAGCGCCGGCGTGATCGAGGGCAGCGCCAGCCGGGTGTTTGATCAGGCCGAAAACCGCCTGCACGCCCAGCAGGCGCTGCTGGCCACCCTGCTCGGTGGCCTCTGAGCGGGGCATCAGCCGGATCGCCTTGCCCTCCAACCGCCTGGACAAACAGCCGGCAGCATGGCAGAAAGGGATGGTTCATCCGTACTGTCCATGGTCCCGCCCCTGCCCGGCACAGCGATGCCCGGCCCGTTTCCCAGCCCGTTTGCCGGCCCGTTTGCCGGCCAGTTCGAGCGGGAGGGTGCCACGCCCGAGGCCCTCACGAGCGCCCAGCAGGAGCTCTACGACTGGCTGGAGGGCTACATCCAGGAGCATCGCCACAGCCCCTCGATCCGCCAGATGATGGAGGCGATGGGACTGCGGTCGCCGGCGCCGATCCAGAGCCGGCTGCGCCATCTGCAGCAGAAGGGCTGGATCACCTGGCAGGAGGGCCAGGCGCGCACGCTGCAGCTGCTGGGCGGTGGCGGGGCGGGGGGCATCCCGGTGCTCGGCGCCGTGGCGGCCGGCGGCCTGATCGAACCGTTCCACGACGTGCAGGAGCGGCTGGAGCTCACGCCGGTTCTGGAGAAGCGCGGTCTGTTCGCCCTCACCGTGCATGGCGACTCGATGGTCGATGCCCACATCGCCGATGGCGACATGGTGCTGATGGAGCCGGTGGCCGACCCGGCCCGCCTGCGGGAGGGCACGATCGTGTGCGCGATGGTGAGCGGCAGCGGGGCCACTCTCAAGCACTTCCACCGCGATGGTCGCGAGGTGCGGCTGGAGGCGGCCAATCCGGCCTATGCCCCGATCCGGCTGCCGGCGGAGGAGGTGCTGGTGCAGGGGCGGCTGGTGGCGGTGTGGCGCCAGGTGTGAGCGGGGAGTCCGGCATCTCCCGCCGGCAGGAACCTCGCGGTGTAAGCTCACAGAGCGTTCAGCAAGGCCTCCGGGCCAGCCGCAGCGAGGGTCGTCAAGCCGACAACCCCCACCAGCGCCGCGGTCGCCACACGCTTCCCTCGGGGCCATAGCTCAGCTGGTAGAGCACCTGCATGGCATGCAGGGGGTCAGCGGTTCGAGTCCGCTTGGCTCCATCGTCAGATTCCTGTCACCGCTTGGCTTCTGGGCCAGGCGGGATTTTTGTTGATTGGCCTGCTGGCGTCAGTGGTCGCAGAAATGGGTGCATTGTGGTTCTGGGCGCCACAGCAGCGACCTCGCAGGCAAGGACATGGCCGATGCCAATACAAGCTGAACAGGATGGAAGACGCTACGAGTGTGTCGAAGTCGAGCCAGACACTTCAAGAGGGCACTTGAAAGTGTGTTGATATCTCAAGACGGCAGGCTGCTTGTTGGTCCAGCGATGAACCAGCTGCGTGGCTGCCCGAACGCGACAGACAGCAAGCAACGCGAGGCATTGAGGCCGCAAAGGTTCTGAAACCAACCTGGCACAAACAAATCAATTCCTCTGCCAAAGTCGTCTGGCACTTTTGTAGTGGGGTGATGGTTCGCCCGATCTCGGTCTCGCTTCCCATGAAGTTCGCGACCGTGATCTCGAACCTGACCTGAGTATCATTGTCAACCAGTAGCTTCGGACTTGACAGAAGAGAGACGCCGCACTTCGAGAGCGAGTTGCCAAGAACAGTTGGCATGGGAGACAGCCTGTGCTTCGCAATAGACTGAGACTGCCGTCAGGACTCACAAAGCCTAGGCTGGGTTAAGAAATGAACATCAAACAAGGGCTACCAGGTTGCAATTCGAACCAGTCTCTGCTAAGAGACGCCCAAAGATACTGTTTACCATGTGCGAGCGAGAGCTGCAGGATGCGCGAAGAGAGTTAGGTTTATGTTCAGAGAGGTTGCTGCAGGTCGAGGACGAGCTTGTTCGCTCATTCAAGCTCTGTCAAAGCCAGGCTGACTCGCTTGCAAGACTGAGCGAAACCCTGAGCCAGATCAGGGATGACAGAAATAAGATCTCGAAAGAACTACAAGAAATGCGACTAAGTTCAACATGGCGCCTTACAGAGCCTGTACGTAAGCTTTTTGACCGTATACGCTTACGCTGGTCGCTCGGTCGAGCTTCCCGATGAGCATTGCAGTGCAATCCCAGCCCATACGAATGTGTTGGCCGATGATTGATGGAACCATGTCTTGTCTAACTGATTGCTGGTCGGCATGGCGAGGTGTCATCGTTGCTGGCAGAGGGGGAGGGCTGTCACCAGGCTGATCGCCAGGCCCACATGCACGAGCACCTGATCGCCGATCTCTGCTTCGGGGAGGCAGGCGAGGCTCACCTGCTGGCGCACGCCGCCGAAATCAACCGTGGCCATCCGCCAGAGATCCGGCGCTGCAGGGGCCACCGGATCGAGAGCGCCGGGACGTTGCACCTCGATCGCCACGATGCAGCCCGAGATGGCCAGGCACATCGCACAGCTTCCTCCCGCTCGCTGCAGCCGTTCTATGGCGACTGCGCGCCGCCGGTGTGGGGCAGCTGCCAGCGATACCGCCTCAGCGGTGCTCGATCAGCTCTGTCGCATCATAGCGCACCTTCGCCAGGGCGGCGTACCTGTCGCCGGTGCTGCGGTAGCCACAGGCGCAGACCACCGAACTCTGGAAGGGCGTGGTCTCCAGCTCCAGAATCCGGTCGTAATCCGGCGGGCTGAAGCCCTCGATCGGGCAGGTGTCCACCCCCAGCAAAGCGGCACAGGTCATCAGGTTGCCCAGGGCGATGTACACCTGATTCGAGGCCCAGCTGCCGATGGTGTGGCTGCGGGGGCCCTCCACCAGATCGCGCTGGATCATCTGGCGGTAGCCATCGAGAGCAGCCACGTCGAGGCCGCGGCACTCGGCGGTGGTGGCGATCAGCTGATCGGCATCGGCGGCGCTGATCGTGCGTCTGCGCAGCAGCACCACCAGATGGGAGCAGTCGGTGATCTGGCTCTGATTCCAGGAGACGGGCCGCAGCTCGGCGCGCAGCTGCGGATCGCCGATCACCAGGAACTTCCACGGCTGCAGGCCGTAGGAGGAGGGGGTCAGCACCAGCGCCTGCTCCAGGGTGTTCCACAGCTCCGGGGCGATCCTGCGCTGCGGATCGAAGGCCTTCACCGCATAGCGCCAGCGCAGGCTCTCGATCAGCTCCTCAGGGGAAAGGCGGGGCATCGGCGGCAGGGGGCGGTCGTTCTGAACCTGCCACAGGATCAGCCGCGGGGCTGTCGCGCCGGAGGCTCCGGCTCCTGCCGCAGCGCCTCCTGCCGCAGCGCCTCCCGCCGCAGGGCCTCCAGCTGGCCGAGGGCCAGGCCGCCATCGCTGGCCGGCACCCGTTGCGACCAGTGGGGCCTCAGACCCTGCCGCCGCAGGCGGCCGATCAGCGCTTCCAGCAGCAGCCCGTTCTGGAAACAGCCTCCCGCCAGCACCACCTCCCGGCAGCCGTGGGCCGCGGCCGCCTGTGCCAGCAACCCCGCCAGTCCATCCGCCAGGCCAAGGTGCAGGCGGGCCGCGGCCTGCTGGCGCGGCACCCCGGCGGCCCGGTCGGCCAGCAGGGCCTCCAGGGCCGGTTGCCAGTCGAGCCAGCCGAGCCAGGGGAGGGGAGTGGGCGGCGGGGGATCCGGCGGCTGGATGGGTGCGGTGGGCTGGGTGGGCTGCGGGGTGGTGGCAGATAACGTGGCCTCGGTGGCTAGCGCAGGGGTGCCGGCGAGGGCGGCCTGGGCTGCTCCTGAGGAAGGATCAGACCCTGGATGGGCAGCGGGCATCGGGGCTGGAGCCGATGCCGCGGGTCTCGGCTCGTGGTAGGAGCCGATGCAGGGGAACGGGTAGCCGTCTTCTGGCTGGTCCCTGGCCTGGTGCTCGCTCAGGGCCTGGGCTGCGGCCCCCAGCGCCTGCAGCCGCTGGGCGGCCTCGCCCTCGTAGCCGTTGCGCTGGCAGACGCCGAGCAGGGAGGCGACCGCATCGAAGAGCCGTCCCAGGCTCGTGCACCAGGGGCTGGCGACACCCGCGCCCAGCAGCTGCAGCAGCAGGGCCCGCTCGCCGCTCGTGAAGGCCGCCAGGCTGTGGCGGGCGCCGGGATGCTCCAGGGCCCGGGGGCCGGCGGCGGCGAGCAGTCCCAAGGCGGACCGGCGCGGTTCGCGGCAGGCCCGTTCGCCCCCGGGCAGGGGGAAGGGGCGCAGGCAGGCGATGCGTGTGCAGGCCGCTTCGCCGATCAGCAGCAGTTCCCCACCCCGCAGCCGCACCGCCGCACTGGCGCTGCCTTCCTGGAGGCTGGGCTCGCCATAGCCGAGGCCATCGGCGCAGAAGGCGAGCACGGGGGGCACGAGGCCGTGTTCGGCGATCACGGCGAGGGCATGGGCCTCGTGGTGCGGCACCGCCAGCAGCGGCATGCCGTGCGCCGTGCCGAGCTGACTGGCGAGCTGGTGGGAGAGATAGCCGGGGTGAGCGTCGCAGGCGATCCGTTCCGGGCCGGGGGCGTGCAGCAGCTCCTCCAGGCCGGCGCGGAGCCGCGCCTGGGTGCGGGCCTCGGCCAGATCCCCCAGATGGGGCGCCAGCCAGACGCGCTCGCCGCAGGCCAGGGCCGGGGCACTCTTCAGGTCTCCTCCGAGGGCGAGCAGGATCTCTTCAGGTTCAGGGCAGCCTGGGCCGCTGCCGGGGCTGGTGGTTTGCGGGGCCCCGACAGGGCGGACGGGCAGCCGGAGCGGCTCGGGCGCGTAGCCGCGGGCGCGGCGCAGCAGGGCGGGCCGGCCATCGATCAGCTGGAGCAGGGAATCCTCGAGCGGCCGGACGATCGGCCGGTCGTGGCTCAGGAAGGCATCGGCGATGCCGGCGAGCCGCTGGCGTGCTTCGAGCGGATCGGTGCAGAGGGGCTCACCGCTGCGGTTGCCGCTGGTGCACACCAGGGGCCGCCCGAGGCGGCGCACCAGCAGGTGATGCAGGGCCGAGGCGGGCAGCATCACGCCGAGCTGGGCGCTGCAGGGTGCCACCACGGCGCAGGCGGAGATCGGGCCAGCAGGCGCCACCTCCCGCTGCTCGGCTCGCGCCGCCTCTTGGCCGCCCCCATCCCGATGGGGCAGCAGCCGGGGCAGCAGCACGATCGGTGCCGCGGGGCTGGTGAGCGCCATCAGCAGGGCTCCCCCGGGCTC
>Ga0169931_10012933_pt1 | contig 11485 bp, 10 predicted proteins | sample Kivu_15m_20L_FD_129675 | JGI IMG/M metagenome (GOLD analysis project Ga0169931, IMG submission 129675) | Freshwater microbial communities from Lake Kivu, Western Province, Rwanda to study Microbial Dark Matter (Phase II) - Kivu_15m_20L... | ecosystem: Environmental > Aquatic > Freshwater > Lake... | reverse complement strand
GTGACGGTCGACTGGCAAGCCGCGTATGGAGCAGTGCTCGAGTACCTGCAGACGCTGGAGCGCGCGCGCGCGGCAGGCGTTGCCGAGGACAGCCCGCTTCTCTCCGCAGCCGCGACGAAGGCGGACGGCGTCCTCCAGGGGGCGGCTGCAGGCGTTGCACCCGAGCGCGCGCCCGCGATCGAGGCGCTGCGAGACGCGATCCGGGCGGGCTGACCGCGCCTCCAAAGCGACGCAAAAAGCGACGCACTTCGCCCCCAAAGCGGCGCCCCAAGTTGAGACTTTGGGCGTCACAGCACCCGACGGCCCAAACCGAAACAGTAGTTCGCACCGCTTCGTTTGACCCTCGCGTAACCCCCCAAACGCAGCGTGGTTGTGCCGCTCGGTGCGAGCGAACACAACCACGTGCGTTCTTCTTCAGTGGGCGGAGAGGGATTCGCGGTCGCCGAAGGCGACCCCAAGAATCCCAGGCGGCGAAGCCGCCGCGGACCGGCGCAGCCGGGACGCTCTACGCCCACGAAACGAAAGAGAGCGCCACCCGAAGGGTGCCGCTCTCTTGAGTGCAGTGGGCGGAGAGGGATTCGAACCCCCGTAGGCATAAGCCAGCAGATTTACAGTCTGCCCTCGTTGGCCACTTGAGTATCCGCCCAAATTGTCCCCCCGCGAGGCGGCGCAGGGTAGCCCAAGGCCCCCACCCCGGCAACGCAGGCGTTCTTCGGCCTCCTATGGGCCCGGATTGAGGATTCGATCCCGGGAATGGCCCGTGCGGAACGGATTCCACTCTCCCAAAACGGGGATGCGACAGCACTCGACGCGGTGCACCCTGCACTTTCGCCTTGCCGACCGCCACGTCCGGATTACCTTCACGGGTTATCACGCCGACGCGCGCACCAAGTGGTACAACAACGTCGGCAACGGCTCCAGCTCGGCGGTGAACTCCGACTACTGGACGATCGGCGACTATTACCAGGCGTCGCTCGCCACCACGGGCTACAACGACATCTCGCTGAAGTTCGACATGACCCGAAGCGGGAGCGGTCCGCAGAACTTCAAGGTGGACATCAGCACCAACGGCGGAAGCAGTTGGTCGACCATTGGCACGGTGGTCGTTCTGCAGAACGGCGCAGCTCCGAACGCCAGCTGGAGTTCCACGACACCCTATCAGGCCGCCTACACCACCAACATCACCGGCATCACCGCCGCCGAGAACCAGGCCTCGCTGCTGATCCGCTGGATCTCCACGAGCGCCTCGAGCTCGACCGGTGGCACCGCCCGCATCGACAACGTGCAGATTCAGGGCACGCTCGTTCCGGCTCCCGGCGCTGCGGCGCTGGTCGGACTGGCTGGCCTGATCGCCCGCCGTCGCCGCGGCTGATCCAGACACTGCTTCGTCGGGTCGATTGACTCCGACCACCTCACCGCGCGGTCCCTCACCGGATCGCGCGGTGTTTCTTTTGTGCACGGAGCACACGACGCGGCGCAGCGCACAACCTCGGCGCTCCGCCAACGATCATGAGACTCGCTTGCTTTGCTGCGGCGCTCAGGAGCAGGGACCGGCGGACAGCAGGATCAGCGCGATGTCGCCGAAATCCACGTCGCCGGTGCCGTCGAGGTCCGACGGGCAACCCGGGCATGGGCCGTAATCCAGCAGCGCGAACGCGATGTCGCCCGGATCCACCTCGCCACTCAGGTCGAGGTCGCCGAAGCACTGGCCGATTTGGATCTTCGAGATCCAACGGAAGCTGCCGTTCACGCCGTAGTTGGCCAGCGTCACGTTCACGATCTCCGTGGTGGTGCCGCCGATCGGAGCGACGCGGAGCACCTTGGTGCCTCCACTTGAGAGCCATTCGCCGTTCTCAAGCGGGTACACGCCGCGCATCGACAGTCCCGGCGTGGGAATCACGAAGTTCACCAGATTGCCGGTGGCTCCGTCGAGTTCGAACACCGTCGCCGTGGTGAAGGTCGCCACAAGGACGCTGCCTTCATCCGTCACCGTGACCTGCTGCGGAAAGCGCATGTAGCTCACATCGTCGGTGCCGTCGTGCCAGCACGGCGTCTCGACCACACCGGCCGCCGAAACGAACTCGATGTCGTCGTCGCCGGAGTCGCCGCTGTCGGCCACCACGAAGCCGCCGTTCAGCGGGGCAAGACCGCGCACCTGCCCGAGCGCCGGCTGATCCACGGCACTGACGAACTGCTGCAGCCCCGTGCCGTCGTAGTTCACGCTCCAGATCGCGTTGCGATTGTCAGCGCCCGTTCCGATCACGTCGTTGACGGTGAACCAGACCTTGCCGTAGGCGATGCAGATTCCCTGCAGGCCTCGACTCGCGCCCGGCGCCGTTGGGAAGCCGATCTGCGCGGTGTCCACGAACGTCTGGATGTACTGGCCATCAAGCCCGTACTCCCAGATGGAGTTGGCCTCGAAGTCGGTCATCAAGAGCGTGTTCCAAGGGGTCTGAACCACCTGGATCACCTGCTTCATGCGGCCATCCTTGGGGATGAAATTCAGGTTCACCAGCGCCCCGGTGGCGGGGTCGAACGCCGAAATCCGATCCGCCCCCGAATCGGGAATCAGAAGCAGGGACTGCTGGGCGGCAGCCGAAGCAGAGACCAGAAGGCCCGCGGAGGTGGCCAGCAGGACTGATTTCAGGGGGGTCATCGCGTTCAATCTTCCCCACTTACGGGGAATTGGCAAGGTTTCTTTGACCTGATTTCGATTCCGGCTACATTGGGAGCGTCCCGGACCTCCCCCCTGGGACTGTTTCCCTTCCCTTTTCCCCTTTCGGAGTCAACCTGATGTCCCTGAACCGTCTTTCGGCCGTTGCGGCCGTGGCTGCGGCCGCCCTGAGCGCCGCTGCGAACGCCGACCTCGTCGTCGGTTGGACCATGCCGACTGCATTTCCGACCGGCGCCGGCAACGTTCCGACCGGCACCAGCTACCTGCCCCCGGGCCCCAACGGCGCCGGTGTGGCGGATCAGGGCGCGAACTTTGCCGGCAGCCAGCTGAGCGCGGTGAAGTCGCTCACGGCCTCGACGTACACCTCGCCTGCCGGCAACGGCAGCCCGCACTCGTTCAGCTCCAACAACTGGACTCCGGGCGACTACTACCAGATCAGCTTTTCGACCTCCGGCTACAGCGGCCTTTCCCTGAGTTGGGATCAGGCGCGCAGCAGCACCGGCCCCGCGGCCTTCAAGGTGATGATGAGCGTGAACGGCGGAACGTTCACCCAACTGACGACGTACACCGTGCTGCAGTCCGGTGGCGGTGGCGCCCCGGGTACCTGGAGTTCGTCGACCTACAACGCGTTGTACACCAACACGATCAATTCGCTCACTGGCGCCGACAATGCCGCGAGCGTGGTGATCCGGTTCGTGAACAACGAGTCGGCGAACTCTGGCGCTTCGGGTTCCAACCGCATCGACAACATCTTCGTGAACGGCACCTTGGTGCCGGCCCCGGGCGCCGCAGCGCTGATCGGCCTGGCGGGCCTCGTTGCCCGTCGTCGCCGAGCCTGAACCGACATTCACTCGATCGATTGACTCCGATCCCCACGCCGCCCGGCCACGCGCCGGGCGGCGTTCTTTTTGCTCGGCAATCCGCTAGGTTTTGCGCATGGACGCCCCCACCCTCGCCCAGGTGAACGCCCGCGTGCGCGAGGTGGCGGACCGCATCCAGCCGCTGCTTGTGCCGCATGCTGGACTTGCCCGGCGCAACGCGCATGCGCACGCGTGGCTGGGCATCAAGACGATCTTCGGCGAGGACTGGCGCGAGCGCGCGGACCTGTCCGCGGTGCTCGCCTTCATCGCGTGGATGGACGCGCACCCGAACGACGACTACGAGGCCTACGACGGGCCGGTGCGGCATCTCGCGCCCGACGAGCGCGGCCTGCTGTTCGATTGATCGCGACTCAGACGGCCTTGCGCGTGAGTGGCGCGCGCCAACTCTCGCGCGGGCGTTCCGGATGCTCGGATGCGGTCGAGGGCTTGTGCCCCTGATCCTGCGCCGCCACACGGAAGCACTCGAAGGTGGTGTCGTTCAGATAGCGACTGAACTCGCTCTGCATCTGCACCAGTCGGTCATGCATCGGACACGGCGAGCCCCCGCCGCACACGCCACCGCCGAAGGGACAGTTGCGGCTGTTGTCGGGACGCTCGAAGAGGTCGTACACCTGTCGGAAGTTGATCTCCTTCGGCGGACGCGCGAGCGCGTAGCCACCGCCGGGTCCGGGAGAGCCGCTGACAAGGCCGCCCTGCGACAGGGTGGTGAGCAGCTTCGCGACCATGGGTCGAGGCAGGGCGCGGTTGTCGGCGATGTCCACGCTGGAGAGACGCGTGCGCCCGCCGTCCCACACCTCCGCGAGTCGGCTCAGCGCAGCGATCGCGCGTTCGGTCTGCTTCCCGTACATGCTCTAGGGAATATCGACCCCGGACTCCGGAATCAAGAGTTTCAGTTCTTGATTCTGTCATCGACGCGATGTTTCGGCGTGATTCGAAATGAACCGGGCCCCGCTGAAGCGCGCTTCGGGCGACGTTCTTGCGCGACAGCAGTCACTTCGGGCCGCAAAGTCTGTGGCCGGGTTCCCTTACAATGGTCCGATGCGGGACACCTTCCTGCCCTTCTGCCGGCCCAGCATCAGTGACGAGGACATCGCCGCCATTGGCGACGTGCTGCGGAGCGGCTGGATCACCACCGGTCCGAAGGTTGGCGCGCTTGAGGAGACCATCGCCAAGCGCGTGGGGGCCAAGCATGCGATCGCCGCCACCAGCGGCACGGCCCTGATGCACCTGACGCTGCAGGCCCTGGGCGTGGGCCCGGGCGACGAGGTGGTGGGTCCCAGCATGACCTGGGTGAGCACGCCGAACATGGTGGAGCTGCTTGGCGCCACGAACGTGTTCGTGGACGCCGACCGCGACACGCTGCTGGCCTCGCCCGAGGCGATCGAGGCGGCGATCACGCCGCGCACCAAGGTGGTTATTCCCGTGCATTACGCGGGCGCGCCGGTCGACCTTGATCCAATCCGCGCGATCTGCCACGCCAAGGGCGTCACGCTGCTCGAGGACGCCGCGCACGCCATCGGCACCCACTACAAGGGCAAGGAGATCGGCGATCAGGACCCTGCGATCTTCTCGCTGCATCCGATCAAGAACATCACGAGCGGCGAGGGTGGCGTGTTGACCACCAACGACGACGCGCTGGCGAAGAAGGTGCGCCGGCTGCGCTTCCATGGGCTGGAGGTGGACGCGCACGACCGCAGCCAGCAGGGTCGCAGCCCGCAGGCCGAGGTGCAGGAGCCTGGCTACAAGCAGAACATGGCCGACATGAACGCGGTGCTGGCGCTGCGGCAATTGCCTCGCCTGGACGCGTTCATCCAGCGTCGCGACGAGATCAGCGCGATCTATCGGCGTGAACTGGCGAATGTGGACGGTGTGCTGCCGCTGGCGGATCCAAGTTGGTCGCATCGCCATGCGCGGCATCTGTTCGTGGTGCGCGTGGACGAGCGGAAGGCGGGGCTTGATCGCACGGCGTTCATGCAGGGCCTGAAGGAACGCAACATCGGCACGGGCATCCACTTCCTGGCAAGCCACACGCACCGCTGGTACCGCGAGCACCGCGGCCAATGGATGGGCACACTGCCGAACACCGAGTGGAATTCGGCGCGCATCTGCACGATTCCGATGTTCCCTGACATGACGGATGGAGACGCCATGGACGTGGTGCGCGCGATCAAGGACACGCTCGCCGGCGCGAAGGCGCGGGTCAGCATGGCGGGAGCCACGCGATGAAGAGCAGCGTGAGCGTGGTGGTGCCGGTCTTCAACGAGCGGGACAACCTGCCCGAGCTGCTGCGTCGCACCATGGCCGCGGGTCGCGCGCTGGGCCGTCCGTGGGAGCTCATCCTCATCGACGACGGCAGCCGCGACGGCAGCGACGAGATGCTGTCGCAGTACGCGCGCGAGCACGCAGGCGAGGTGAAGGCCCTGCTGCTCTATCGCAACGCTGGCCAGCACAACGCGATCCTGTGCGGCTTCGCGCACGCGCAGGGCGACATCCTGGTCACGCTTGATGCCGACCTGCAGAACCCGCCCGAGGAGATCGGCCGCTTGGTCGAGAAGATCGAGGAAGGCTTCGACGTGGTGGGCAGCGTGCGCCAGGACCGACAGGACGCGGCCTTCCGCAAGATCTTCAGCGGCATGGTGAACCTGATGGTGCGCCGCTCGACCGGCGTGATCCTGCACGACTACGGCTGCATGCTGCGCGCCTACCGCCGCAAGGTGGTCGAGGCCATGCTGACCTGCCGCGAGCGCAGCACCTTCATTCCGGTGCTGGCGAACCTGTTCGCCAAGCGCGTGACCGAGATTCCCGTGGGCCACGCCGAGCGCGCCGCAGGCACGAGCAAGTACTCGTTCTACAAGCTGATCAACCTGCAGTTCGACCTGCTGACCTGCATGACCGCGGGGCCACTGCGCCTGCTGAGCTGGGTGGGCATGGGCATCTCGGCGCTGTCGCTCGCCTTCGCCGCCCTGCTGCTCGTGCTGCGATTCGTGTACGGCGCGGAGTGGGCCGGCCAGGGCGTGTTCACGCTCTTCGCCGTCCTGTTCTTCTTCACGGGCGCCCAGTTCGTGGCGCTCGGCCTGATGGGCGAGTACGTCGGCCGAATCCACGGCGACGTGCGCGAACGCCCCCGCTACCTGCTTGACCGCGTGGTCGGCGAGACGCTCGGCGAGCGTTCCGCGGCCCGCACAACCGCCTGAGGAATCCTTCCATGCGCACCATCGTCTTCGCGTATCACGAGATCGGCGCCGCGGCGCTGCGAGCCACCCTCCGCAACGGCTTCGAGGTGGTCGCCGTCTTCACGCACCGTGACGACCCGAACGAGGGTGGCTGGTATGCCAGCGTGGCGCGCCTGGCGGCCGAACACGGCATTCCCGTGCATGCGCCGGACAAGCTTGATCACCCGATCTGGGTCGAGCGCATCAAGGCGATGAAGCCCGAGCTGCTGCTGAGCTTCCACTACCGCAACATCATTCCAAAGACGGTGCGTGCGCTCTTCGCCAAGGGCTGCCTGAACCTGCACAGCAGCCTGCTGCCCAAGCATCGCGGCCGCTGCCCCATCAACTGGGTCCTGCTGCTCGGCGAGAAGGAGACCGGCGTCACGCTGCACCACATGGGCGACAAGGCCGACACGGGCGACATCGTGGCGCAGCGCCGCGTGACGATCGCCCCCGACGCCGACGCGCGCAGCCTGACCTACCAGATGGCCCGCGAGAGCGAGGCGCTGCTGGACGAGACGCTGCCGAAGGTGAAGGCGGGGACCGCGCCGCGCACGCCGCAGGACGAGACGAAGGCCACCGTGAACGGTCGCCGCACGGCTGAGGACGGCCTGATCGACTGGACCAAGCCCGCCGAGGCGGTGCACAACCTGGTGCGCGCCGTGGCCCATCCGTGGCCGGGTGCGTTCACGTTCGCCGGCGCGCGCAAGCTCTTCGTATGGAAGAGCGCGCTGGCGAGCGGCAGCGGTCACCCGGGCGAGGTGCTCTCGACCAACCCGCTGACGGTCGCCTGCGGCAGCGGCGCGATCGAGATCGTGCAGGGCCAGTCGACCGATGGCCTGTGGACCAATGGCGAGCAGTTGGCGCGCGAGATGAACATCGTGCCGCGCATGAAGTTCGGCAAGGGCGCGGCGGGCGTGAAGAGCGACCGCCCCACGCGCGTGCTCATCCTGGGCGTGAACGGCTTCATCGGCAGCCACCTGAGCGAACGCATCCTGCAGCACGAGGGCTACGAGGTCTACGGCATGGACCTCAACACGGAGAACCTCGGCACGCTGGTGGACCACCCCCGCTTCCACTTCGTGGAGGGCGACATCAGCATCAACCGCGAGTGGGTCGAGTACCACGTGCGCAAGTGCGACGTGATCCTGCCGCTCGTGGCCATCGCCACGCCGATCGAGTACGTGCGCAATCCGCTGCGCGTGTTCGAACTGGACTTCGAGGAGAACCTGCGCGTGATCCGCGACTGCGTGCGCTTCGGCAAGCGCATCATCTTCCCGAGCACCAGCGAGGTGTACGGCATGTGCACCGACGGCGAATTCGACGAGGAGACGAGCCCCTGCGTGACCGGGCCGATCCACCGTCAGCGCTGGATCTACTCGACCAGCAAGCAGCTGCTGGACCGCGTGATCTGGGCCTACGGCGCCCAGCGCGGCCTGAAGTTCAGCCTGTTCCGCCCGTTCAACTGGATCGGACCGCGTCTGGACTCGCTGGATTCGGCCCGCATCGGCTCGAGCCGCGCGATCACGCAGCTCATCCTGAATCTGGTCGAGGGCACGCCCATCCTGCTGGTCGACGGCGGCGCGCAGAAGCGCTGCTTCACCGACGTGGACGAGGGCATCGAGGCGCTCTGGCGCGTCATCGCCAATGCCGGCGGCGCCTGCGACGGCCGCATCTTCAACATCGGCAACCCGGTGAACGAGGCGAGCATCCGCGAGCTCGCCGAGATGCTGGTGGACGCCTTCGACCGTCACCCGCTTCGCAGCCTGTATCCGCCGTTCGCGGGCTTCGCCGAGGTGGAGAGCACCCGCTACTACGGCCAGGGCTACGAGGACGTGCAGCACCGCCGACCGAGCATCCGCAACGCGAAGGTGCACATGGGCTGGGAGCCCACGATCACCACGCGCGAGAGCGTGGAGCGAACGCTTGACTGGTTCCTGCGCAAGCACGCGAAGGATCACGGCCTGACGCTGCCCGCGGGCGCGGCTTCGTCCGCGCGCGCAACCGTCGGCGCCACTCGCAAGCCCTGACACGCGCGTGACCATCGGCCTGCGCATCGACGTGGACACCTTCCGCGGCACGCGGCTGGGCGTGCCACGCCTGCTGTCGAGCCTGCAGAAGCGCGGGGTGCGCGGCACATGGTTCATGACGCTCGGCCCCGACAACATGGGGCGGCACGCCTGGCGCATGCTGAAGCCCGCCTTCGCGATCAAGATGCTGCGGAGCGGCGCACCCAGCCTGTACGGATGGGACATCGTGCTGCGAGGCACCCTGTGGCCTGGGCCCGTGATCTCGCGGCACCTGGTGCAGCAGTTGCGACTGCCTGCGCTGGCGGAGCACGAGGTGGGCCTGCACGCGTGGGATCACCACCGATGGCAGATCGGCGCCGATCGACTCTCCGACGCCGAGATGAACCGGGAACTCGAGCTCGCCATCGCCGCCTTCGTGAGCGTCTATGGCCGCGAACCCGAGATGGCCGCCGCCCCCGGCTGGCGGTTCGACGAGCGACTGCTGGCGCTGCCGGCCTCGCGACGCTTTCGCTGGCGCAGCGACGCGCGCGGCGCGGCCACTCCCTTTCAGCCGCTGCTTGCCGGTGCGCCGATCGACCAGCCACAGGTGCCGGTCGATCTTCCGACGTATGACGAGGGCGTCGGTCGCGGCAGCGGCGCGGACGAACGCTGGAACGAGAACCTGTTGGCGCGTCTGGCCGATGGCAAGCCGCACGTGCTCACGATCCATGCCGAGAGCGAAGGTGGCTCGAAGGCCGCGCTGTTCGAACGGTTCCTGGATGCGGCGCTGGCCGCGGGCCATCGATTCGAGCCCCTCGGCGCGTGGCTGGCGCGACATGCGCCGAGCGGCACCGGCCGACTGGTGCATGGAACGATCGCCGGCCGCGAGGGCTGGCTCTGCACGCGCGGCTAGACTCCGCGCCCGATGAACACCCGCGGATTGTGGCTTCAGGTCGGCGCCATCTTCGTGGCGCTCTACCTTGCGCTGCTGTGGGCGCGGCCCATGATCACGCCCGATGAGGCCCGCTATGGGGCGATGGGTGCCGACATGCTTGCAAGCGGCGAGTGGCTGAAGCTGCGCATGTGCGGATTCGTGTACTACGAGAAGCCACCGCTCGGCACGTGGCTGATCGCGGCGAGCATCGGTGCGTTCGGGCACAACGCCTTCGCGGTACGCCTGCCGTGCGCGCTGGCGAGCGCGGTGAGCGCGCTCGCTGCGGGATGGGTCGCGCGTCGCATCTCCGGTCGTCGCGAGGCCGCGCCTCTGGCCGCGATGGTGCAGCTGACCACCGCCTTCCCGATGGTGATCGGGACCGTCGCCGTGCTGGACCCGATCTTCACGGCGTTCACGTCGCTCACGCTGGCGTGCTTCCTGGAGGGAGCGATGCGACGCGATGGTGCACGACGCTGGCTGCTTGCCGCTGGCGCCGCCGCGGGCCTTGCGTTCATGACCAAGGGACTTCTGGCGTTCGCGATTCCAGCTCTCGCGGCGGGCGGTTGGGTGGTCTGGGAGGGTCGTTGGAGAAGGCTGCTCGCACTTGCGGGACTGCCGATCCTTGGTGCTGCGATCGTGGCCGGTCCGCTCGCATGGCTCCTGCACCGGAGCGAACCGGAATTCTGGCGCTACTTCATCGAGGTGGAACACTTCCGCCGCTTCGCGGCGCCAGACGACAACCAGCACGGCGAGCCGTGGTGGCTGCTGTCGCTGGTCCTTGTGGGTGGCGGACTGTTCTGGGCCGTGCTGTGGCCGCGAACATGGGGCGCGATGCGCGGTGCCGCCGACCTGCGCAGCGGCGCACGCTTCTGCCTGTCATGGATCGCGCTTCCGTTGGCGCTGCTGAGCCTGAGTTCCGGCAAGCTGCCCACCTATGTGTTGCCGCTCTTTCCGCCGGCGTCCGCGCTTGTCGCCGTCGGTCTGCTGCGATGGAGGGAGGCACGCGCCGCGTCACGCGATGGTGGCACGGCCGTCGCGCTTGCCATCGTGCGAACGCTGGCGATCGGATGTGCGGTGCTGGTCGTGACCGGCGGGGTGACCCTCGGGATTCCGCGCCTGTGGATGGAGACGGAGTGGCCGCGATGGCTGCTGCTCGCGGTCGCGTTCCTGGCATGGTCGCTGCTGGAGTCGCGCGCGCACCGCACCAGCGACGCGTCCACATGGCTGGCGCGTATTGCGTGGGTTCCGGTGCCCATGCTGATGTGCGTGCACCTGCTGTTTCCCTCGGCGCTGGTGTCAGCCACCAAGGCGCCTTGGGCCGCGCTGCAGCGACACGACGCGGCCCTGCGTCAGGCCTCGCGGGTGATCGTGAACAACACCACGGGTCATCCGGTGAACTGGTCGACCGGCCGGACCGACCTGATCCTGGTGGGCGACCCGAGCGAGTTCGACAATGAACTCGGCATCGAGGCCGAGAAGTCGCGTTTCATCTCGCACGCGGAACTGCAGACGCGCGTCCGCGAATGGCTGCGAGCCGGAAACGTGGTGATCGCGGCGGACGCAGGCACCGTGAACGCGATCGCGAAGGCGATGCCCGAACAGGTGCGCACACGCGATGTCGATCGTGAACTTGGGGTCGTGGTGCTCGCGCCGACGCGCTGACCCGCTCAGGCGCCGTGCGCCTGATCCGGATGTCGCGCCCACGCGGCCTTCACGCGATCGAAGCGCTCCACAAAGATCTCGACGAGCTCCGGGTCGAACGCCTTGCCAGACTC
>Ga0169931_10012932_pt1 | contig 11485 bp, 6 predicted proteins | sample Kivu_15m_20L_FD_129675 | JGI IMG/M metagenome (GOLD analysis project Ga0169931, IMG submission 129675) | Freshwater microbial communities from Lake Kivu, Western Province, Rwanda to study Microbial Dark Matter (Phase II) - Kivu_15m_20L... | ecosystem: Environmental > Aquatic > Freshwater > Lake ... | reverse complement strand
TTTTAATATCAAAAATATGATATAGAAGGATGAATAAGCCTTAAAGATATAATCTAGCAAAATAAAGCAATTACATAATACAAGAGTGAGTCTTACTATGACCACTTTCTTCATTAATAAGCATTTTATATATGGCTATGGTCATATTATCCTTAGAGTGCGTATGCGCATTAACGAAATAATTTATAGCATTAAATCCACCCATGCTGCATTCACTGGCAATTGCCACCAACAACAACAACCAGCCCCTTTCTATGCCTAAAATTGACTACTCCTTGGGCACTAGTGGTACTTCTGTGGAGTTGTTGATGAAACCAGTGCACGCCAGCAGTTGCTAGTCACTGCTCACCCACCAATAAACGCACAACCAACAACAATAAATCACTCTCTTCGCACAATATCTCTTCCACCATGGCTCACAAGCATAAAAAGAATCACTATACGACATGATTGACCTTTACAAGTAGAAAGAACTAAACAAATACTCGCAATTTGTGAGTTTATAGCAACACTAAAACGACTATTAGGGCAGGGTTCTAGGGTACTTTGTGAGCATATGGCTTAGACATATGGGCTACGGGTCTCGCACTAATCTCTCCCACCTGCTATCTAGAGTAAAGCTATTCCTAGGGTCATCCAACTTTTCGTCCTTCAGCAAGCTCTACAAAAACATAAACTCGATCAATATACAAGTGCACTAAAAACAAGCATTTTTCATAGAATTATGCAAAAATGGTTGGTAGCACTTTGTGAACTGTATCGTAGAAAGACCCAGTCTGATGGTGGTTGATGCCTTTAAAGAAGATAGTAAGCAGAGTAGTGGTTTGTTTGCTTCCAGGTGAGGTAGTCCATGCCACTTTAATATGATTGTTTTGAATCGTCATTCAAACACACTTATTAACAAACAAGAAAAGCTATGAATTAACAACAAAAAGATGGTTTTTCATAATGTTTGTATAGTATATAGGTTTATATTTTACATTAAGTTTGTATGTTTTTGTATTTGTATTGTATATGATGTTGTTTGTATTGTATATTATGTTGTTTGTATTGTATATTATGTTGTTTGTATCTAATATTATGCTTTTATGTTTGTTTTATATATAAAAAGCGCCTCAGCCGAGAATCGAACTCGGGTCTTCCGATGGACAGTCGGAGATTCTACCACTAGACTACTGTAGCTTCCATACACTCTCATCAGCCACAACCATTTGTAAAACCCCATATACAAATATTTATATATATCAACCATCCTATACAAAATACATAATTTAGCTACAATATTTGCAACAAATAATCCTTAATCATCACAACAACTGTATTCGTCACTAATTTACGATAGAACACTACAAACAATATACAGATGTTGTTTAATTCTAATAATACATAAACTATGCCTAAAATATACTAAATTCATCAAGTTTTTATGTTGGCCTGAATCCTTTGAATGGCCTATCCCAAGTACTACAACTACGCCTTTACCCTAGGATCTTTCTGCTTCTAAAAAAATGCATATAACTGGCAGTACCTTCCTAGCACATCAAACTTTATATTCGACTGCATTTTTCTCAAACAAACACAACATAAATGCATGGGCTTGCTTGAGCTTTATTCTAAGTGGTTGCTGCCATTCATGAGGCACTTGTAGAATACACAGTGTCTTACTCCGAACATGTGTGTGATCTAGTGACCCATCACTCCCATCGACCTGAACCTTATCAGCCCGTAGTCTATCTTGTACTGTTTTTATTAGAAAAATCGTTAGTCGTAGCGTGCAAATGAGAATACGCCTGTCCTTTCACGAATACTGGCCAATCCGAACACAAAGTTCCACTCTTCCTGGGGGTAGAGGTCAGTCATGGCCACTCCTACTAGGCAGAATGCGTCTTTAGGGAGATGTTTTTTTAGCAAAGTGAGTATATCTCTTGCATTAAACTGCTCTTTCTAGGTGTAAGGGTTTATTCTTTTGGCTATTTATTTAGTAGTTTGCAGTTGTTTGTCTATCTTTACTTTCATCGGGTAGAAAAAACACTAGCAGTATTATCTCAACTCCCCCAAAAACTGTTAGTCTATTGCCTATAAGGGCTTAATGTATATAACGTTTCTCTTTTAGTCGACTACGTTGTGCATCTGCCCAACATAGGCGTCGTAGCTTTGACCTTATTCTTCGTGTTCGTATAGCCACTATCCGGGTTTGGGCTGTTCCATGGGCTGAAACATGTCTTTTATGCTTTAGAGAGACTTCCTGAGTCTGTAGGGCAGGCCTGGGAGACTGCCTAGTGCCTGTTTTCTGAGTTAAGCGTTGGGCACTTTGTAAAATTACTTCATTATTCACTATAAAACTTGTAATTCTTTGACTAATCTAGCATACAGCTTACGTCCACTATAATATAGTGCATAATTGCAATCATTATTATAATAAGTTTTAGTAAAGATACTGATTTATTAGTGATTGATACTATATATATTGATTCCTTTGTTATTTATGCTAAGTCGGCTGTTTTTTATAGTCGCACAATAAACAGCCTACAATACATATGAGTAAGCAAACAAATTCTATTTCATAGCCTCATATAGTGGCCATTTACATGCGCAACAGCCAAAAAAAAGCCCGCACCGTAAAAGTGCCAAGGACTACTACTGGTTCAGTTTTAACCTAGATTGCTTCTTAAAAGATGCGAGTGCCCAAAAACCACATTAAGTTGTTTTTAAGAGGTCACTAGGTATAGCCTAGCTAGCAGGTTGTGCTAAAGGAAAAATACATTCTTCATGTGGTTAATATGCTCAACGTGCTCAACCAGCAGACCATAAGTATCAGCGTAAAAAGACTCAAAGGACACAGCATCAACAAATTTACCGTCAAATCTAATGAAAATATAGGATAATTTGTAGCAAACCATCTTGAGCCCATATTTGAAAAGCCAAGTGATGATTTGTTCTTGGTGTATACTGGAAAACAGTTGGACCCTACTAGAACATTTGAGGAAGAAAACGTGTAGAATTTATCGTAGTTGTTGTGTATTAGTCTAGACGACGACTACTTCGCACAGTAAGATGGCAATACTGCAGTGCAGGCGAGAGTAGTGAAGAGCAAGTCCGACGAAAATAATAAAAACAGACCATCCAATGCATAAATACAAGAATAGCATGCAAAATATGATTTAAAAGGTGGTTAAAAGTAGTCAGAGGTGGTAGTTGCTAATAGAAACATCAAAATGAACAACAATACTTAGAATGTTCAGGTCATTCTGGCTTCAGGGAGAGAAAACACAAAGAATTAAGAATAAACTCAAGGAAAAACTAATTTGTAGCATATTGCTAACATACAGCCACATAATAACCAAAACGCTCTTGATGCTAGAGTGTAAGAATAAGTCCAACAGCATACTTAATCACTCCCCTAACTTAAAATAGTAAAATAGTAGAATGATTTGCAGATGAACATGGCTTAGATTGACAAAATGATCAACGCCCAGGCTGCCAACCTGCACCTCAGCAACGACCTGATCGAATAGCTCAACAACAAAGACTCATAAAACCACCCCTAGCCTATTCCCTCTTCCAATTAAAAAATAGTTTTCAGGGCTGGAGATCTCATATACAGCGGATAAATACACGAACTTGAATCATAGAACATGCTGACAAGGATACTGAGTGACTTTTAGCCGCTACTAGCCAGCAACTCAGTTGAGTTCAAAGAAGAGTTTAGGCAGTTTCTTCCCAAATAAAAACACCAAGAACGTTGATAAACTCTATTCATTTTCATACAAATAACTAAGTATTTATGCTTTTATTTAGATTAGTATAGTGTTTTGTTTGTAATGCTATTATCATGGTTAAAACTATCACATTAATCATCTCAAATTAGGGTTTATATGACTCTTCATCCTCGGTGGCAGTCCTACATTCAAAGTCTGAGCTATTGGTCCTTGGTTGATGTGTCCAAGTCCAGTGACTACCATCATTCCGAATCCTCCAAGCGGAGTTTCCTAGGTTTTCTTTTAAAAAGCAGTTTTCTTCATTATTCTAAAGTTCTTGTCCTTCGACTTGTCCTTATTCATCGAGTAGTTTCTCTTATTGCTGCCTACTACGCTACTTGATGTTTTTGATGTGGTTCCGTTTATCTATAAATTGCTGAGTTTCTCCTCGATCTACCCCTCCTCTCTGGAAGACGCAAGTTATACTGTTTTCTTTTTGGGTTTGCCTACCTTGATTTCCATGGCCTAGAAGTAACCAGGACATAACAACTGCCCGTCTATCTCGCAGTGGTACTACTGGTTGCTGAGCATTGACAAAAAACACTACTAATGGACAGCGTGACCACAACTTAACCGTTTCATCAGGTCGTTCCCTGGTGTTTTGCACCTCATACAGACCTGTCTAGATAAGATATCGTTGCCAATAACAGCGAAAGAGGAAGACTACTGCGTGGCTGAGTACTATCTCAGAGTAATGAACAAATCAACTACGAACTGATTGTTGCTGATCTATATAGATCTCACAGGTATGTCCTTAGTTGGTTGAAAAAGGTGTTTTTTTGTTTTTTTTACTCTAAGTGGAGCCACTTGCCAAGCTTAATTGCGAGCATTTTTGGTAAAAAAGTGTTAGTGTTATACGTGATGGTATCCATCAAAACACAGTTTACAGAGATCGTAGTTGCTGACCATTAGACATTTGAAAATGCTTCCTTTGATGGGTTTTACTCCACAACCACGACACAGGGTGCCTTGATGGGTCGAAAAACGAGCCTACCAGCGTTATAGATCTTTGAAGATGATGACGGTTGGGTTGAAAAAGAGGGATCTGCACATGGGGCAGCTCACGGGCAGACCTGAGTCGTGTTTGTGTTTAGTCCATATTTTGAAACATTTTGTATGCATGCTTTTGTGACATGTTTTGCAGGTAGAGTAGCACTAGTTATTCATTTCCTAGTAACAGATGGGACACATTTCGTCCTACTACAAGGGCGGAAAGTCATCTTCTTCTAATTGCTCGCTCTTTATCATTGGAGTTGTCCTCCTATAACTGTGTTTCTTTGTTTATTATTTCTTTTTCTATGCGTATTTTAGCCTTACTAGTCCCTCTAGCTATGAGTCCAGGTAGCTGGCTGTGTTATTAGGTGAGTACCTTGCCATAGAATAGGGTTGTTTTGTGGCACTTTGAACCTTTTAAGTAACACATAAAGCGTATGAATACAGTGATCGTGCTGAACTACGCCACAAGAACAACTAATCGTAAAGCCTATGGTCACCTACATCCACTCATATCTACTTTGAACTTGTTATCAGATTCGTCTTTGAAAACAAAACTAGTGGGTCCTGTTTAGTGCACCAGGTAGAGCTTGTACTCGTTGGCCACGGGAATCATCTGGGTTATTAGGGGTGTTGGTTTGTTTCGCCATGGAACTGACCTCGACATTATATGTTATCAAACTGTAATATCAACGAATACCATCAAACAACTGCCAACTCAATATGAAACAGACCATAAAATCAATTAATTTATTGTTAAAAACTGTTTTTAATAAGATAGATAGCTTAGCATATGTAAATTTGTTTATATTTTATTATTTTTCTATGATAAGCAAGAGTAGACATCAGTTGGTTTTAAATATGAGATTTTATATGTTTTTTTGTTAACTCTTGAAAATATTGCTGATGAGCTATACTCTTTGTTGCGTTTCCTGCCACTTGAAGCTGGGCAAATCATCGATGCTGAGTCTCAGCACTATTTGGTAGAATTCCTGCACGTGTCTAAGCACTTTGCTGAACTTTTCTGAGATCTTGAGTCCTTCCTGCTATCTTTCTTGTTATTTTTTGTTGGGCCTGTCGATGAAGCCGTAGAATATGATGTTATCTAGCATTTTGTGGTGATTTGCTTATAATTCGTTGAGATCTTTTATCATCATTCTCAGCACCCTTACCTGCTTGCTTATGACCTTCATGAAGAAGTAATTTTAAAAGGTAACTAGGAAGTTTGTTATGAAATACCTTACAGAATATAAGATATGGGCCATGCTCATCTCGGCAGACACATCCTAGCCCTTTCTTTATCTCTGTCTTAGCTACTTGTTGTAGCTGTTAAGAGTTTTCCAAGCAAGATTCACCAGACTGGCACAGTGCTTGAGTTTGATCACAAAACTAAATATTTGAATGTATTTTGACAAGTGGATATACGAGAAGTAGGGTTCGAGCAGTGAGGGTAGTTTTTGGAACTAAAAACCTATATGGTCCCATAATCTATCTTCGAAAAGGTTGATTTGTGATTGGGAAGAGTGTGTTTGATAGAAAGCTGGCTATAATTTTTGTATATTTTAGAGGGGCGTATCTAATAGTAGGCACTAGTTGAAATGTTTGAGGTGGATGACTGAATCAGTACCTATGCACAAACGAATGAATTCCTATGTTTTTTAGCCATCTCCAGACATAAACACAAGTCGCATGAACTATACAATAGACCAGATCTAGTATTTCTATATAATAAGAAACTTCATGGTTTCCTAGACTATGCCTATTTGTTGGGATATGATGTCGTTGACGCAAATAGACAAACAAGTAGAAAGGTCGATTTATTTATTGAAAGATAAAGCAACGGCCCCACCCTCATAGTCGTTTTACTACTAAATTGATTACTATGATTTTTACATTTATGAGTCAGATTAGCTTAGGATAGACTGCTTTTGTTTTAGTTTGAAGTAGGACATCGTTCGGGCCATATCTTACTCTATTATAATCGAACTCTTCTCTCTTCGTTTTAACAACAAATCAGATGATTTGGCAAGAATATCCTCTTTAGATATTGATTTCTTAGACTATACTTGCTACTCACTCTCGATTAGCTATCTTTTAGAGTTGACCTCAGCCCCTTAGATAATATTGTTTTATGACTGAATCGACCAGTTTTTATCAAGCACAGGTTAAACTAATGGTTTTTTATCTGACTTGTCCGACTACTAAGGGACTATCTACACGACCACCTATCCTTATCTATCCTCAACAAGGTATGTTTATACTGCATTTTTCGTGTTATTTTGTATGACCTATGGCTACACATCCATAGACTAATTTTTAAGTTGTCTTTCTAGCTATTCTTTTTGCTTAGCCAAAGCTTGTTTTTACTTAAGAGCAGCGTTAAGCAAAGCCCCTTTTTCTTTTTATTTCTACAACTCTTGTATGAGTTTTTTTCTTTCCTGTATGGCCTTGAGTTATCTCTGCTGTCTTTAGAACTCAGCCCTCACTTTGGCCTGTTTTTGCCTCTTCCTTGCTATTTATTCCTACCTCTGTGCCTCCATCTTGGTCTTGATCTCCTCTAGACTCTTTACTTTCTCTTAATACCTTTTTTACCTTTATATTTGCAATTTAGCCCTGTATCCTTTTCTTATTTTTTATATCATTTTTCTTTTTCTTTCAAAACAGTTCTCCCACCTGTGCTCGTACTACTATAAAGACTGTAGCTTATAATGAACTGCCATCTACTCCTTCATCTTGCAAATAAGATACAATTCGTTGTTTTATTTCTTAATCAGCCCCAGTTTTTTGCTCACAAACACCAACAACTCCTTGCAGCTCTAGAAGTAGTACTTGAGGTATACCTAATTACTCATCTATATGGCTGTTGCCTACTCGAACAACAACTGGCTCAAAATGGCAAGAATGGGCTTGAAAACTGCCTGTTGCATTCGTACCAGCATAGGCCTTATTTCCATGTTTACAGAGTCGCTGAATTTGGTTAGTTTGGTTATTTCTTTGAAAATGATGTATTCTGAGTTGAGAAAACGATAGTCGAAGTCATCAAAAGACCTCTAGTCCTACTTGATATACTACTAATTCAGTAGAATACTATAGATAAGGTCGATTTATATTTTGAGTTTGTCAAGTTGTAGCATAAATTACATGAAAGTGCTATTGGATGCACTCATTAGTACTACTTACTCAAAGTTAATAAGGATCTACTACACTTATAGGCCTATATTGATGATTGTATACTGAGTTAGTAGTAGATCTTCCTGAACTTTCGTGTCCGTATGTACTACATGGCCACGTCGATTCGACTGCGTTTGCAAGCAATATCAAGCGCATCCTTCATCCTAGGTTTAAAACTACTGCCTTCATACTAACAAATATACGAAAATCGTGCTCAAGACGATATTTGCCTAACTAAATACGCCACTGTCTCGTACCATAGTCCAACGAAAACAGCTAACACTACACATTCTGCATCATTTTGGATATTTAGCCCAGCACGAACTTGTCAGTGAGGATGACCTTGAGCTACTAGGCAGTGTTGAGCTAGAGTTAGGCCTAGTGGAGGGCTAGCTAAGCGTGCTCAATGTATACTTCAAAATACTTTGACTATTTTAGGGTTTAAGGAAACTCTATATCGATCAGGGCTTACCTTGGTCCTACCAACCCGCACTGCGACGCCTGTACTACCCTTCCACTCTGAACAACTACTAGTAGTTCCACAGAATAGAAGGCTGCTACTATTGATTCTCGCCAGACTCGATCTTGCTAGTCTACAAGCCCATTCTATTGTTCTATATTCCTATTTTGCTTGCCTCCATACCTATTTTATTCTCCTATGTGTTCATTCTGTTTTCTTCTATGAGCATTAGTCTTTCTTCTTAGGATTGCACTGACTCTATTTAAAAAAAGTACTTTCCTCTACTCTACTCCCCCTTATCTATCTCCTTTATCCTGCTTATAGATGACACTCCCAAGTAAGGATTTGGTATTTCTTCCTTCATAGGTTAAGGATCTTCATAGAGGGATGAAAAAAGCCTATTTTGTGGTTATGGAGTGACTACATTCAGTCTAAATAAATTCTATGAAGGTTGTATATGTCTGAATGCGCCCATGAAAGGAGGAGGCTTAGGCACATCTATTTCTATTTACCTGGGCCTAAAATACTCATTTTGCTTATAGTTTGTGCTTCCCTGGGTCTACCTGGACCATCCTGCCTGCTCTCCCGCCTCTGTTCTAAACGATATTTTGAATTTATGTCTTTGTTAGTTGCGGTGATCGAACTCAGCCCAGGCCTACCGAGCATTTGCCACTCCAGTTAGATTAGAATGGTTCTACTGAGCTCTAAATATGTTGTTGTGATCGAGAAGGGGTTGATTGTAGCACTTGCTCCATGACTACTTGAGGCCTTGGTAGTATTAAGGAGTGTTGTAGCCTGAGACTGGGTATACTGCGTGGAGTCGTTATGGATTTGGTGGCAAGGGGTCAGATGTGCTGTTATGGAGGTTAAAGTGTGACATTTGATATTATTATAGAGTTTTCTCAGCCAATTATTCAAAATCAATACAAACACAACTATACAACTAGATAGCTATACAATATACAAAGAAATATATCAAAACAATAAGAGTTCTTTGTAAAATAATCAAAAAATTAAAGAAAAATAAGCAATTATGTAAGTTTTACATATCAAAATGGTTTATGATTGTATGTTTGAATCATAATTTAAATGATGACTGCTTAGATAAACCTGAACCGTCTCGATTAGTACATCGGCTCTTTCTACGAGTAAACAATTGATGCCAAAATCGCATCTTCACGCAAAATACTACAACTCTTCCAAGACTTCAATCACCTCTAAGCACTACTCGAACATGGTACCACACTTAATATACAGATTCTTTGCTACCAGTATTGAGTCGCACTCTTGGATAAAATCACAAACGAAATATCGATCTCAGCGTTAATATTTTGTCAGTTTTTTACATCTTGTCCAACTATCGGCAGTTCCAGGACCTTTTGACATAGAACAAGGTAAAAGAAGTAAGACATAGGTGGGAGTCACTATAATGTAAGTATTGTAGCACCAAATCCAACGATTCGACCTTATGTACAGCGAGTACATCTAAATGTGGCGCAAAAATAACTAAACCGATCGCATTACTGCCCGTGCACAGCTAAAAAAACTCAATATTCTGATATGGAAACAAGACAAGTTATTCTACGTGTGTCTCAACATACTTTTGAACATAAGTTGCAACCCTAATATTGAAAAAAAGATGAAAAAAGCAGGCCTCGTTCAAATGCTAGTACGTTGCTTGGAGAGAAACGATTTTCATTTGCTGATCGTTGCTTTGGGTTTTTTGCGTAAATTGTCAGTGATAGGCGAGTATAAGTAACAAATGGTAAGAATATATGTATTCAGTTGGGAGTGGGTCTTATATAAAAATTGTAACGTTTCTTCACTTGTGACAACTAGATCCTTTTGAATTTTTCATTATTGATATACTACAACCTTTGTTTTGACAAAAAGGCAAGGGAAAGCGTAGAGAAAGCTTCGTTGATTCCCAAATTTGTTCATTTGTTGGCCCAGGACTCACCTAACCGCATGACAGCTCTCAACATATTGTATTTGATGTCGACTGACACTGGAATTAGATTCACTTTGGCCTATACTAACTGCATGGACTACGTAGTCAAACTCATCCTAGCACCACATCCCAACATCGGAGCAGTAGAGCTGATTGCTTTAGCTATCAATCTGTCCTCTAATGCTAGAAACGTATAGCACCTGGCTCCTTAATAGTTCTTTAAAATACTCGATAAAGCTATTAAAGTATAGGACCCTTCTTTGCTTAAATTTTGCAAAAATGTGCTTAGATCGAGCAAGTCTTAGTAGTTGCATATGGGCATGAAATCGTGTGTGAGGGACAAATTGATGAAAAGTGTGATGACTAAGACCAAAAAACCTGATCTTTGCTTGTAGATAATAGGCATTATGGCTGCTTGCAAACTCAACAAAGATTGGACTGACGTATTGCTTGCTAATGAGAAATTCGTTGATTTTTTGTAAAAAACAATGGTGAATGGAGTAACCTAAGACGACATATTGCTGGAAACAGTAATGCTGATATCGAACATATGCACTTAGGCCGAGTGTTGTAGTCTTATCTAACGTAAAATACACTTTATTTAGAACTTTTCTAGCCGGTACTAACTCTTTTCTTAGGCAAAGACTACGATCCTGAGTTCCTTTGCCAGATTCTTTACTCGATATATTCCTTTATTTTCCACGGAGTAGGTCTATAGCGTATTCTGAACGAAGGAGCCGTGCTTATGCGCATACTTGAACTGATATAGGACCCTAACTAAGGAGTGAGGTAGATGAATGACCAGGTGCTGACTATTTTGCGGTAGACTGATGACATTGAGCTGAACGAGAACATAAAGCAGAGCAAGTTTTACCAGCACAACAAGAAGTGGCTGACTGAGACCTAGGGTATCCACGACTGGGTGTACGACAACAATCCATATGGCTTCAATGAAGAAATGCTGGATCCGAGAATGTGGGAAAGCGATGATGACTACGATTGATACATACACAGTTAATCAATAAAAGAAATGTTTCTTTTTATTTTTATTAATCTGCTATTATTTTTTAAATTACTATAAGATTTATTCTTTGTTTTTATAATCGTCCGTGAGTTTTGTATCATATATGATTCTATAATAGTATTGTGTAT
>Ga0169931_10012931_pt1 | contig 11485 bp, 4 predicted proteins | sample Kivu_15m_20L_FD_129675 | JGI IMG/M metagenome (GOLD analysis project Ga0169931, IMG submission 129675) | Freshwater microbial communities from Lake Kivu, Western Province, Rwanda to study Microbial Dark Matter (Phase II) - Kivu_15m_20L... | ecosystem: Environmental > Aquatic > Freshwater > Lake ... | reverse complement strand
TGAGCTATTATGATTAGGATTTGTTTTACATAAGGTAAGCGATGTAGTTTTAGGCTTACTTCAGTTTCTGCTCTAGGAAGTTAAGTTGTTAGCTCAAAGCTACTACTTATGCCGATTTTGCTGTCTTGCTTTACGCTAAACTTGTCTAAGCTTGCTGGATTTTAGTTTTCAACAAAGAAATCTCTTTTTCTGCTACGTTAAGAGATTCTTCAGACTTAATCAATTTATTTTACACTAATTTCTTCTAACTGTCTGCAGCGACGATGGTGGCTTGAGCCTACTTGACTACTTCTTGAATAACAACAATATTTTTCTAAAGTTAAGCAACCCTCAGTTCTAATACTCTCGTTTCCTATGTACTTTTTACAGGTTATTGTTTGTTTTCAGAAAGATGTAGGATATAAGATTATGCTTATTGTAGTTTGGTGGTGAAATAAGCAAGCGATTCAGTCAATTAGACTATTCGTTTTTATTTTGTTTGTATTGATGTTTCTTTTTCTTGAAGATTAATCTGATATAGGTCAGATAGTTTCTACTTCTACATCACAACTATTTGTTCAGCTGCTTTTATTTGTATTCTATACTGCTATATTTCTTGAGTATGTCTATCGTTGCTTAGTAATATATATTGCTAGGCTTAAATCAATTTATTTTGATAAAAAGCAGCTTATTCTTTCAATTTCCTTTAATTTTACTACAAAACTCGTATATTTTCCATATAGTTGGCTAGCACAATCTATTGTTCTGAAACCTTTTGCGGAGATTGTACTCTTTCTCCTTCCAACAACAACAACTTTTGAGTAAGTTAACTAATATGCCCCAATCTCGATTAATTCTATTGCATTAACAAATTGATTTCTTGTTCAGAATGGATATCTTTTTATTTTTGTTATTTTAGTTATCTTAATAAACTATCTTTCTAGCTTATGGTGATGTCTCTGTTCTTGACGCATTATTTAAGTTCTTGGATTGTTTTTTATTATTAGATTACTATTTGATTCAATTTGATTATTTATTGTTTTTGGATGGTGTTGTCTTGGGTTGTTTTTTAGAGGATTGTTTTGAATTTTGACATGTTTTGTTAGAGTTGCTAGTTCATCGCAAGTAGTTATTGATCTTATTTGGTTATTTTAACGTATTAGGTTATCTTTGTTTTAAGTCGAGTCATCTAAAGTTTGTATTATTCCTATTGTGCCTGGCTCTAGGCAAATGTTTTTTGAAGAGTTATGAGCTAGGTGTTGAGTTGTTGTTCTTAGGCGATTTTGAGATCGAATTATTTTTGGATGGTGAAGATGTACTACTATGCTTTGATTAGTTGTTGCTCGAGGGCTTACTTTTATCTACGGATCTAGATAATATCAATATTTTATGTAGGTTTTTGTTGGTTTTGAGCTGATGATTTTATTTTTTGTTCATATTATGTTATTTTTAGTTAGTATTGCCTTTGGAGATCAGAGCGGCTCACCTAGATTGTTCTGATTGTTTCTTTTAAAGTGTTGATTTATCTCATTAAGCTATCTGAATCTTATTTGTTTTGTGTGAGCTGAGAAATTGTTATTTTTTGTTGACTTATCTATCTTTGGTATTATCCTTGACCACTCTGCAAGTTTCTGATAGTATCATTGAGAGACTTGATCTGTAGATTGAGTTCTACTTGATTTCTTTCATATCCATTGATACTTTGCTTGAACCTATGAACCTACAACTAAAGTTATTCCGAATTATTCTTGATCGAAGCAACCGACATACCCTAGATATAGGTCTGTGCTTCCGATAACTTGCTATGAATACTTTGATTATCTTGAAACACTCTACTATATTCTTGTTGCAAAATCGCAAGTTTTTACTCGAGTTTAGCATTATTAGTTGAACTTTAAACCTGTCTTCTTAGGCTAATATTGAGCTATTCTATATTTTTCCTAAGTTATATGTTTTATGACTACTTGATTAAAAGTATATTTTTTGTTTTTTTTAAGTCTTATTCAAAATATGATGAAGATGATAATGAAGCAGCTAGCTTAGTGTTTTAGAGTTTGAGGATCTATATGCTTGAGTTTTGGTTGATGTAGGTGGATTAATATTATTTTTTTGAGGTCTATTGCTATCTTAATTGCCGGCTTATTTTTTATACTTGACTTTCATATTATTTGATAGTTTGTTAATTTTTGTTCAGTTATATTTGATAGTTACTGATGGTTTTCTTATTTTAAAGTATTTTCAAGTTAAGCGAGTTATTTTCTACGATTTTATTGGTCATTTTTTATTGCAACTCTTCAATCCTCTTGCTAAGTTGTTCCTTCTAAACCGACCAGAGTTAAGATTGGTTGGTATAATGCAACAAACTTTCCTCTACGTTTCTTAATCTTGACTAAAGTTATATGATGAGTTGTTATCTTTGAGGGTTGGATAGTGGTTGAGTTGGTATGCTGATTTTTTATTTTTAACTCAGGGATAAGAGTTATGTTTTGAGTCGTTTTATTTATTATTAGGATTTGAAGGTTTTCATTTATTTTTAGAATTTTAGGCGTTTTGTTTATTATTAATGCTTAGCTGATCTAGTCTACAGCTATGTTTTTAATCTTCTTATCTATTGCTAAAGCATACCACTTTTACTCTAATACTAATGCCTAATTGTCTAAAACTGCTAATAACCTGAAGAATTATTATGCACAGTCTTATTCTTTCTAATCTCTTCAGATAGCCTAGTGATCTCAGCTTCATATTAATTCTTTATCCTTTTGATTTGTTGCTAGGATCTAGTTTTATCGACGTTATGATCAATTTTTATTTTTTTCATATCGAGCTAGTATCGCATGGTGAGGGAATCTTGCTATAGTTTTATTCTTTTCATTTATAGTTAGAATCTTGAGATGGTTGCTTCGTGGTTGGATTTTAGTCTTTTTATTTATTAGACCAGGATTAGTTATTTTTAGGAAGAGAGGTCGATAGTTGTTGTCTTGGTTTTGGTTTTGGATTAGTGCTATTTGAGTATTTTGGTAGCAGATGATATCTAATAAGCTTTTAAACTTTAATTCTAAGCCAAAAGAGTATTGATAGTGATCTGAAACTGATTGATCTGAACAACAAATTGCTGGAGCTATCCATTTTTTAGAGCCAAGGCAAGTTTTAACCCTCGATTTTACTCCTGCAGCAAAAGATATGCTTTTCTGAGTTAATGTAGCTAATAATCTCGCTATTCGGGCACTTAGGAACGGGTGATGACACGAATTTATCGTTTGGGTTGTGAGTTGGATCTCAAGTAAAAATTTTATTTTGTTTTTGGTGAGACTTGGAGTATGGGTTGAGGGCTGAATCTGAAATGAATGTTGGAATTCGATTGGTAGACTTGTGACTGACTGTTTACTTTCAGTAAAGTCTGCTAGGGTACTACTTGCGTGCCAGGCCTTGAAGGCACAAAGCTAAGATTGAGCTATCTCTTTGAAACTTTTTGTAAGTTGGATGGCGGGCTAGGTCTGAAATTAAACGTCTTATCTTGCGCTCTAGAATATCTTATAGCCGATTGAGAAGATATAGGTTGTGGGTTGACATTTTATAGAGTTTTAAGGCTCCGTGAATAGTTGAGTTTTTAGCGGGCGGAGTTGATGTCTTCTATCATTTGTATGTTCTAGATTGCGACTTAGGCGATGTTGTGGCCTGGATGGGGAGAGGGGTACATATTGTTCTTTATTTGGCGTGGATGGCGGTCTGGAAATCGTAGGGGTCGGAAGGGATATGCTCGTGCATGCTTAATAAAAATTACTAAATCAAACATAAATACATATATTAGTAAATAAGATCCATGAATATAGTAAAATAAGTACGATTAGATTATTAATGTAATTAAATATGGTTAGAAGTGGACAATCACTGTCATTTCTTATTGATCCTCGTCTGCCTCTGAGTAGTGTAATTGGTCGGACTGGCAACCCTCTAGACTTGTTTCTGATACTTCCCATCCTTATTCACATGTATAACAATCTTCTCAGGTTCCTAACTCTTGATCTTCGTCTAAATTTCCCTCTTCTGCATAAAACCTTGAATAAAATCAAGTTCCTTTTCTTGATCCTGTATCCTCTTAGCAAGTTCTTATCTTTCTTTCTTGTATTTGATCTAGTTATCTTGGTATTGTTTTATGCATGATTAATATTATTTTATAGCGTGGTTGTGGTTTTATTCGAAGATGTGGAATTATTGGAGAAGTACTGTGTTGTCTTGTTTTAATTTCTGGCATTAGAGTTAGAGTCCTGGGTCTGGGAAATTAGGTTAGATGTATTTGTTTACTACTTTTTATACTTATACTATTTTCTAAACAATACGTTATACCTAAACTGGTCGTTATATGTATACTGGCTAGATCTTCACCTATGTTTTTATCTTACGTGCAACCTAGAGTTAGTTTGTAAGTTGGTCTACTTTGCTAGAAAGATTGGATATTGTTGCTTTGCTTTTTTGGTATAATTTGTCAATTTATTAGAACTAATTTTTGGTGCTGTTGAGATGCATGTCTCCTTATTTTTTCAGTTTTTAGTATTTGTGTTGCAGTTGTTCGGCTAGTTATGTTTTACTGTTTAGTAGAGATTTTAGTTTTTATACCTAGGGGACGATAATTTGATATTTTTTCTAGAACTATTTGACCTTATGCCTTAGATGCTAGTTCTATGCATCTAGTTTCTGGATCTCCTATTGATACTGCAAAGCAATTCTCTTTCTGAGCTGAGTGATTTCTTCTTCAAGTCGTACCTCGAAATCTCTTTCGGATTTGTTGCCTCGACTTCTCATATTCTGCAACAACGAATCTTTTTCTCCAAGTGCAGTTTATTGCGCTTTAGTTTTATTTTTAAGAATCTAATTCTATTTCTAAATAATTTTCAGCCTGGCCTCGAGGTTGACGATCCTCGCCGACTGGTCTTTTATTTGTGAGTTCTTTTCGTTGACGATAGCAGTTTGTTCGTTCTCTTTTCTGTTGAATTATTGTTGCTGTATAGGGGTAAAAATACCATGATGGAGGAGCATTAGGCGTAGAGATTTTACTTGAGTTTGCCGAGGTCGTTGGTGGATTGTTTTTGAAGGCAGTTGTATTTTTACTTCCAGTATTCGCGTTATTCTAGTAGTTGGTTGTCGAGGGTGAGGGTGGTTGTTGCGGGTTGGCAGTAGCAGACGCAGGGGGTGCTGTTAAGCATGAATATAGAAATATTTAAAAATTATTAATAGATGCAATAAGATGCCGTTATTATTAAACGATCTATAAATAAAAAAAAAGATTAGGAATGAGTTTTATTTAATTGAATAGAGTTTGTTGAGGAAACTCTTTGCTTTTGATAAAAATAGAAAAACCTTATTAAAAACGTTAATTTTTGTCTGAAAAATGTATTAGAATCGATTACTACGGTATTGATCATCAAAAGCATGAAACTATTTTTAAAAATTAATTTACTTTTATTTTGATTCTATCGTGGACAAAGGTATAATCTTTTAATATAGGCTAGCTTAAATTCCATGAAGAAGTCTCTCTAGTTCCCTCCCAAAATCCATTACAACTACAGCACTGAGCTATTCCCATCTCAGGGTCTCACCTGCACTAGTGCTAGAATGACCACCTCCTTATCTTTTTAAAACAGATCTCATAACGCATTAGGTAACTCCTGTGTTTTTTCAAATAGTATTAGTGGAGGCAGCCCTAATCAAGTGCTATGCGTGCCTTTGGGATGTGGCTTCAAGGAATATGCACAGATGCAGGTTAACGGATAGAGTGAAAGAATTTAAGATCCGCCACTATATCATGAGTGTCGTGAAAAGCTAATGGAGATCTCTCCTGAATGTAAAGAAACTCACACTCTGAATAGTGTTAATTTTGAAAGCCAGAAGTTGATTAAGATGCGTGTGCCCCAACCGACTCCAGGTCGGGAAATATCCTTACTGAAACTGACAAAAAATAGACCCTAGACTGAACCCTCAGAAAGTAAAAAATAATTCATCTAAATCCCAAAATTTGAAGAAAAACATGAAAATGACTAAGACCAGTTCATTAACATCGAAAGAAAGAATTCGATCAAAATAATCAGTCCTGTATCGATCTAAAAAGGATTTAAAATAGATTTGCAATCTAAAAAAGATTCTAAGCGTGGTTCTTTAGTCAGAAAAAATACTTTGGCCAATAATTCTCCTATGAAGAAATCGATAAAAATATCTAAAAAGAATACTTTTGTTTCTCTTTAAAAACCTCCCTATTCGAAACAATTTTAACAATAATACATCACTAACTAAAATCGAGATATAAATTTGAGGGTTTTTTGCTAAAGAAGTACTGTAAAGTTATCAAACAAAAAATCGTATCTTCCCTGTGATTTATTCGATACAAAAAGCATCAATAGTAATCGCTATTTTGATACCGATACTTAGCTAAAACAAAAAAAAATAGTGTTCAAAAATGTTTAGATAAACGATACGACGATCAAACATGATAGATGGGAATAAAAAAACGAGAGTTTTCCCAACATATTTGCTGATTTTTCAAAAATCGACTAAAGAGATGATTCTAGAATAAACAAAAATGTAGTCGTTCATTATGAGTTCTAGCCAATACTACCTGCCAATTTGACCAAAAGAGATTCATAAAAAAGTTCATCATAAAAAGTTTTTAGCAAAATTTACTTACTGGTAGTTATGGCTCTGATGCTGTTATTGTTGCAGTGTTTTAAGTGATAAATTTATTTACTATTGCCATCATCATAATATCAAGTCAAATATATCAATCATTATATATTTATTTACTTTCTCTCATACTCGTAGATCTCCAATGCTAGAGCCTTGAACTCCCGATACGCATAGAAATTAAAATATACGCAAATGATTGAAAATATCAAGCATCCCATTTTGTAGAATCCACTCGATGAAAAATATGATTGATACGATCCATTCTGCAACGTCCTAGCCATCTTGATAACCCATTAATTACTTATTGTAGCAAGCTGAAAATGATGGCGACGTTGAGACATTGGTTGATCAAACAGTAGTAGAAAGCGAGGGTGCGCCAGCTGAGCAAATAGAACAAACTGCTAAGAAAATAAAAAATCAAGGTGGTTTAAAATTATTGTGAGGGGATTTTAAAGATACCTGATAAGATTGTTATGAGGCAGAGCACTTTGAGGAGGTTTGTTATGATTTTTAATTTTTAGGAATGAGGTTAGATGGCTGTGAACATTTGAAAATATTATTGAAGTACTGTTAATGTTAAGTAAAGAAGGTATAAGGTAGAAGAATAGGTGATTACAATTTACAATTTTACAGATAGAAGGCTATTTTTGATTAAGATATTGACTGGATCATTTTTTTTTCTTTGTGGCTTCGTCGATCATGGCCTGCAAAGTGTCCATATCTTTACGGTAGCGGCTTTATCTTTTCATCAACACGATTGATTCTTCAACTTTCTTGCAGAACTAAGGACTCAGACCAAGCTCTTCCCTGATCGCTAGCAATTGCTCTTCTTCTTTGATTTTTTAATTCATAGCGGCTAGTTAGGTAGCCCACTCCGGAACAACAAATTTAGGATCTTTCTTCTTCTTTTTCTTGGGGAGGAGGTTTACAGGATCGGTGGGTTTTTTGGTCTAGGGGTCGATTGGTTTCTTTGTTTTGAAATCGATCACTAAAGGTTAGGGATATGGATCAGGCCTCTGAGGATACTCGAGGAAGAGTTGGTAGATATCTTGAACTGTTATACTTCTGTTCATTTTATCTTTGATTTCTCCAGCAACAGACAAGTACTAAGTGGATACTGTTTTGGTCTAAGCATCGTTATATATGTGTTCAAGCTTAGCAACTCCCTATCTAGTGGCCGAAGATGTGTCAATATTATCGATCTAAAACCTAAGATTTCTTTACGCATTTAATCTTTATATAGTCTTTTGTGCAATTTATACAACCTAAGCCGAAATTCCTAAAGGCTGTGCATCTATATCTCTTTATATATACCTTTGAGCATTTGTTGTATCTTGTTGACAGATTTCAAAATAACTTTATAGTTATCAACCTTGGACAAGCTGTGGACATAGGCAAGGATTTAATTCTGGACAGTTAGCACATGTAGAGCTTATTTGCATTTTTACAGAAAGATGATATCAAGTTGGTTATTTTTTTATTGGAAAGAATTCATCGTTTTGCGTAATCTAGCTTAATCTTTGCTCTATATTGCTTAGGTTAATTGTTTTTACATTTGTTGGACTTAGTTCCAACAACTCACAGATCTACCATCGATTTACTATTTTTATGTTGCAGACAGGTCTCTTAGTCGCCATTTTGTTTCATGGGATTTTTAGGTTACGAATTTGCCTGATACCCAGCACCAGAATTTGGGTTATTTTTATTTGAAAGCTTGTTTTGTTACAGCGCATTCGAGAGATTTTTAATGTGCAGTGATCAGTGCTAGGATCTAAGGATGAGTAGTGAGATCTTTAGCTGAATGTCCTCTTGAATTTTTACAATCAAGAGCAACACCTAGTTGTAAAAATATTTTGAATATTTCTGGAAAATTAGCAGCAGCTGTCAACATGACACTATTATTTCCACAGCTATCAATGTCCTACCAATGTACGCCTGCCTTGATGAGTAACTGGACTATCTAGATATGTCCTTTAAAGCAAGCCCAATGTAGTGGATTCGGTCGGATTTATTTCGTAGTGCCCATAACTACATTTCTGCATTCGGGTTTGACTTATAGATATTGTTGTGCTGCTCCTTTGGCGATTAGAAAACGAGCTATTTTGGTGTGGCCTAGACAACATGCCCATATCAGAGCATTCCATCTTTTTTTGTTGTTTTCTATGTATGTAAATATTTACCTTCGTAGTTTATATCTGCTTTCTTTTTGATGCATCTTTCGACTTCTTCGAATTAGTTCTTTTTAGTGCAGTTGATAAGTCGTTAGTTGAGTGCGGCTTTGTTCTTACCAGTCAGTTACTACTCTTATTCTTATTCTTCATGTTCTTAGCCTTCGTGGACCTTGGGTTCCTATTATTTTAGAGGTTACATTTTATGAATATATATCCAGAAATTCTAAAATGCATATAGCATAACATTTATGATTCTATAAAAGAATATGCTATTAATCATAAAATAATCAAAATAAAATCAAGCTGTAAAAGTTTATATATTTTATAGTATTTCCCACGCTCGTTTAAATGATAGAAGATTACTATGGATTCCCAGGAGGTGCTAAGACCACCTAACCCCTCGTACGAAATGCTAGAGCTACTCAAAGAACATAAAAACCACTTAAATCTGTTAGTTCTAATGCAAAATGTTCATCAGTGAGATCGATTAGACGCACGTAAGTATCTAACTAAAAAATTGTTAGTAAAAAAGAATATGGGAAGACTTAGATGGTTATTCCTAGTTTATCGAGATAGCAGACTTTTACGTAACCATCTAAGGAGGTGATTCAACCTCAAGGAAGATAGTACTATTAAGGAAGAGATGAGTTGTAGCAAATGAGAAAAAAATACTAAAACTATAATCTAACAGATTCCTACGAGTTTAATAACAATCCTAACAAACCTCGTAGAAATCAAAAATAACCATATACACCAATCCGACACTAATAATACTAATCAAAACGTTTCCACCAAAATACTTAGACCTCACGTTACAAATCAACCTCTCGCCCCAAACAATAAAGATTCTACCGAAGCAACTAAAGCCATCAACATTCACATATGAAACATTTCCAGCGTGTAAAACAATAACCATACCACACTCACACCAAACAGTAACCATCCCCCTACCACACCAAACAGTAACCATCCCCCTACCACACCAAACAGTAACCATCCCCCTACCACACCAAACAATAAAGAGGAGCCATTAATACATCTCGAAGTAAATAACTAAGAATGCGTAAGAGTAAATCATTGAGCGATAGATTCAAACCTTTTCTGATGTACAATATCCATAGTATCGAGTTGAAGAAGTTTGCCAGGTATAATGATCAGGGATATTAGACTTAGAGGCATGTTTAGATGGTTTTGAGATTGGAAGAACAGGCTAGAAAGGCCTATTAGAAGGCTATTGTGGAATCATATGGAGATTAGAGACCTGCAGCCGAGTCTTATAGCAATTAGAGGCCTGGGATAAGATCATATGATAAATCATCGAACCAAACGGTGCAGAAATAACCACCTAAGCCTCAACCTAAAAATTTTAATCTAGTCGAAGGATCAACCATCAGACACATGAATAGCGGCATCTTATCAAATCTAATGTCATAGAGTCAGAATTCATCAAAAGACTATGATTCTCCGCGTCGACTAAAAAACAAGAATACTTAGAAAGTAGTAGATATCTCTATAAACCCGAGCCCTAAATCTATAAAAAAATAATCGAATGATGATTATATGATGAGTATATAATCACGTCAGGGGTCACAGGTGGATAAGAAAAATATCAAAATGTAGTCTCTAAATCGAGGAAAATAGGTTTAGAAGTAAAAGTAAAAGTAAAAATAAAAATAAAAGTAAAAATAAAAGTAAAAATAAAAATAAAAATAAAAACTAAAAGGAAATTTATTCAAAAAATTCTAGGATAGTTAAGATTCTCTGCTATAATTTAAGGCGATTAAGGCAGATCCGATAGTTAAAAAATAATCTAAAGACAACGACATAACAAGCAACGGGTATAAATCTTATGACATGATGGATATTGATAGCAATTACAAGCCTATTCATAGAGACAGTCTTTAATCTAGAAAAATGGGAGATAGTGTGAGTATGGCTAAGGATATAAATAATCAAGGTTTGAAGGGCTAGTCCGAGTTGAGGTTGGATACATATAGACCTGGTTTTGATTACAGTAATACTAATGGATAGCTCGGGATGAATACTTACCGACCTACTAAGCAAGTTTCGGCTAAAGAAAAGAGTTAAGTCAAAGAGTTGATATCGGGTAGTCATATATCAAAGGAGATCAATAAATACAACTAGAGCTTGGAAATAAGTAAGCGAAATGAATAGTCAGCTTTGAGTAAAAATTAAGCAAAAAAAGATAGTATAAGATAAAGTTAAAGATCAAGTTTGAAACGCGAGAGTCGTTAGAGAAGGTCGTAGGTTAATGTTGATATCAGTTCGTCTGATACTCATCGAGGGGAGAGTCATAGATAGTCTTACAATTCTAGATCTGGGAGTAATAGTTAGATATCTTCGCATAGTTCTTCTTCGAAATTGTCGAATATTGCGTCCAAGCAGTCGAATAGAATGTCGAGGGAGTCGAGTAAGATGTAGAGGGATTCAAATAGGATATCAAGAGAGTAAAATATAATATCGAGAGATTAAAACAGAATATCAAAGCAATCAAAATAATCTAAGCAATCAGTGTAGATAGTAGTTTCAAATGTCCCCGATCAAAGTCAGTTTTTAAAAGAAAAGAAGAAAAATTCAATCGTGGGATAAAGTATTCAGCAAGTTGCTGTAAAGTAATAGCTAGTTTCTTAAATAGCTTC
>Ga0169931_10012930_pt1 | contig 11486 bp, 16 predicted proteins | sample Kivu_15m_20L_FD_129675 | JGI IMG/M metagenome (GOLD analysis project Ga0169931, IMG submission 129675) | Freshwater microbial communities from Lake Kivu, Western Province, Rwanda to study Microbial Dark Matter (Phase II) - Kivu_15m_20L... | ecosystem: Environmental > Aquatic > Freshwater > Lake... | reverse complement strand
AGCAACACAGCCTGATGATTTGCCTTCCACTTATTCAAACCATAAACAACGCCCACGCGCCTATTCATCCCACGATTCATCAAAAACACGCGTAATTGCTTAATATCCTCAATGCCAGCCTTGATATCAAGCTGCATAATATCATCATCTTGCAACAACATTTCTTGCACATGTTTCTTAGCCAAAGCACTTGAGCCAACAATTCCAACAGGATAATTCATGCCGCCTCCATGCCCAACAATTGCAGCAACTTAGCTTTAATAATCGCCTGCTGCTTTTTAATTCCAACATTCGGCACAATAAAATAACGCCCTGCATCCATCGCCGCCCGCTGCTTAAACCGTTCAACAATTTGCGCACGAAATTCATTTGCAAACTCATCCATATTATTCTTACTTTTTCCATAGCTATGCAAAAACAAAAACACAAAATCAGGCTTAATATTCACACTCAATTTAGCAATCGCATCAATTTCTTGCGAGCTAAAAAACTGACCTTGATAAGCATAAGTTGAATCAACAAACCTATCGCAAAGAATTAAAAGATTTTCATTCTCCTTTTGTTTGCGTTCCAACATTTTTGTAAGATCATAGCGCGCTGCTGAAAACAACAGCAACTGCAAAACAGGCTCAAGCTTATTATCAGTTTTCTCACTCAACAATAACTTACGTATTTTTTCTGCAAAGATAGTTCCACCAGGCTCACGCGCAAAAAGAAACTCAACATTCTGTTCTTTCAACCAAGCGCGAATCAACCTTAAATGCGTACTCTTTCCAGCCCTATCAATTCCATCAAAAACTATAAACATGGCACCTCATATCACTTTGTTTTAACCCGCTCTTTACAAGTGCTTGCCATAGCCATATTCGCTACAAAATCACGCGCATACCCAATTTCTTCCAACTCTTTATGAATCCTTGGACCCAAGCTTTCATCGCAACCATAACCAATAGACATAATTGAAATCGGCAACATATATTTTTTCAAACTCAGCTCTGCGCGCAAAAACTCATCACAAAACGCACAACTCATCCAACACTTCAACCCAAGCGAAACAGCTGATAGCCAAGCTGTTTGTAACAAGTGTCCATTTTCAATATAAGGAAACAAAAATCCGCGTGAATGCTGATATTTAGCCGCAACCTTATGCAAATTGCCTACATTAATAATATGTATAGCCGCGTTCTGGTAAAAATACTGACCCATCAAAACTTCCAGCAACTCCTTTTCCCAATTGCCATGTTTTAGCATGCGCAATTTATGTTCATGACAATCATAAAAATAAAGCCCAGATTCTAACCCAGCAACATTGTGAACAAAAATATAAGCATCAATAGGATGCAATCCACCAGCAGAAGGCGAGCTTCTACGCCAACTGATTGTTTTTCCAACATCCATATATTTATCCCCAAAACCTTCATGAAACCTACCGAATGTAGTAAACAAAATATCTGCAAGCTGTTGCAAACTCATTGGCTGCTTATAAAATTCTCGCACAGTTCTACGCTGCTTCAACAAATCATAAAACTTACCATCAATTTCACTTGCATCTGGCAAATCAATCACCTTAATGAAATCTGGCTGAACAAAGTGATGTTCTTGCTCTAAAATCTGAGAACAAACGCCTAGATAATTTTCCCAAAACTGTCTACCTGAAAACATCTCAAGTTCGTTTTTATTAATACTCAAACTTTCAGTCAGCAATCGTGTAATAGGGGGAAACGGCCAATCATCGGCCAACTCCTGCATCTTGGCTTCCGCACTCATGCCAACAATACCAGCTTGAACAAAATCCTCATCTAGCACAGCTTTATTTTCATCGCCCAAAATGGCCATCTTTTCAGCCGTCAACTCATAACTTTCATGCGTTTGCGTATTAGTTAAAATGAACATGCCATCTTTATACATGATATAAAAATTGTTCAACAAACACTTGAATTGAGTCATACAATAATAAGATAACATTATGTTGTATTTTGCACAAATATATTATAGAATAGGAAAATGAAAAAATTTATATTAAACACTGCGTTATTAGCAACATTGATGTCTGCTACCCCTGCGCAAGCAAAAGTCAACATATTATTAGGAACAGGCGCGACCTTTGGAAAAGCTCCGCTTAAACCATTTAAACGAGACAAAAAAGAGGCTAGTGATTTTGTCGGATTTTTAGTCTTACAAGGATTGTCTTTTGAAATTCCATTTCAAGTTGAGCATGAGTTTGGAAACCTTGTTTGGGGCTTAAACACACACATATCAACACTTTTTATATATACATTTGTCACAATCGGCTTGTTCTTTGGCGGACAAATTAGCAAAAACCAAACAACTACATGCTATATGAAAGGCGGAATTAATTTCGTTGGCGCTCAGATAACAGTAGACAGTAAAAAAGTCTATGTTGGAGTAAGTCCATCTATTGAATTCACTTGGAAGCAAGAAGGCAAACGAATTGTGCATGCACTTGAAATTGGGCCAATAATTTGGCTTGATAGTACAAAATTCGTGGATCACCCCTTCACTATCCCTGGCACAACAACAAACATCTCACCACTACAAATAAAATACAAAGTCATGTGGAAACTGAACTAAGCTAATATAGTTAATTCTATCTATCTTCCCTCTTTCAACTGAAACAAATACTCAACCAATTTATCGATACCACGCTTATCCACGCACGAAATTGGAAACACGGCAAATCCATAAGATTGGAGCGCATCAACCTGTGCCTGCACTTCATCATCAAAAAGCAAATCAATTTTATTCAGCACAACGACCTGTTTTTTTTCAAGCAATTTAGGCGAAAACATCTTAATTTCATACAACATAGCATCCAAAGCATCGCAAATTGCGCCACCTTTTTTGCAAGAAGGATCAGTAGCATCATCAATTGGTCCATCCCTTCCAGAAGGGTCTGTCGCATCACAATTGGTCGTGTTCGTCGCATCAATAATGTGCAAAATTCCAGCGCATCTTTCTATGTGTCCCAAGAATTGGAAGCCCAATCCCTTGCCCTCGTGAGCGCGATAAATAATACCCGGTAAATCGGCCATCAGAAGCTTAGTATCATGGCGCCACAAGGCACCCAATTGAGGAGAAAGTGTAGTAAATGGATAATTAGCCACTTTAGTTTTAGAGCCAGTCAACAACTTAAGCAAACTTGATTTACCGGCATTTGGAAAGCCAACATATCCAATATCAGCAAACAACTTCAAGACCAAGCGCACCCACATCGCCTCGCCCTTTTCACCCAATTTCGCAAATTTCGGAGTCTGATTAGTAGAAGTAGCATACTTGGCATTACCAACGCCACCCTTACCACCAGCGGCTATAACAAACTGCTGTCCATCTTGCGTGGCATCAAAAAACATAATATCCTGGGCATCATTCCAGATTTGAGTGCCAAGTGGAATATGGATAATCAAATCATCCCCATTAGCACCATAACGACACGCGCCAGACCCATTTTCTCCTCGCTTAGCCTTAAAATGCACCTGATGAACAAAATCTATCAACGTTTCCTTCGCAGCGCTAGCTTGAAAAATTACACTTCCACCACGCCCACCATTTCCTCCATCCGGGCCGCCTTCAGGAACACATCGTTCACGCCGGAACGAAATACATCCATTCCCTCCATCGCCAGATTGCACAAAAATTTTAGCTCTATCAATAAATTTCAAAGTATCTTAATTAAATATCAGTTTGCAATAAATGAAAAGTGCTAACCGCTTTGATCACTCGTTATGATAATCAAACACTGACTTCCATAACAACTTTACTCAACTGCACTTCATCTAATTCAACCTATACATCGCATAAAATCTTACTTGCGGAATAAACATATGATTAAGCACCAGCATCAACTTATTCTTATATTTACGGCATTGAGTGGGAAGCTCAAGCACATCAACTAACACGCCAGCAGCAACCCCTACCACTCCACCATACGAACTCCACGCAAGTTCAATATATGAATTAACACAGTGATTATACATTGATATGTTCGTAATTGTCTGCCGAAAAGCCATACCAGTTATGCTACAAATTGGTTGATACGTAAATGCATACCCAATTCCGCCATTCAAATATAGCGTCCAATCAGTAAAAGAATGAATTTTTCCACCAAAAAACAAAGCAGGACTGACAATGAATCAATCATTGAAAGCGTATATACAATGAGCATGCAAGCCATAAACAAGATTCGCAAACTGATGCTCAATTTGAAACGTAAGATCAGGGGATATAATCTGCGCAACCCAGTGTCCAACAATTTCGCCATTGCTAGGGTTTTTCGAAACTGGCGATTTTAAACAGCTATTACCAGAAGCAACACCTATACCAAACAACACATTCACCCGCGCCTGTGTCGGCACAGCAGCTAACATCATTGCTAGCAAAAACACATTTTTCTTCATTCTAATGAATAAATAATAGCATATATACCTTGGCCGCACTAGCTACTCACACACCGCCCTCATCAACGGCTCAATTTTAAAAAAAACACTCAATAATACACAGCCGCATGTTTAGCACCACGAATAACACGAAACAGCATACCAAAAAAGATGCAATACAATAACTGATTCAAAATAGTAACACTTGAAACACCAACAAAATAAAGCAAGAAATAGCGCAAGCTATAAAGCACAATTGCATAATCAGAATATCTAAACAATCTGCACAACCTGCGCCAGACATAATAAGCGACCATATCAATTGCAAAAAACGTACCAAGCGGAAAACTCAAAATAATATCCGTAAACAATGAAAACGGAACAAGGAAATAATAATTACGGCAATGTCTTCTAAACAGCATGTAAGTATAGATATCCGGCAACGCAAACGCATCGCAGCCAATTTTAGCAAACCCCATGAGGTACTGATACATTCTATACATCGATGCACACCCACTTAATGCCGGCAAAATCTAGGCAATCAACATGCTTGCCATTAATTACACCTATCTTGAGGCCATTTTCATAAACAACTAAAACCTTACCAGCCGTTTTCAAATTATTCATAACAACAATATCCATGCCTCGCATATTGCCCTTTAAAAGCAGACCATCGCCATCTACAGTCTGAGCGCTAAACCTACTAGACACATGCGTAACAGGACGAACTTTAACATAACCATTTTGGACAAGTTCAACAAAACCAATCAATCTATACCCAACCTTGATATCTTCTTTTCCAACCTTATAAAGCTTATCGAGCAGACTTGTTTGTTTAAGCGACTGCTGAGCCCAAACAATCATACCCTTCTTAATCAAACTTGAATCTTTAACAATCACCCAAAAAGAAGACCCGGCATAAATATTCGTCATCACCCTGCCAAAAACAATTTTGCGCTTAACTTCCTGTTGCAAACTCAGCAACTCACGCAGCTCCTCGTTTTCCTTTTTAAGCAATGCCTTTTGAATATCATATTCTTTATTTACGAGTACCTGACCAATTGCATAAGGAGCAGCCGAAAACTTCAAATAAGCAGACAAAATAATATCTTTGGTAACATAAAATAGACTGAAAAAGAACACAATAAACAAAATATCGCGTCTCCTGATTGCTATCTTCTTATATAAAAAATGTTTTATCCAACGTATTAGCATATCATCATCTAGAACCTTAACTTTTCTCAGTTAAAATTTTATTAAACAGAGCAATTAAGAAGCAATAGATATAATATTAGATATTCTTAACTTCAGCAATGCGCTCAAGTCCTTTAATAACGCACAACAAAGGATTATCAGCAACATGAACATGCAAACCAGTGTATGCACTCAAAAACTTATCAAGTCCAGAAAGCAAAGCACCTCCACCACTTAACACCACGCCATCACGCGCAATATCTCCGCACAAATCGTATCCAACCGCGCGATTTTCAAACATTTTCTTAATCGCATCACCAATACCCTTAAGCAATGGCTCCAAGCTTTCTTTAACATGCTTAGAAGTAATAACAACTTCCTTCGGCGAGCCCATATGAGTATCAAATCCACGAATAATCATTTCTTTTTTGGCATCACCATAAACACAGCCAATATCTTTTTTAATCATTTCAGCAGTTGAATCACCAACACGGATATTGAACGTGCGTGCAATATATTCCTTAATTGCCTCATCCATTTTATATCCACCGACATTATAAGAAGAAGCACTTGCAATGCTACCGAGAGAAAGCACACCAATTTCTGTAGTTCCGCCACCAATATCAACAATCATAGTACCTTGTGGCAAATCAACTGGCAAATTCGCGCCAATAGCTGCAGCCAACGGCTCATCAACCAACATTACCTTGCGTGCACCTGCTGTAATTGCTGAATCACGAATAGCTTTCTTATCAACTTCAGTAGCGCCATACGGAGTACAAATGAGTACACGCGAAGTTAGAAAGACACTCTTATTCGCCTTCTTAATAAACGCCTTAATCATTTCCTCAGCAATACGATAATCAGCAATCACACCATCCTTCATAGGATAAATTGCCTGAATGCTTGCTGGAGTTCTACCGACCATCAGCTTTGCCTCTTGGCCAACTGCAAGAATCTGATTTTTATCATCCCCAGATGTTCTAATAGCTACAACCGAAGGCTCATTAACAACAATACCCTTACCTTTTACATAAACGAGAGTATTAGCAGTGCCCAAATCTATACATATATCAGATGGCAATCTAAAAAAGCTCGCAAACTCTTTTGTTTTTCTAACTAATTTGGTAAACATAATCACGACCTCTAATGATTAATATAATCGATAACTAGGCAAAACGGAAGGGATGGATAATAAATCTTGCCCCTTATCTATAAAAACACTAAAATCAAACAAATGGCATTGCTAAAGATATTAATCGCACCTGATAAGCGCTTATTAAAAAAATCGATGCCAGTCGAAATTTTTGATAAAAATCTAAAAGATTTTGCAGCCGATTTAATTGAAACAATCAACAATGAACAAGCGTCTGGCATAGCCTCAATTCAAGTTGAAGACGATCCTCGTTTTAAATACGATTCAATACCTGATGGATATCGCCCTCAACCTAGCATCGTAATTATCAATATCGATGAATTAATTGTTGCAGTGAATCCAAAAATCATAGCACATAACAATGAAATGAAATGCAACAGCGAAGGCTGCTTATCAGTTCCAAACTTGCGCATTGATATCGAGCGCTACACAAAAGTAACAGTTGAATACCAAGATCTTAATGGGAAAACACATACAAAAGAATACGATAAATGGAACGCAATCTGCTGGCAACACGAAATTGATCACTTAAATGGAATCCTTGCTCCTGAGCGAGCACCTGGCATGCAAAAACTTTTATTATGGAAAAAGTTTGAGCAAATTAACAAGCAAATAAAATATAGAAGATAAATAACAACATGCGTATAAAAAATTCTGCCATTATCGTTTTAATCACAATGGTAATTGGAATTAGTCTATTGACCTTAACAAATCGAAATTCGAAGCAGAACAATGTTGCATTAGGTTTAGCAAGTATCAACAAAGCAAATGTAATTGTATATGATAGTCCGAATGTAAAAGCTAACAAATTATGGCAACTGAATCACAAAAACTGGCCAATTATTGTGCTCGCCATTTCCAAGAACTGGGTAAAAATAACTGATTTTTATAACACAACCGGCTGGATTAAAAAAGCCAACATCGGCAAGCCATATGCGCTTGTATTACAAGAAACATATGCCTTAGGAGATGACATGGAAACAAAAATCGCAAAATTATTTTTAAACGCCAGCGTAGAATTTCTCGGCGTCCACAATGAAAAATATTGCAAAATAAAAGTTAAAGGCAAAACAGCATTCGTTGAATATGAAAAGCTTGGATACAAGCAAGGCTAATATCACCTTCCCACACAAAGCAAATACTATTAAAATTAAGGATATATATGTCCAACGAAGCAATTCTTTCAGGTCGCGAACCTGCTGATAAAATTCTCAACGAAATAAAACAGCAACTTGAAGCGATGCTCAAGCAAAACCCAAACACACGCACACCAATGTTTGCAATCATTCAAATTGGCCATAACCCTGCAAGCAATATTTATATAGCAAACAAAAAACGGATAGCCGAACAACTTGGCTTTGATGTGTTGCATCATAAATTTCCAGATGACGTAGAAATTGAAACAATGGAGGACACGATTAATTCATTAAATGAAGATGAATTTGTTGATGGCATAATCATGCAACTACCAGTTGCTGAAAGATATCGGCACTTACTTGATAAAATTGCTGCCGATAAAGATATAGATGGATTAGGCAAAATGCAGCAAGCGAATCTTGTTCTCAATCGTGATGGATTAAAGCCATGCACGCCACTAGGTGTGATTAAAATGATGGAGCATTATGCAGTTCCTTTTGAAGCAAACGTATGTATTGTAGGTCGATCAATTCTAGTCGGCCAATCACTTGCACTGATGTTGCTACAACGCGATGCTACAGTCACAATAGTGCACCACAAAACAAATGATATTGCACCACACATAAAAAACGCAGACATAATATTTCTAGCAGCAGGATATCCAGGCCTTGTTGAATCACACATGTTAAAAAAAGATGCAATAGTAATTGATATAGCAATTACGCCAATTAAAAACAAAGTAGTAGGCGATTACAAACATGATGAAAATTCATATATAAAACACAGCCCAGTACCAGGCGGAGTTGGCCCTATGACAATCGCATGCTTAATGCACAACATTTTCAAAGCATATAAAGAAAATAAATCTTAAAAACCATGATAAAACAAACGTTTATTCAAACCACTTCAAGCAAACTACTTGGAAACTAGTTGTTTTAAAGCAACTACAACGCCAGTTCTTAGCAATTTTGCTTCAAGTCTTCGCGCAACCAACAATGAATAAATATATCGGACAAACTAAAACAAACGTTTATTCAAACCACTTCAAGCAAACTACTTGAAAACGGACTGTTTTAAGTCACTTCACTAACACGAGCTATTATATTAATTGCGCATGACCTAGTCGTCTGGAATCTAACGCTCAATCTTTAACCAACTTCACTAGCGCCAGCGCTCATAGCAATTGCGCGTGACCTAATACTCGCGAAGCGAATACTGAATAACTTGAAGCAACTTGACTAGCGCAGGCTTTCACATAATAAATTCAGAGTAACCTAATACTCGCCTAGCAAGTAGTGAGTGAATATATCGTGCAATATGATCAAGCATCATTTCTGGCCGATCTATATCACATTTTTCTCCGCCTTTATCTGAACCTTCCTAGCTTGCTGGCGCAACTATTTGAGTATATAATCTGTAACTACTATCACCTTGCCTCATCCAACGTATAATATTTTCGCGCTGATAAGGAATATATGGATTTGAAGAAACGAAAATGACTGAGATAGTCTTCCGTTTTGCTAAGCGACTCAAATAAGTCCAGCCACTCTTAATTTTATCATTGATTGTTGGAAACCTATTTTCTTTGAAAGTTGGATAAACCTGACACTTCTTAGGTGTTTTAAATTGAGACCAAATAAACTGAGCCAATTCATTTTCATCTTGTGGCAATTTATCAGGGGTCTTCCACCCATCCACCTTAATTTCATTCTCATTCAACAACACAGCGTCAGATTCTTTTAAAGGATCTAATTTACGATTACAAATTAAATAAACCACCTGTGCATTTGGCATAGTCTCTAATATCTTAAGCGCATTTGCGAGTACGACGACGCATAGATTTTACATCCCCTCCAAGAATCAAAATATAATCTGCATCTTTCATAGTCGGCGCCACCTAATAAATAAATCCAAACATCTCAATCGTTTTTCTTATAGCAGCTTTTTGAACATCGTCAAAAGTAAGATCTTCTTCCATCTGCCAGCATTCTTGCCCAGGCTTACGCAACCAATTTGCCTTAGCATATTCATTCATTTCTTCAAGCCCTAGCCTTTCACATTTTGTGTTTAGTCATAGCTGCAAAAAGAAGGCGCAGCTGACAAAATTGAGCATTATTTATAGCCGGCTTTCTCGGCGGCGCACTAGTAATATTGCACACCAAAAACAATGCCGTGAACAAAAAATATCTATATCGTATGTCTTTCATATTGTTAACATTATATGCATAGCAAAAAAGAGACAATATAGAACACAATCTATATCAACAAAACAGAAATCATAAATAATAAAAAAAAGTCTTCAACTAAATGCTTGCGATTACTCAAAAACTCATTCATATAAATGAAAGAGTTAGCTCATGCACTCAGCAACAAATCAATAAAACCTATGTTGAAACTACAACATATTCCACGCAACAGTAAATCGAGCAGTAAACCCAGATGGCTTATTACTATAAACCCCGTCACACTTAACAGCACGCCACCAACCAATTTCTAGCGCGTACAAATTTCCCTTTGTTCTAAACCAAGCAAATTCAGCAAACACACGCGCGCCAAAGATCCACTTATCTAAAGGTCTTTTCATTTCGACGAATCCACCGCCAACATTTATAGCAAACTTCACAGTACGTGATTTATAAGGTATTCCACCAATCAAAAAATCTTGTAAGACCCAGAGAGGAGGACGCGTGTTAACTGTAACAAAATGACTAAAAAGATTAAGAAGACCATTGAAGCTCGTGCTAAATGCATAGCAAAAGCGATTGATATGATGATCAAACCTAAAATTGAAGTTTAGAATTGATCTATCACCTAGTGGAATTGGTACCAACATGATGGAAGTGCCAGGCCAAGAAATCGAAAATCGCATTTCATTTTTATTCTTTTCATGAATTTCTGCGCTCAATCTTTTAATGAGTGATTGATCAGAATTCCCGATTTTAATAGTATCGGCACCCGCCGTTTCATGAGAAATTATTCCTAAACAAAACACACAGGATAACAAAACATTTTTTAATTTATTCATAAATTAACTATAAAGAAAATCGCAAATATAGCAAATAGAGGCACCACACAATTTAAGCACTATCGCTTGCTAAATTGTTGTGGCTTACGAGCAGTTCTAAAGCCAGGAGTCTTTCTTTCCTTCTTTCTGCTATCACGCGTTAGATAATCACCAGCGCGCAGCACTGCACGAAAAGTCGGGTCAAAATTTATCAAAGCACGCGCGATACCGTGTCTTACAGCGCCAGCTTGACCAACCAAGCCACCACCACAGACAGTAGAAAAAATCTTCGCCTTTTGCATTCCAACAACAGCCAAAGGCTCCATGATATACTTACGCACCGATTCTTGTGGGAAATAAGCTGAAAAATCTTTGCCATTCACACTAAACGAATCACCAGTCGAGACCCAAACACGAGCACTTGCCCTTTTTCTTCTTCCAGTTGCACTTGCTCTTCCTTGAGAATCAACTTTTGAAGTCTCAACCACATCCTCAACAACACCTTCAACAAAAGGCACCTCAATCGCGCTTGTTAAAGTGTTTTTTCTCACTTCCTTTATCATTTTTTCTTCCATTTAACTATTCCACCCTCGTATTCATT